>WNFA01007379.1_pt1 | contig 19456 bp, 20 predicted proteins | sample 5400481 | NCBI WGS metagenome assembly WNFA01 (sample SAMN13153340, study PRJNA577476) | soil metagenome | isolation source: 120 cm saprolite under Douglas fir tree site 2 hole 1 replicate 2 | place: USA:California | collected 2015-04-18
GACCAACGCCATCGCCGGCGTCCTTAACGAGGGCGGCAACGTGCTCGGCCTGATGCCGCATCCGGAGAACCACGTCGAGGCTGCGCTCGGCCCGACCGATGGGCGCGGGCTCTTCGCGGGACTGATCGATCACTTCAAGCAGGCCGCGTAACGCCTTGTATCCGCCGCATGATCGGGAATCAAATGCCGGCCTGGAGCGGGCCCTTGACAGCGATTGCACGAGACGCGGGTTTGCCCGAGTTTCGCACCGCCAAACGCCCTGCGTCGCCCGACTCGCGCGCCATGCCCGGCAGTGACATTCAAGGCCCATGACATCCAAACCGCCGCAGAGGGCGAAGCGCCCGGTCGCCAGGGGAACGAAGGACCGCAAAGCAGCGCTCGAGCGGGGCGCGCGGAAGCAGGCCGGCAAGGCGAAGAAAGCCGGGGCAAAGCAAGCGCCGGGGAAGAAGCTCGGCGGCGATCAAATCAAGGTCACCCCCGCGCTCGTCGCCGCTCATGGGCTCAAGTCCGATGAATACGAGCGCATCCGGACCTTGATCGGACGCGCGCCGAGCTTCACCGAGCTCGGCATATTCTCCGCCATGTGGAACGAGCACTGCTCGTACAAGTCCTCGAAGATCCATCTGCGCCGGTTGCCGACCAAGGCGCCCTGGGTGATCCAGGGGCCGGGCGAGAACGCCGGCGTCATCGACATCGGCGACGGGCTTGCCGTGGTGTTCAAGATGGAGAGCCACAACCATCCGAGCTACATCGAGCCCTACCAGGGCGCCGCCACCGGGGTCGGCGGAATTTTGCGCGACGTCTTCACCATGGGGGCGCGGCCGATCGCCTGCCTCGATGCGCTGTTCTTCGGCGCGCCGACCCACCCGAAGACGCGCCACCTCGTCTCCGGCGTGGTCGCCGGCATCGGCGGCTATGGCAATTCCTTCGGCGTGCCGACGATCGGCGGCTCGGTGCGCTTCCACGGCCGCTATGACGGCAACTGCCTGGTCAATGCGATGGCGGTGGGCCTCGCCGAGCGGGACAAGATTTTCTACGCCGCCGCCTCGGGCGTGGGCATGCCGATCGTCTATCTCGGCTCCAAGACCGGCCGCGACGGCATCCATGGCGCCACCATGGCGTCGGCCGAGTTCGGCGCGGACTCCGAGGAGAAGCGTCCGACGGTGCAGGTCGGCGATCCGTTCTCGGAAAAGCTCCTGCTGGAGGCCTGCCTCGAGATCATGGCGAAGGACTGCGTCATCGCCATCCAGGACATGGGGGCGGCCGGCCTCACCTGCTCGGCGGTCGAGATGGGGGCCAAGGGCGATCTCGGCGTCACCCTCGACCTCGATCGCGTGCCCTGCCGCGAGACCGGCATGAGCGCCTACGAGATGATGCTCTCGGAGAGCCAGGAGCGCATGCTCATGGTGCTCAAGCCCGAGAAGGAACAGGAAGCCGAGGCGATCTTCCGCAAGTGGGGCCTCGACTTCGCGGTGGTGGGCGAGACCACGCCGGACAAGCGCTTCATCGTGCGCCACCGCGGCAAGGTCGTGGCCGACCTGCCGATCAAGCAGCTCGGCGACGAGGCGCCGGTCTACGACCGCCCGCAGGCGGCGCCGCGCAAGCCGCCGGTGGTGACGGCGGCCGACGTGGCGCCGCCGGTTTCGACCGCCGACGCGCTGCTGCGGCTCATCGGCTCTCCCGACCTCTGCTGCAAGCGCTGGGTGTGGGAGCAATACGACCACGTCATCCTCGGCAATACGGTGCAGCGGCCGGGGGGAGACGCCGCTGTCGTGCGCGTCGAGGACGGCCCGAAGGCGCTCGCGCTCACTTGCGACGTCACCCCGCGCTATTGCGAGGCCGATCCGTTCGAAGGCGGCAAGCAGGCGGTGGCGGAGGCCTGGCGCAATCTCACGGCCGTCGGCGCCCGTCCGCTCGCGCTCACCGACAACCTCAATTTCGGCAGCCCCGAGCGACCGGAGATCATGGGGCAGCTCATCGGCTGCATCGAGGGGATCGCCGAGGCCTGCCGGGCGCTCGAGTTTCCGGTCGTGTCGGGCAATGTCTCGCTCTACAACGAGACTAACGGCCGCGCGATCCTGCCGACGCCCACCATCGGCGGGGTCGGCCTCGTCGACGACTTCGCCAAATCGGCAACGCTCGCCTTCAAGGGCACAGACCATGCCATCCTGCTGGTCGGCGAGACCGAGGGCTGGCTCGGCCAGTCGCTTTATCTGCGCGACGTCTGCGATCGGGAAGCCGGCGCGCCGCCGCCGGTCGATCTCGCCGCCGAGCGCAGGAACGGCGATCTCGTGCGCGCGCTGATCGCCGAAGGCGTGGCCACCGCGGTCCACGACATCTCCGACGGCGGGCTCCTGGTGGCGCTCGCCGAGATGGCGATGGCGTCCGGCATCGGCGCCGACCTCGATCGGGTGCCGCTTCCCGCCCACGCCTTCTGGTTCGGCGAGGACCAGGCACGTTACGTCGTCACCGTCGAGGCGGGCATGGCCGACGCCACCATGGCGCGCGCCCGCGCGGCTGGCGTCCCGGCGCGGCAACTCGGATTCACCGGCGGCGATGCATTGACGCTGCAGGAGGAGCGCCCCATTCTGGTCGCAAAGCTGCGCGAGCGCTTCGAGGGCTGGCTGCCCGCGTATATGGCGGGGGCGGATGCCTGAGGCTGGAAGCTTGCGGTCGGCGCGTTTCTGCAACGCACGCCTCGCTGGAAACCGCAGCAGGAGCTTTGCCATGGCGATGGACTCAAACGAGATCGAACGGTTGATCAAGGCGCGCATTCCGGACGCCGAGGTGACGATTCGCGATCTCGCCGGCGACGGCGATCACTACGCCGCCACGGTGCTGGCCGAATCGTTCCGCGGCAAGTCGCGGGTGCAGCAGCACCAGATCGTCTACGAGGCGCTCAAGGCCGAAATGGGCGGCAAGCTGCACGCGCTCGCCCTGCAGACCGGCACCCCGGAGCACTGAAAAGTGACGGCAGGGGCGCGCTTTGCCCTTGGGCAAGGGGCCGCGACGCGCTACATATGGGGGTAGATTTGCGAAGCACGCCGATCTCGGCACACGCGCTTCGCCGGCAAACGAGGGATCCCATGGCGATCGAGCAATTCATCGAGAACGAGGTCAAGAACAACGACGTGGTGCTGTTCATGAAGGGCACGCCGCAGTTCCCGATGTGCGGATTTTCCGGACAGGTGGTGCAGATCCTCGATCACCTCGGCGTGCCCTACAAGGGCTTGAACGTGCTCGATTCGGACGACCTGAGGGAGGGCGTCAAATCCTTTTCCAACTGGCCGACCATCCCGCAGCTCTACGTCAAGGGCGAGTTCGTCGGCGGCTGCGACATCATCCGCGAAATGTTCCAGGCCGGCGAATTACTGAGCCTGCTCAAGGACAAGGGCGTGCCGGTGCGGGAGAGCGCGTCGGCCTGAGCCGAAACTTCGGCAAACAGATTCGAGGATGGAAGCCGCCGCCGCCCCGAGGGCGGCCGCGTAGGCATTCGGATCGCGGCAGCAGGCGTCAGCGCGAATAGAACTCGACCACGAGGTGCGGCTCCATCTGCACGGGATAGGGCACCTCGGTGATCTGCGGGATGCGGCTGAGCTTCGCGGTCATCTTGGAGTGGTCGGCCTCGATGTAGTCGGGCACGTCGCGCTCGGCGAGGCCGGTCGCCTCGAGGACCGAGGCGAGCTGCTTCGACTTCTCCTTCACCTCGACGACGTCGCCGACCTTGACGCGATAGCTCGCGATGGTGACGCGCCGGCCGTTCACCTTGACGTGGCCGTGGTTGATGAACTGGCGTGAGGCGAAGACGGTGGGCACGAACTTTGCCCGGTAGACGACGGCATCGAGCCGGCGCTCCAGAAGGGCGATCATGTGCGCGCCCGAATCGCCCTTCATGCGGATCGCTTCCGCGTAGATGCCGCGGAACTGGCGCTCGGAAATATTGCCGTAATAGCCGCGCAGCTTCTGCTTGGCGCGCAGCTGTACTCCGTAGTCGGAAAGCTTGCCCTTGCGGCGCTGTCCGTGCTGGCCCGGCCCGTATTCGCGGCGGTTGACGGGGCTCTTCGGGCGGCCCCACACGTTCTGGCCCATGCGGCGGTCGATCTTGTACTTCGCCTCTTGGCGCTTGGTCATCGCGTCCTCATGTCGTGTTGCCGTCGAGGATCGCGCCCTCCTCTGTCCCGGCGGTGCCGGAACCGACAGGTCTTGGCCGAAGCGGCGGGCAAGACCGCGGGGTCGCGAAACGCCGCGCAGGCCTGAAGGCTCGCGCGGCGCGGGGTTTCTAGGGGCAAAGCAGGGTCAAGTCAAACCGCTTCTATTCGATCTCCTGGTAGACGTCGATTTCGACCGAGCCGGGAAGGAGCGAGCGCCAGGTCTGCAGATAGGCCTGCATGCGCGGGTCGCTGGCGACGCGCTGGCGGTTGAGCTCGATAACCTCGTGCGTTTCGTATTCGATTTCGTGAACGAACCGCGCCGGATCGTCGACGTTTTGCAGCAGGCGCATGCGCCGACCGCCGAACGCCTCGTAGAACGGCGCCGCCGACTTCAACAGCGACGCAAGGTGGCTGGAATTTGCCGTCGGCAGCGTGAATTTGAACTGCACGGTTCGTCGCACCGTCTGTGAGTCGTTCGCCATCGTTTTGCGCCCCGTCGCAGGAATCTGGCCCCAGGAGATGCTAGAGCGGTTTGCGCTCCGTTGGAATCGGAAAGGCGCTTCTCCCACAGGCATAGGACGCGTCGGCGGCGCCCTAGCCGCCGATTCCGAACCGCGCCAGCGCCGCGGCGAGCGCGGCCGACGGCGACCGGTTGGAGGTGAACACGATGTGCGCGGGGCTCCCCGGCGCATCGTCCGCCTTCGGTCCGCTCAAATCCGCGGCCCGCCGCGCAATCGCCGGCGCGGGATCGACGAAGGTCACGGGCCAAGGCGCGAGCCGCTCCAAGCGGTCGAGCAGCAGCGGATAGTGCGTGCAGGCGAGCACGACGGTATCGGTGCGCCGCCCGCCGGCATCGACGAAACAGGGCGCGATCTCCTGCGCGATCAGATCGTCGGCGACGGGCGCGCCACCGAGCTCGGCCTCGGCGAAACCCGCGAGCTTGGCCGAGCCGACCAGCTTGACGTCGCTGCCGTTGGCGAACTCGCGGATCAGCGCATGGGTATATTCGCGGCCGACCGTCGCCTCGGTGCCGAGCACCGCGACGCGCTTGGTGCGCGAGCCGGCGCAAGCCGGCTTGATCGCCGGCACGGTGCCGACGAAAGGCACGCTAAAGCGCGTGCGCAAATGCGGCAGCACCAGCGTCGAGGCGGTGTTGCAAGCGATGACGATGAGATCGGGACGGTGGGTTTCGATCAGCTCGCCCATGAGCGCGCCCACCCGCGCGACGAGTTCCGCCTCGGCGCGTCCGTTGTAGGGAAAGAAGGCATCGTCGGCGACGTAGACGTAGTGCGCATCGGGCCGCGCCTTGACGACCTCGCGAAAAACCGTGAGGCCGCCGAGCCCGGAATCAAAGACGAGGATGGTCGTAGCCACGGCGGCTGTTGGTACGAAAAGAACGGCCTTCGGGCAATGGCGGGGAGACGGTGGCGACGCGCGCAAGCCGGGGTTGCGGCGATGACGTCTTGCGGCACGTGCGCAGATCGCCGCGCGCCGCGCCCTTTCGGAACGCGTTAAGAGGTTATTCACCCTTGCGGAGAATTGTCGAGCTCTGATGCAACCGATGCGTGTACAGGGCCGAAAGCAGCAAGGCTGCGTCCGGGCTGTGCATTCGGGGATGAGCAGCGGTTGCTCAAAAACAAGACTTCCGCCTAAGCCCGACGGCGGCTGCGATCGGACGCGGCCGCGGCCTTGCCGAACACCCGCTCGAAGATCGTGTCGACGTGCTTAAAATGATAGCGGAGGTCGAAGTTTTCCTCGAGCTCGGCCGCGCTCAGGTGCTTGCGCACGTCCTTGTCGGCCGCGAGCAACGACAGGAAGTCGCCTTCGCCCTTCCAGACTCGCATGGCGTTGCGTTGCACGATGGCGTAGGCGTCCTCGCGCGCCACGCCCTTCTGGGTGAGCGCGATCATCACCCGTTGCGAATGGATGAGACCGCCGAGCCGCTCGAGGTTCTTTTGCATGTTGCCGGGATAAACCACGAGCTTGTCGATGATGCCGGCGAGACGCGCGAGCGCGAAGTCCAAGATGGTCGTGGCATCGGGGCCGATCACACGTTCGACCGAGGAGTGCGAAATGTCGCGCTCGTGCCAGAGCGCCACATCCTCCAGCGCCGGCGTGACATAGGCGCGCACCGTGCGCGCAAGCCCGGTGAGGTTCTCCGACAGCACCGGGTTGCGCTTGTGCGGCATGGCGGAGGAGCCCTTTTGACCTTCGGAAAAGAACTCCTCGGCCTCCAGCACCTCGGTGCGTTGCAGGTGGCGGATTTCGGTGGCGAGCCGCTCCACCGACGAAGCCACCACCCCCAGCGTGGCAAAATACATGGCGTGCCGATCGCGCGGGATAACCTGCGTCGAGACCGGTTCGACGGCTAGTCCCATCGCGCGTGCGACGTGCTCCTCCACGCGCGGATCGACCTGCGCGAAGGTGCCGACCGCGCCGGAAATGGCGCAGGTCGCGACCTCGGTTCGCGCACGGAGCAGGCGTTCCTTGGCGCGACCGAATTCGGCGTAAGCGTAGGCGAGCTTGACGCCGAAGGTCGTGGGCTCGGCATGGATGCCGTGGGAGCGGCCGATGGTCGGCGTGTTCTTGTGCTCGAAGGCGCGGCGCTTGAGCGCCGCCAGAAGCGCGTCGACGTCCGCGATCAAGAGATCGGCGGCGCGCACGAGCTGCACGTTGAGACAGGTGTCGAGCACGTCCGAGGACGTCATGCCCTGATGCACGAAGCGCGCCTGCGGCCCCATGATCTCGGCCAGGTGGGTGAGGAAGGCAATCACGTCATGCTTGACGTCGCGCTCGATCGCCTCGATGCGCGCGATGTCGAACTTCGCATGCTTGCCCTTGTCCCAGATTGCCTTGGCCGCGGCTTTCGGAATGATGCCGAGCTCGGCCATGGCGTCGGCCGCATGCGCTTCGATCTCGAACCAGATGCGGTAACGGGTCTGCGGATCCCAGATCGCGGCCATTTCGGGCCGAGTGTAGCGCGGGATCATGGGCGGCCCTGGCAAGTCATAGCCGCGCTGTAGCAGATCGCCGCGGCAAGCTCAATTCGGGCGCGGAATGATCGTCGCTGCCGAATTGCTGCCTGTCGGCGCTGTTGATAGAATCGGCAGAATAACCAGCGTTGTCCGCGAAGAACGAAGATGGAAAGAGACGCCATGGTCAGATCGTCGGTAATGACCGCGCTTGCCGCAACAGTTGCGGCCGGGCTCGCATCCGCTCCGCCGGCATTCGCGCAAGATGAATCGGATCAACGACTTGGCACCGTCCATTTCGTGACGTCGTGCAACGAGACTGCGCAGCGCCGCTTCGATCGAGGCATGCGATACCAGCATTCATTCTGGTATCGCCAAGCCAAGGAAATATTCGAGGATGTCGCGAAGGCTGATCCCGAATGCGGCATGGCCTTCTGGGGCATCGCGCTGACGCTGCTCAGCAATCCGCACGGCGCGCCGCCGGCGTCGAATCTCCCGCTCGGACTTGCGGCGATCCAGAAGGCCAAGGCCGTCGGTGCCAAGACGCAACGCGAGCGCGACTACATCGACGCGCTCGCCGTCATGTACGTCGACTACGACAAGATCGACCACCGTAGTCGCGTGCAGGCCTATCTCAAGGCGATGGAGGCATTGGCGGGCCGCTATCCCGAGGACGACGAAGCGCAGATCGCTTACGCCATCACGCTCAACGTCGCGGCGTCACCGGCCGACAAGAGCTATGCCAATCAGCTCAAAGGCGCGGCCATCCTGGAGCCGATCTTCAAGCGCCAGCCCCAACATCCGGGCGTCGCCCACTATCTCATCCACCTCTACGACTATCCGCCGATCGCCGAGAAGGGCCTCGACGCCGCCATGCGTTACGCCAAGATCGCGCCCGCGGCGCCGCATGCGCAGCACATGCCGTCCCACATCTTCACCCGCGTCGGCTACTGGAAGGAATCGATCGCCGCCAATCAAGCCTCGGTGCGCGCGGCCAAAGCCGACAAGGCAGCCACCGATCAACTGCACGGGCAGGACTACATGGTCTACGCCTACCTGCAGCTCGCTCAAGACAACAACGCTCGCGTCGTCATCGACGAGATGGCGAAATCAGCCAACTTCGGTCCCGAGGAACGCGGCGGCCCCTTTGCGCTTGCGGCAAGTCCGGCGCGTTACATGGTCGAGCGTGGGGATTGGCAGGGCGCCGCCGAGCTCGAGGTCAGGCCGTCCAAGTTTCCCTTTATCACGGCGATCACACACTTCGCCCGCGCGCTCGGCGCGGCACGCGCGGGCAACGCGGAGGCGGCGAAGGTCGACATCGCCAAACTCGCCGAACTGCGCGACCAGCTGCGCGAGGCCAAGGACGCCTATTGGGCCGAGCAGGTCGATATCCAGTGGCAGGCTGCGAGCGCTTGGTTGCTGTACGCCCAGGGCAAGTTCGACGACGCGCTCAAGACCATGAGCGCGGCGGCCGATGCCGAGGACAAGACCGAGAAGGCGCCGGTCACGCCGGGGCCGCTAGCGCCGGCGCGCGAGCTTTATGGCGCGATGCTGCTCGAGCGCGGTATGGCCAAGGAGGCGCTTACCGCCTACGAGGTGACGCTGAAGAAGGAGCCGCATCGCCTCGGCGCCACGCTCGGCGCGGCGAGAGCGGCGGAGAAGGCCGGCGATCTGGCCAAGGCGCGGCAGCACTACGCCGCCGCGGTGGCGCTCGCCGAGGACGCCGATCCGGTCCGCCCGGAGGTCGCTGCCGCGCGCGCCTTCGTCGCGCAGGCGCGCTGAGCGCAATGAGGCGTCAACTTTGAAACTTGCGCGCCGACGATTTCTGCATCTGGCCACGGCTGCCGCCGCGCTGCCATCCGTCTCGCGGATGGCGACGGCGCAAACCTATCCGACGCGGCCGGTGCGGCTGATCATCGGCTACCCTCCCGGCGGCTCGGCCGACATCACCGCGCGCCTACTGGGTCAATGGCTGTCGGAGCGGCTCGGTCAGCCGTTCGTGATCGAAAGCCGGCCGGGCGCAAGCACCAATATCGCGACCGAGGCGGTCGTGCGCGCGCCGCCGGACGGCTACACGCTTTTGCTTGTTGCTCCGGCGAACGCGATCAACGCGACGCTCTAAGATGATGACCGGCGTCAACATGGTTCATGTGCCGTATCGCGGCGGCGCGCCGGCGCTCACCGACATGATCAGCGGTCAAGTTCAGGTGATGTTCGATAACGTGCCGACGTCGATCGAGTTCATAAGAGCGGGCAAGCTGCGAGCATTGGCGGTGACCACCGCAACGCGCTCCGAGGTGCTGCCGGACTTGCCCACGGTGGCCGATTTCGTGCCGGGTTACGAGGCGAGCGCTTGGTACGGCGTCGGCGTGCCGAAGGGGACACCCGACGACATCATCGACAAGCTCAACAAGGAGATCAATGCGATCCTCGCCGACCCCAAGGCGAAGGCGAGACTCGCCGATCTCGGCGCCTCGCTGCTTGCGGGCTCGCCCGCCGACTTCGGAAAGCTCGTTGCCGACGAAACCGAAAAATGGGGGAAGGTGGTCAAATTCTCCGGCGCCAAGCCGGACTGAGCCTGGCGCCCGCCCTAGCTCGCAAGCCGGGCGCGGTCGTGCGGCCCGCTATAATCGACCGGCGTTCCCTTCGGGATGATGCCCATGGGATTGAGCCGCGCAATCGACCAATAATTGATGACGTAATAGCGCGCCTTCACCGTCTCGGCGATGCCGGGCATTTGGTAAAGCTCGCGCATGTAGTTCGAGAGATTGGGGTAGTCGGCGATGCGCTTCTTGTTGCATCGAAACAGCGAGAAATAGGCGACATCGAAGCGAACCAGCGTGGGAAACAGACGCCAATCGGCTTCGGTGATCGCCCGGCCGAGCAGGTAGCGCTGGCGGGCCAGTCGCGCTTCGAGCTCGTCGAGGGTGGCGAACAGCGCGTCGTAGGAGGCTTCGTAGGCGGCCTGTGACTTTGCGAAGCCGCAGCGGTAGACGCCGTTGTTGACGTTGGCATAGATCATCTCGTTGAGGCGATCGATCTCGGCGCGCATGGGCTCGGGATAAAAATCCGCGCCGTCGCTCGCGATGTCCTCGAACTCGCCGTTGAGCATGCGGATGATTTCGGAGGATTCGTTGTTGACGATGCGCCGGGTCTTGCTGTCCCACAGCGTCGGGACCGTGACCTTGCCGGTGTAGCGCGGGTCGCTTGCGGTATAGGCCTGATGCAGATAGCGGAAGCCATTGACGGTATCGGGCGTGCAATCCGGGAACGCCGGATCGTCATCGAACATCCAGCCTTGCTGCCTCAGTCCGGGGATCGCATAGGCGACCGTGATCGCCCCTTTGAGCTTCTTGAGCGACCGATAGATCAGCGTGCGGTGCGCCCACGGACAGCCGTGCGCGACGTAGAGGTGGTAACGCCCGACTTCGGCCTTGAAGCCGGACGACCCATCCGCCGTGATGCGGTCGCGGAAGCGGCTGTCCGCGCGCCGGAACTCGCCGCTGGCGCCGGTTTCTTGCGGCAGTTCACCATCGCGCCACGCACCCTCGACCAGAACGCCCACCTACGCTGCCTCCCCGCGGGCGAGCGCCGCGGCGTTGCGGATGGCGGCGATGTTGGCGCGGTAGTTGCTGCCGCCCTTGAGCACGGCCGAGCCCGCGACCAGCACGTTGGCGCCGGCGTGCGCCACGAGCGGGGCATTGTCGGCCGTGATGCCACCATCCACCTCGATGTCGATCGCTCGCCGCTCTGCGAGCGGGCGCAGCCGCGAAATCTTTTCAGCCGCGAACCGATTGAAGGCTTGGCCGCCAAAGCCGGGGTTGACCGACATCACCAGAATGAGATCGAGATAGGGATCGCAAGGCGCGATCATCAGATGTACGTCGAGCGCCTTTTTGGTGTGCGGGCGCAACGCCTTCACCACGTCAGGACCAATGGAGATATTGGGCACGAAGTGTCCGTCCATCACGTCGACATGGATCCAGTCGGCGCCGGCGGCATCGAGTGCACGCACCTCCTCGCCGAGCTTGGCGAAATCGGCGGACAAGATCGACGGTGCGACGATGAGCGGTTGGTCCATCTCCTCCTCCGGAACGTGCCGTTCGCCTAACACGGCGGGCGGGGAGGGGCAACGCGCCACGGGGGCCGGGTGAATGCGTTGACCGGGCCTGCCGGCAGCGCCATCGCACACCCATATGGGAGGTGATAACGGTCGGCGAGATCGGGCCGCCCGCGTGCGCGCGGGCGGCGCAATGTTTGGGAAGGAATACCATGGCGCGCGTCGATGCCATCGTGCTCGGTGCCGGCATCGTCGGCACGTCAATAGGGCTGCATCTCGCCAAGCGCGGGGTTGCCGTTGCCCTCGTGGACCGCCGCGCACCAGGCGAAGAGACCTCCTACGGCAATGCCGGCGTGATCGAAGGCAATACCGTCTTTCCGCCCGCCTTCCCCTCGGACCCGATCGCGCTGTTGCGGATCGCGCTCAAGCGCGCGCCGGAGGCCAATTACCATCTGAACTTCCTGCCCCACGTCGCGCCTTGGCTCATGAAATTTCGTGCCGCCTCTCGGCCGGAGCGGCTGATCGAGACCGCGCGGCTGATGCGTCCGCTATTTGCGCGCGCGCTCCCGGAGCACGAGGCGCTGCTGGCGGAGGCCGGCGCGGAGCGCTTGTTGCGCAAGACGGGCTGGCTCAAGCTCTATCGCACCGATCGCGCGTTCGAGGCGCTGAAACGTGAGCTCGCGCTCGCGCAGAAGTTCGGCATGTCGTACCACGCCCTCGATCCCGATGGAGCGCGCGAACTCGAGCCGAGCCTCGCGCCGGTCTTTCGCCACGCTGTGCACTGGCCACATGCCGCCAGCGTGACCAACCCGCTCGCCGTGACCCAGGCCTATGCAGCGCGCTTTGCGGCGCTAGGCGGCGTGGTGATGCGCGGGAATGCGCGTTCCCTTCACCGCGCCAACGCACACTGGCGGATCGAAACCGCGGAAGGTCCGCTCGACGCCGCGGAGGCGGTGGTGGCGCTCGGACCGTTCGCCCCCGACGTGCTTTCACCGCTCGGCATCACGCTGCCGCTCGGCAGCAAGCGTGGCTACCACCGCCACTACGGTGGTGTCGGTAACGCCGCGCTCGCGCGTCCGGTGGTCGATATGGAGATCGGCTATTGCCTCGCGCCGATGGACCAGGGCATCCGCCTCACCACCGGGGTTGAGTTCGCCGGCCGCGATGCAGCGCCGACGCCGGTGCAGTTCGATCGCCTGCTGCCGGCGGCGAAGGGCCTTTTCCCGCTCGGCGAGCCGGTCGAGGCGACGCCCTGGATGGGCAGCCGGCCGTGCTTTCCGGATTCCCGGCCAGTGATCGGACGCGCGCCTGGACAGAGCGGGCTGTGGCTCGCCTACGGCCACGCCCATTGGGGATTGACGCTCGGGCCTGCGACCGGGCGGCTCCTCGCCGAGATGATGACGGGCGCGACGCCGTTCTGCGATCCCGCGCCCTACGGCGCCGAGCGTTTTGGGCGATGAGGACGAACCTGATCGAACCTCGCCGGTAGACGCGCGACGGGACAACTCGAATGGCACACGCCTGGCACCTGCCATGGCCGTGCGCCGTAAAAAAAATTCGCTGGGGGAAAAGACTGTGAACCGCTGCACATTGGGAGATTCGCCCATGGAGCATAATCGCTACGTCGGCAATGGACGGAGGCTCCCATGCGTCCCAAGCCCCTGCGCTCCTTCGCAATTGCAACGCGGATCAAGCCCGCACCGACGGGCGTCGACTTGATGCTGAAAATCGGCACGGCGCTGTTGATGACTTTTGCAGCGACCCTCGTTCTCGTTCACGCCGAAGCCTATTTTGCTCCGTCGCTGATTGTGTTCTGATCCGCTCGCTTGTGCAAAAGCGCGTCGTGCCGCGAACGGCGGAGTGATGCTCTGCAGCTGGCAACCCGGGAGACGCCATGAAATTTCCACGCCGCCGGTTTCTGCATGTGGCCGCGAGCGCAGCCGCGCTGTCGGTCGTGTCGCGCGTCGCGAGGGCGCAAGCTTATCCGTCGCGGCCGCTAACCTTGATGGTCTTCGTCCCCGCCGGGGGCACGCCGGACATCATTGCGCGCTTGCTCGGCCAATCCCTGTCGCACCGGCTCGGCCAATCCGTGGTCATCGACAACCGGCCGGGCGGCGGCGGCAATCTCGCGCTGCAGGCGGTGGCACGCGCTCCTGCCGACGGCTACACGCTCCTTCTTGTCGCCTCCCCGCACGTCATCAACGTGACGCTCTATGAGAAAAGCGCCGTCACCGTCACGCGCGACATCGTCCCGGTCGCCAGCACCAACAACGATTCGTTCGTCTTGCTGGTCAATCCGTCGTTCCCCGCCAAGACCGTCGCGGAGTTCATCGCCTACGCCAAGGCCAACCCCGGCAAGATAAACTTGACCTCGAGCGGGACCGGAAACTTGACCCATCTCTCCGGCGAGTTGTTCCGGATGATGACCGGGATCGAGGTGGTGCACGTGCCCTATCGGGGTACGCCGGCCGCGCATTCGGCACTGATCGCCGGCGATGTGCACGCGATGTTCGACGCCGTCGGCGCGTCGGTACCGCATATCCAGTCGGGTGCGTTGCGCGCGCTTGGCGTGACGGGGAAGGCGCGCCTGCGGGTGTTGCCGGACGTTCCAGTGATTGGCGATGTTGTCCCGGGCTACGCGGTGACCGGCTTCCTCGGCATTGGCGTTCCCCAGGGCACCCCGGGCGAGGTCGTCGAGCGGCTCAATCGGGAGGTCAACGGGGCGCTCGCCGAGCCGGTGGCGGCGGCACGAATGGCGGAACTCGGCAGTGAAATATTTACCGGCTCGCCGGCCGACTTCGCCAAGCTCATCGCCGAGGAAACCGAGAAATGGGCTAAGGTGGTGAAGTTCGCGGGTATCAAGGCGGAGTAGCGGCAATCCCTTGCGGATACTGCGTTTTCGGCCACGCGTCGAGGAACCCGTTTTCCTGTTGACTCGTGTAACGAGAATCTTCCAGAAAAACGTATTCACCAAATTTATGCCAGCCGCCCGGGCGGGATGCCGCGCCGGGTTTTTTGTTGCGCGACCGCGTGGCGCGGCCGCGTGCGGCGTGTTTCTCGTTTTGCAAAAAAACAGGAAAATACAGAGGAGATCACAGCCATGCAGTTCCAGAAAGGGCGCGCGCAACTCTCGCGTGCGAGATGCAAATGCGCGCCGCGTTGCCGCGGCGCGCATCTAAGCGCTGGTGGTTGTGAGCGTTACTCGGCGATGGTGCGCACGACGCTCGAGGTCGGGCGGGCGTCGCCGCTACCGGGGCCCTTCACGAGCTTGAGGACCTGCTCGTCATAGGAGGCAATCGTCGTCACCGGGAACTTCGGCTTCATATAAACGACCTTGTAGCCGCCGGCCTTGAGGTCGTTGAGCAGGTCCATCGCCGCCTCGGCGGTGGCATGCTGGAAGTCGTGCATCAGCACGATGCCTTTGCCGTGCTTCTTCAACTTCGCCAGCACTGCCTGTCTGACCTGCTCGGGCTTGCGCATCTTGAAGTCGAAGGAGTCCATGTCGGTGGAGAAGATTGCGATGTTGCGCTTGCCGAGATAGTCGACGAGTTCCTGCGGTTGCCGCAGCGCCGGGAAGCGGAAATAGGGCGCAGTCGGTCCGCCCACCGCCCAACGCACCGCGCTGATCCCTTTTTCGATCTCGTCCTTGGGGTCGTACTCTACGGCTTGGACCTTGCCGTTGATCAGGCAATTCCCCTTGGTTTTCGACAAATCCTGATGACACCAGGTGTGCGAGCCGACGGCATGCCCGGCTGCGGCCACTTGCTTGAGGATGCCGGGCTCGTAGGTGGCATGCGTGCCGATCGGGAAGAAGATCGCCTTGGTGCAGTGCGCGGCGAGCGCGGCGAGCACTGCCGGAGTGTTCTTGGGCCACGGGCCGTCATCGAAGGTGAGCACGACCTCGCCTTCGCGCAGGAAATCATGGCTCTTGAAGTGCTCGAAGCCGAAGCCGGGGCCGCCGGTGGTGTCGATTTCGACCACCCGAGCGACGCCTATGGCATTGGGATTGCTGCACGAGGTCGACGCGGCGGAGGGCGTCGGCGCGGCCTGCGCGGCAGGCGACGCCTGAGCGACGGCAACCGGCGCGGCCATCGCGCTGTCGGCCGCACTATCCGCAACCGTCGTGACGGAGCCCGGAGCCCGGCCCTCGGTGGGTGTCGTCTGCGCTTGTTCGGGCGCGGCGGTGGACGCCGGCACCAGAATGGAGGCTTTTTGGTAGAAAATGGCGCCAAACACCGCCACACACAGCACAATCGCCAGCGCGGACGCTATCGCTGCCAGACGCATGTTCGACCTCCAACCCCTTAGGAGCGTACCCCTGATACGCTATCCACCGAATTTCGGCCCATATCCCTTAATCCAACCTTAAGTGGCCAATTCGAGGCGGAGTCAACAAACTGTGCAATTATTTGCGCGCAGGCCTCGCCGGGCCGTGGCAGTCCTGCCAGCTGGGGGGGCCGCCCGGTAGCGCCTTGGCCTCGAACACGCCCCGCGCGACCGCCCGTGCCAGCGTATTGGCGCCAACGGCGCCAAGCTCCGTGAGCTCGTTGACGGCATCGCCAAGGGTGCGGCGCCCGGTCGCGGCGGCGAATACGGTGTCGCCGTCGAGGGTCGTGTGCGCGGGGTAGATGGCGCGGGCGAGCCCATCTTGCGCGATGATCGCGAACTCCTTGGCCTGTGCCTTGCTCAGCGCCGCGTCGGTCGCGACCAGCGCGATGGTCGTATTCTCGCCCGGCCGTCCTTTCGCGTTCACGATGAGCGCCGCGGGCGGCATCGTCGGGGGAAACCCCAGGCTGCCGAACTCGCCGTCGACCTCGAACGGAGCCGCCCAGAAATGCGGGCCGCGGCCCACGTTGACGCTGCCGCAGGCGTTGACGGCGACGAGCGCGCCGACCGTGTGCCCGTCGCGGGTCACCGCCGAGGCCGAGCCGAGCCCACCCTTGAGATTGACGGTGGTGGCGCCGAAGCCGGCCCCCGCGGTTCCGAGCGCAAACGTCTTGCCGACCTGCGCGGCTGCGCTGTAGCCGAGATCCCGATAGGGGGGAAAGCGTCCCCAGTTCTTGTCGCCGCCGTTGAGCAGATCGAACAGCACGGCGCCGCACACGAGCGGCACGCGAATGTCCCCGATCGCGAAGCCACGCCCGCGCTCGCGCAGGAAAGCCTGAACCCCCGCGCCGGCGTCCAAGCCGAAGGCCGAGCCGCCGGACAGCACCACGGCGTCGATGCGCTCGACGGTGCGGTGCGGTTCGAGCAGATCGGTTTCCCGCGTGCCCGGCGCGCCGCCGCGCACGTCGACGGCGGCGACCGCAGGCTCCTCGAACACAATGACGGTTACGCCGGAGGCGAGACGCGCGTCGTCGGCGTGTCCGACCAATACGCCGGCGACGTCGGTGATGAGATTGCGCTGCGCCATTGGGCCTCGCTTGCACCACGGCTTGGTTTGCACCGCTCAAGCGTAACCGCTGCCAGCTTGTGGGACCAGATCACCGCACCATCACATCCGAGCGAGACCGGAATTGGCGGCTTGCGCAAGGACGCAAATGCACCGCATTTAGGCGCATGGCCGCCGACGTCACCATCTTCGCCGCGCTCTTTGCCGGCCTTGTGAGCTTTCTGTCGCCATGCGTGCTGCCGCTGGTGCCGCCCTATCTCGTCTATTTGGCGGGGACCTCGCTCGAGCGGCTGGCGGAGGCGGAACCGCCGCCGCTGGTGAAACGCGATACCGTCATCGCGGCCGTCCTGTTCGTGGCCGGTTTCTCCACGGTGTTCGTGGCGCTCGGCGCCAGTGCCAGCATGATCGGCGCGCTGATGCGGCTTTATTCGAACGAACTCGCAATCATCGCCGGCATCGCCATCATCGTCATGGGGTTGCACTTCTTCGGCCTCACGCCGATCGCTTTCCTGCACCGGCAGGCGCGCATTCACGTTGCAAAGCCCGTCGGGCTGTGGGGTGCGTATGTGATGGGGCTCGCCTTCGCGCTCGGTTGGACGCCGTGCATCGGGCCGATCCTGGCGGCAATCCTCGCGATCGCGGCATCTCAGGCCACGGTCGCCAAGGGCGCGGGCTTGCTTGCCGTCTACTCGCTCGGGCTCGGCCTGCCGTTCATCGTCGCCGCGCTTGCGGTCGAGCCGTTTGCCGCTTTCCTCACGCGCTTTCGCGCGCACCTTGCTCATGTCGAGCGGGTGATGGGCGGCCTGCTCGTGCTCACCGGCATCGGCTTTCTCGCCGGCGTGTTCACGCAGCTCAACAGCTGGCTGATCGAGACGTTTCCGGTGCTGCAGAATCTCGGCTGAGGGGTTAAGAAAAAGCCCGCCTCGGAGCGAGGCGGGCTTGCCACATCAGGCGGGCAAAATCGTCACTCGATCTCGGTGTAGGTGATCTTGCCGCTGGGATCCTTCTTCCAGACGTAGACGGTGTAATCGATGCGGGTCACGTCGCCCTTCTTGTCGTAGGACAACTGGCCGATCACGGTGTTGAACTTCTGGCCCGATTTGATCTGCGCGGCGACCTTCTTGGGGTCGAGGGATTTCGCTGCCTCGGCGGCCTGCTTGATCACCTGAACCGCGGCATAGCTGTAGAGCGTGTAGGCTTGCGGCTCGAAATTCTTGGCGCGGAATTTCGCGACGATATCCTTCGCTTCTGCCCGCTTTCGCGCATCGGGGCCGAAAGTCATCAGCGTGCCTTCGGCGCCGGGACCGGCGATCGCGGCGAACTCCTCGTCGGCGATGCCGTCGGCTCCCATGAACGGTGCCCTGACGCCCTGGGCGCGCAGCTGCCGCAGGATCAAGCCGCCGGTGTCGTGCAGCCCGCCCCAATAGACGAGGTCAGCGTTCGACGCCTTGACCTTGGACACAAGCGCGGAGAAGTCCTTGTCGTCCTTGTTGACGCCTTCAAACATTACTTCCTTGAGGCCCTTGGAATTGAGGTTCTTGCGCGTCTCCTCGGCGAGGCCCTGCCCGTAGGTCGTCTTGTCGTGCACGATGGCGATCTTCTTGCCCTTGAAATTCTTGGCAATGTAATCGGCTGCGATCGCGCCCTGCTGGTCGTCGCGCCCGCACGTGCGGAAGATGTTCCACATGTTGCGCTCGGTGACCTTGGGATTGGTAGCCGCGGGCGTGATCACGAGCATGCCGTTCTCCTGATAGACCTCGGAGGACGGAATGGTGACGCCGGAATTGAAGTGGCCGACGACGAATTTGACGCCGTCGCCGACGAACTTGTTGGCGACGGACACGCCTTCCTTCGGATCGGCGCGATCGTCACCGACGTAAACCTGAATTTTCTGTCCGAGAATGCCGCCGGCGGCGTTGATGTCCTCGACCGCCTGCTCCACTCCGTTCTTGAGTTGCGCGCCGAAGGCGGCGCTGCCGCCGGTGATCGGTCCGGCGACGCCCAACTTGACTTGCGCCGAAGCGTTATCCGCAAAAGCAAGGCCAAGACCGAGGGCGAGGCCGAGTGTGAGCCATTGTCTCATAGTGTCCACCTCTGGATGAAAACGCAGGTTGGGCGCGTTTCGTCTCGCGCGCCCCGTGGCGCGATTCAACCCGTAAATCGCGGAAATGTCACTCGGATTTTGGCGTATCCGCGGCCGGCGTATCGTCGCGGCGCCGCCAGCGAAATAGCCCCGCGCGTTCATGGATCCATTTGTAGCGGGTGACCATCTGGGTGGCGCGCGTGAGGTGAAAGCCGAGCGAGCCGAACGCGAGGCAGACCGCGTAATCGACGAGATAATAATGCAGCGACAAGAACTTGCTGTCGAACAAGGCGTAGTGGAGGAAACGCACCACAGCGCTCAAAGGCAACATGTAGAGCGCGAGATGCCACCACGGCCGCCAAGTCGAGGCGATCGCACGGCCGGCGAGCCAAGCGGCGCCGCCGCCCATGGCGACGCTCACCAGGAAAAATACGGCAAGCGAATGCTCGTCGGAAAGGAATTCGGGAATCGAGATCCGCATCGCTGTTAGTGCCTGCCGCCCTCGAGATAGGCCGCCTTCACCTCCGACCGCGCCAGCAGCGCGCGCCCGGTTCCGCTGAGCGTGATCCGGCCGTTGACCATGACATAGCCGCGGTGCGCAAGCTTCAGGGCGTGGAACGCGTTCTGTTCCACCAGGAACACAGTGAGCTTTTCTTCGGTGTTGAGTTTCTTGATCGCGTCGAAAATCTGGCGCGCGATGAGCGGCGCCAAGCCGAGCGAGGGCTCGTCGAGGAGGAGGAGGCGGGGGTGTCCCATCAACGCGCGCGCGATCGCCAGCATCTGCTGTTCGCCACCCGA
>WNFA01001421.1_pt1 | contig 19452 bp, 27 predicted proteins | sample 5400481 | NCBI WGS metagenome assembly WNFA01 (sample SAMN13153340, study PRJNA577476) | soil metagenome | isolation source: 120 cm saprolite under Douglas fir tree site 2 hole 1 replicate 2 | place: USA:California | collected 2015-04-18
GGACGGATCAGCTGGTCACTCTCGGCGCTGAGCTGGTTAAACGGCAGGTAGAGCCAGCCGGGCATATACGCATGTTTCCCGGTGCTATCAATCAGGGTGATTTCCGCCTCCTGGCGCGAGAGCGAGCGGGCCAGCAGATTGGCCACAATCGTCCCACCCACGCCGCCGCCGACAATCAGTATATGTTGGGGCATGATATTGCCTCCTTCGTCATTTTAATGTGCCTTCCGCGCTACAAAGCGTGTGTAGCCTTGCTCGGGAAAAGCTCCCAGGTAGTCGTGCCTGGCTTTTTGAATCCAGGCTGGGATATCCTTCGCCGAGCCAGGATCGCTGGACAGCACAGCCAGCACACCACCCACCGGCAGCGCTTTCATCCCACGGATCAGCTCCATGAGGGGGCCGGGGCAAAAGCTGCCGCGTGCGTCAATCTCCTTATCAATCGTGACCTCTGTCAGTTCTGGCATCGTCATCAACTCCTTTCAAGAGTAGGAGAACGGGGTGGCCACAAGAAGACCAGGCGACCACCCACCTGGTTGTTGTTAGATGAACAACGTGATCTTTCCGTCTTTGGCGCGCTCGACGAAGGTGGCAACGCCCGTCACCTCGTCAACGATCGGCTCAAGGTCCGAGAGTTTCATGTCGAAGAGTTCCATCGTCATGCTGCACGCATAGATTTTGACCTCCCCGACCTCTTTGGCACCCATGAGGTTGTCCATCCAGGAGGGGACCTTCTTCGCCATCATCTGCTCCATCATGACCGGGCCATACTCTTCGAAATCCGAACTCACCTTCCTGTTGGTCTTGTAGTGACCTTTGCGGAACGCTTCCAGTCCCCAGGTGGTCAGGAAGAGTTCCACTTCCAGGCCCATGGCGGCCCCGCCGGTGGCGAGGATGGACGCAGCCATCAGTTTATCGACGGTTCCCGAAAAGACGATAATCGACATGCGATCTTCCATGGTCTTGCTCCTTTGTTTGCTTTTGACCCCGCTCTCTAAAGACGAGTGAGGGTCACACTATCAGTGCTCCATGGCCGAGCCATGAAGCACGCTCATCATGCAAGAGGCGTGGCGACAGCCACTGTCTCCGCCACCTCAACGATCTGGTAGGTATGGGTGAGGTGCGCTACCTTGCCAAGCATGGCTCCCGCGCCACAGTAGCGTTCCTCGGAAAGCTCTATCGCGCGTGCCACCGCATCAGGCTGAATATGGTGACCGGTGACGACGTGCTGGACGGTAATCTCAACAAACACCATCGGGTGTTCTTCGGCGCGCACGCCCCGGACATGCACCTCGTAGCCGGTCACCTGCTGGCGCTTCTTGCGCAGAATCGAGATGACATCCATCCCGGTACAGCCAGCCAGGCCAATTAAGAGCAGCTCCATCGGGCGAAAGCCCGCATTCTGTCCACCGCCGTGCTCGGCGGCATCCAGCGTGACGTGATGGCCGGACCCGCTCTCCGCATCGAAGCGCATTCCTGTCTCAAGGGTGGCTTGCGCTGTCATTACCTCTGCCATAGTCTTCTCCCTTTCATTCGCATATTCGAATGATCACTTTCTGCTAGTACAATACAGCCCTGGTATCACAGCACAATCACAGCAGAGGGGTATTTTCTCACAGCAAGATCACATCTCGAGTGAACGGTGAGGTCTGAGGTGAGATGAGAGGATGTCAGGTTCGCCACGCTTGACATGTGCCTGTATGCATTGTATCATTCGATTATTCGATAGAACGAATGTATTGAGGGAACACACATGGAACGAGAGCGAGAACAACTGCTGTATCGCATGCAGGCCGAGCTGTGCCAGACGCTGGCCGACCCGACGCGGCTGGAATTGCTTTCCCTGCTCGGTGAGGGACCGAAAGCCGTCAAAGACCTGGTCGCGCTGCTCAGCCAGCGACAAGCAAAGGTGAGCCAGCATCTGGCCTTACTGCGCCAGCGTGGGGTTGTACGCGCTGAGCGCGTGGGCAACGAGATGCATTATGCGCTGGCGGACGCTCGTATTCTGGAGGCCTGCCACATCACCCGTGAGATCTTGCTCCAGCAACTCACGCAGCAGGGAACGCTGGCCACGCTGCTGACCGGAGCGAGAGAGAGCTGAGTATGCCCATCTCTGTCTATCGTTGTGATCGCTGCAAGGAGCGTTTTGAACGACTGGTTCCAATGAGCGCCAACAGCGCTACCGCAACCTGTCCGAGCTGCGGCGCAGCAGATGCGCGCAAGCACATGTCGACCTTCGCTGCTCCCCGGAAAGGGACATCGACCGCTACTGGCCAGTCTTGTGCTCCCACCGGTGGCTGAAGCATGCGCCGATGAGAGCGGTCGCTCTTGAAGAAGCATACCTGCTTATGGCAGAAAAAGGAAAGAACGATGAAGACACCCTATGGTTTTGGCACGACCCTGCCAGTGCCCTATGAAGAAGCCATCTCGCGGGTGAAGGAGGCCCTCAAAGCCGAGGGATTTGGTGTGCTGACCGAGATTGATGTACGACAGACCTTGCGCGAAAAACTGGGAGCCGAGATGGAACCCTACATCATTCTCGGTGCCTGCAATCCCCACCTGGCGCATCGTGCACTCGAGCAGGAGCCGGACATTGGCCTGCTGCTGCCCTGCAATGTGGTCGTGCGCGCCCAAGGGCAGGGGAGCCGGGTCGACATCGCTGATCCACAGGAGATGTTGGGCATGGTGGGTAACAAGCAACTCCATCCCATCGCCGAGGAAGCGAAACAGCGGTTGCAACGTGTTGTTGCCTCGCTCGCTGGTCAGGTATAAACAAGCTTCACAGAAGTAGCTGTAAAGGATGTGTAGATGGTCTTGCGCAATTTTTTAGCAAGCCAGCCGTGAAGAGGTTGCCGGTGCAACGATGACGTGATAAAACCAGGAGACAGATGCAAGGGCCTATGAACAACGACCACTGTTCATAGGCCCTTTGATTTGCTTCCTATGCGGGACTGGCCTTTCTTTGTCCCCTCAGCGTGTACCCAAAGAGGGGAGCAAACAGACAGACGCCTACAAGTCCGGCGATCAGTGGAACTGCTCCGATGACAGCTACCACGATGCCCCATACGTTAGTGATGACGAGTAACCCGATCGCTATCAATGCGATCCCTGCAACGATGCGCAAGAGCCTGCCAGCCAGACTCTGCATGAATGAGACGAAAGAACCCATGGTCTGTGTCCTCCTTATACTTTTTCCTGCGGCCTTGCCGCGCAACGGTGAGGCAAGGCCGCAAGCGTATCTCTACACCTCCGGCATGGAAAGCGCCTGCCGGAACCCACTCGTGAAACATCGCTCTACCTCAAAAATGAGGGATGAACTGTACAACATGAAATCTAACCTACGAAGCTCAGAAAGCGATCAAAAACAAGCGATCTTCATCACAGACGTATCACGCATCTCCAGGAAGGGCTTGCTCTGTTTCTTGCTCCCTCTTGTCAAGTGCCTCGAAGACCTGTTGCATGAAGCGAGATTCCGGGACCGCGCCTACCATCTCGATGCGCTCGTTCACCACGGTTTTGGGGACGCCCTGCACCCGGTAGAGCTGCGCCATATCAATGAATTCGGAGACTTCGACCACATCGGCGGTGATATGCTCGTTTTCAATTGCCAACTTGTGGGCCAACCTGGCCACACGTGGACAATAGGGACAGGTCGGGGTGACAAAGACCTGGATGTGCAGGTCCTGGTCGACCGTCGCCAGGGCCTCGCGGGTTGTGTCGCTCAGGTTCGTTGTGCCCTTGGAGACATCGATGATGTCTTCGATCAGCGTGGAAAACTCGTAGCCTGCCGGGATGCCGAAGTAGCGTACCTTCCCTTTGGCACGTCCCTGGAGCACAAATGCTGGAATGCGCGTGACTCCCAGGCTGTCCGCTTCTTGTTTGTCGCGCACAAAATCCCTCATTTCCAGGTGGAGTTTCTCCGAGGGTGCAGTCACTTCTTCGAGCAGTTCGCGTGTTTCTTTGCAGTAGTCGCACTCCTGTCCTGGAATAATCAGGAGTGATTCGCGTTGGGTAAAGTTGGTGATCGTTACATCACCCTCAAGCCCCTCAAAGAGCTTTTGCAGCGTTTGTTGATCTTCTGGTGAGATCATTGACATGATCCTACTCCCTCTCTTTTTCTCAAGCAATCGTCAACCTAGACCACATGAGGAACGACTAGCCCTGGGAGACTGGCAAAAACACCGTCGGGTCCTCGACCAGCAGGGGTGCGGCGCTCCGAAAAATCTCGGCGTAGGCGACGCCGAGCAGGTGTCCGTAGTACTGGTCTTCCGCCTCGTACAAGGTGAGCAGGTGATCGCCCTGGGCCTGAAAGATCGACTGATAGACGGCTAGAGCCTGGCGCTTGCGTTCGTAGGCCTTGCTCACATCGACAGCAAAAGCAAAATCGGCCCAGAGTGGCTCCATCTTGCAGTGGGGGAAGAAGAGGCGTTCGACCACCCAGGGGTCCTGGCCAGCCAGCATCTCGCCACCAGGCACGCGCTCCCACTGTCCCAGCCGAGCCAGGAAAACTGCTGCGTGGGTCAGTCCCACGACCGCGGCATGATCGGGATGCACGCACGCTTCTCCCGTACTATAGACCCATCGTGGGCGATATTCACGAAGCAGATGGGCAAGGTGAAGTCGAGTCTCAATCGTGTCGGTGAGCAAGCGATCCTGCAGGCCGAGGGAAAGGCGTTCCACGCCGAGCAGGCGGGCCGCTTCGCTCGCCTGCTGCGCACGTATCCCAGCCTGGGCAAACTCGGTTGGCTCTCCCTCGGTGAGATCAATCAGGAGCACCCGCTGCCCCTTGTCAGAGAGAATGGCGAGCGTGCCACCCATTTGCGCTTCGGCATCATCAGGATGCGCAGAAATCACGATGGCATCATACCTCATCAGCTCCTCCTTCCTTGTTTGAACCATGGTTCATTTCCAGGGGTTCTCACGTGTGCTGGCGTCATCAAACGCATTTCCCAGTACAGAACGCCTCTGTGTCCATTGTTCTTGCCTGCTTCTTGACGCCGACCGCTTCCTCTTGCACACTTCCATGCGCTCGCCCTCCCCAGAAGAAACGTCCGCTCATGATGGCCGTCTGAACTCGCTATCTGGCATGCGCTCGTACTTTGGCGCCGCTGAAAGGAGCCCCAAAGAGCGGAGCAAAGACACAGACATCAACGAGTCCGGCCACCAGCGGCAGCAACCCGACCACTGCCAGGATGATCCCGACCGTCATGGTGCTTGCCGTCACGCTCAGAAACGCGCCCCAACCAATCAGACCAAGACCGACAAGAATGCGCAGGACCCGTCCCGTTGCGCTGGACATAAAGGATGCAAATGCCATGAGAATCCTCCTTTTGCATGAGTTTGTCTCTCATCTCGTGTGCGAAAGCGTCTCGTTCGACGCTCTGTCTTTTCAATGCACGAGGAGCAGAAAGGTTACAGTGTTTTGTGGTACACTACACGGAAGAGACCGAAAGGAGAAGCTGCTATGCCTGTTGATCAGGAATTCCTGGCTCGGCTCCGCCGGCATGATGAAGCGGCGTTCGCTGAGTTATTTGAAGCGTATGCAACTCGCGTCTATCGGCTGGCGATGGGCTTGCTCAAGCAGGCGGATGATGCGGAAGAGGTTGTGCAGGCCACATTTGTCTCCGCCTTTGAGGCACTCGACCGGTTTGAGCCACAGGCACAGATCAGTACGTGGCTCTATCGCATCGCCTACAACCACGCGCTGATGCTGATCCGTCGCCGGCATGCTGTTGACTCTTTGCCCGAGGAAGACGAGGACGCCACCCCTTTCCCGATCCAATTAGTCGATTGGAGTCATCTTCCCGATCAGTTGGTCTTAAGCGGGGAAGCTCAGGAGGTCCTGCGTGCCGCCATCAATGAGCTTCCCGCAGGATTGCGCGCGGCCTTCGTGTTGCGTGATCTGGAGGGCTTATCGACGGCGGAGTGCGCACACATCCAGGAGTTGACAGAGGTCACCTGCAAAGTGCGATTACATCGCGCTCGCTTGCGCTTACGTGAACACGTGAGTACCTACTTTAGCGAACGAAGCAGAACCCCGACGGAGGAAACGCGATGACCTGTGAGGAACTCGTCTCCTATCTGTCTGCCTACCTCGATCAGGAATTGGATGAGGACTTGACGGCTATCGCCCAGCAGCATCTGGCGACCTGTTCAAACTGTCGGGTGGTGTTGCATACCACCCAGAAGGTCATTCAACTGGGACAAGCACAGTATCAGGTCGCGCTCCCGGCATCCCGGCGCGCACGCTTATATACGCGTTTGCGCCTGGCTTTTCTGGCACGAGAGCACTGAACGCCGTGGAACGTGTCAGGTTCAGCCTGAAATGGGTTCGATAGCGATGTAGACGACATCAACGTTCGCCTTCCGTTGGAGCATGCGTAGAATATTTCTGACGAAGTGAAAGAGATTGCGCATGAGCCCATATTTCTTTGATAGTGCCGCCGAAGCCGCCGTGCTCTCCTGAGACTCCGTCAGAATGCGGGCGTGTCCCTCGCTCACCGATCCCGTGACCTTGCCGCTGTAGGTACACGGAGCGAGCGTGACGCGCGCGGTATGGCGAAGACGTTTGAGCTTCCCTGCGTCCGCGTGTGTTTCGACATAGATCGTTCCGAGACTGATCGCGAACCACACCGGTGTCGTCACTGCTTCCCCGGTCTTGCGGAAAGTCGTCAGAGCGATACATTGCTCACTCCTGAGATCAGGAAAGGTTGCTCTCTCTATAGCTGTAGACATGGTTCACCTCTCGTGAGATTGGTGTCTGCTCCGTCCTGGAGCGCGACTTCCGTGCGCAGCCGCCACTCCAGTGTGATGTGCTCCCTCACCTGGAAGCGTTTCTGGCCACCTGGCGGACTGAGCCATCCCCTCTTGTCAGAAGTATAAGGAAGTGGCCTCACATGGCCGTCTCAAAAGGGAGCTTCCCCATCACACCCCCGTCACAGGAGGTAGGGAGGATCGATAGCGGGATCTACTCGAACTTTGCCCAGCGGACTGACTACTCGCCAACCTCCCCCTCTCCCATCAGGGATGGCAAAGTGGCATGGTCACTTTGCAGAGGACACTGAGATCGATGAAAGAGACACGTTTCCGCCCCATAAGATATGTGTCAGGGCGTGCCTTCTCTGCTCCACGTGGGTCATTTGTGCATAGCGGGGGGACCTCCAGCATCTTGTGATGAACATGAGAGACCAGAGCTGACAACTGTGATGCTGATGTGACGGACGTGTGGTACGGTTTTCTCGAAGGAGCAGAGGAACCATCCTGCCAGGGGCTTGGATGGTGCAACGAACAGGAGAAATATAATGTCCAAGATACAAAGTAAAGCGATTGCAGGCTATGTCAAACCGGGATTTGAGGCCGTACGAGCAGCGTTCGTCGAGAACTTCACCCGGCGGCACGAGCTGGGAGCAGCCTGTTGCATCTACTACCAGGGGGAAAAAGTCGTGGACCTGTGGGGCGGCGTCCGCAACAAGGCCACTGGCGACCCCTGGGAAGAAGATACCATGGTCTTAGTGTTCTCGGCCACCAAGGGCCTGTCCGCTCTGGCCATGGCGCTGGCTCATTCACAGGGCCTGTTTGGTTACGAGGAACGCGTCTGCACGTACTGGCCGGAGTTTGCCCAACAGGGCAAAGAAAAGATCACCGTCCGGCAACTGCTCTCGCACCAGGCCGCCTTGTTTGCCTTCGATGAACCGGTGGATAAGCGCGTCGTCGCCGACCTCGACCGGCTGGCTAGCGTCATGGCGCGGCAGAAACCAGCCTGGGAACCGGGCATGCGGCAAGCTTATCACGCCATTAGCCTGGGGTTTTATGAAGGCGAGCTGCTGCGCCGGGTCGATCCGCGCCACCGCAGCCTGGGGCAGTTCTTCCAGGAGGAACTGGCCTCCCCGCTCGGACTCGACTTCTACATCCGCCTGCCCGAGGAGATCCCAAATTCCCGGCTGGCGACCCTCCAGATGTCCAATTATGCTCTGGCGATTTTTCATAATCCCCTCCCCCTGACGCTCGCGGCGATGAATCGACACTCACCGCTCTACCGGGCCATGGTGAGCAATCCGGGGACATTGTTACCGCTCGATCCCGAGCGTGTCTATGCCCGGAATCTGGAAGTGCCGTCAGGAGGGGGGGTCGGAACGGCCCGCGCCATGGCGCACGCCTACAGCGAGTTCGCGACCGGCGGACGTGTGCTTGGATTGCGGGAGGACACTCTCCAGCACCTGATGGCGCCCGCCGTCCCGCCACTGCACGGGTTCTATGATGAATGCCTGAAAGTGGAGGTCCCGTTCTCACTTGGGTTTATAAAGTCCAGCCCGAAGAACCCCTTCGGACATCCGAGCGCGTTTGGAGCGCCAGGAGCGGGAGGGTCCTTGGGATTTGCTGACCCGCAAGCCGGGGTAGGGTATGCGTACGTCCTCAATCGGCTGGGGACCCACCTGGAGGATCCAAGAGAACTGGCGCTGCGCACCGCCTTGTACCGTTCGATTGGCGAGACATCCCCCTTCCATGCGCGAGGCCCAGAAGAGCGCGTCTTGCGAAGCACGACGAGCTAGCCATGATGGTAGTCCAGAGAGGTCTTCGTGCTGCCCATGCGGGGGACGTTTTCCAGGAACGGTCTGTCATCGATGCTGATGGGCACGACGAGGTGTGGACCCTAGACGGAACGTCTTGTCCGGTAGTAAGGAGGAAGAGAGACAATGAAACAGCAACACGCCGATTACCAGGTGGTCCCGTATCCGAAGATGCGGCGCTTGGAGGCGATCGCGTATCGTTCAGTCCAACACAAGCCCATGATCCAGGGCTTGATCGAAGTCGATGTGACCAGGGCACGTGCTCGCCTTAGAGAGCACCAGGCGACCACGGGGGAGTCCCTGTCGTTCACGGCGTTCCTCACTGCCTGCCTGGCAAAAGCCGTCGATGAGCACAAAGCCGTGCAGGCCTATCGCAAAGGCAGCAAGCGCCTCATCCTGTTTGAGGATGTGGACGTGTATACCCCGATTGAGCGTGACGTGGCTGGCCAGAAACAAATCATTCCCTACATTATCCGAGCAGCCAATCGCAAGACCTTGCGCGAGATTCATCACGAGATCAGGGCCGCCCAGGTGCAGGACGTGGCACAAGCCTGGGAGGGTTTCAAAGCCATCCACTGGCCCTGGCTGCTGTTGCTCCCGGCCTTTCGAGTGATGGTGTGGATGGCTGAAAGATCTCCCCAGGTGTGGAAGAAATACCGGGGGACGGTGGGCATCACAACAGTGGGGATGTTTGGGAAAGGGGCCGGATGGGGCATCCCTCTCGCCTCCCATTCCCTCTGGATGACGGTGGGCGGTATTGGCGAGAAGCCGGGGGTCGTTGACGGGCACATCGCCATCCGGGAATATCTGAGTTTGACGATCAGCTTTGATCACGAGACGATCGACGGCGCTCCCGCGGCACGTTTCACCCAACGGCTGAAAGACCTGATTGAGAGCGGCTATGGTCTCGGCGACTCCACCGAGGAGTCGGAGCAGGCCGTAGCTGTAGGGACATCCAAGAAGAGCTAAAGTAGTCCGCATTTACAAGGAGGGAATATGAACACATTCGTTGTCTACGATTCACAATACGGGAACACCGAACGCATTGCCCAGGCCATCGCTGACACGTTGCGTGCCTTTGGGCAGGCGCAGGCCGTCCGTGTCGATCCAGCGCATCCGGTCTCGTTCCAGGGGGTGGACCTGCTGATTCTGGGGAGTCCAACACAGGGATTCAGACCAACCCTGGCGATGCAGTTCTTGCTCGGAAACGTCTCCTCCCAAGCGCTGCGCGGTCTAGCCGTCGCTTGCTTTGATACGCGCTTCCGCGGACGTTTGTGGAAGAGCTCTGCCGCGCCGCGGATGGCCAGGCAGCTGCGCACAATGGGAGTCGAGCCGATTATTCCGCCGGAGAGCTTCTTCGTGAAGGCCATGAAGAAGGAGGGTCCCCTGCTGGCTGGGGAAGTGGAGCGAGCTGCCACCTGGGCTCGGATGCTGTTCACAAAGGCACATGCATCTCATCCTGCCATGCGATGATAGGGGAAGGAGAACCTGCGGTTGGTAGTTCCGAAGACGGCCATTCCACACGCTGGTCGTCTGCGCACGGCGGTCGACGATCAGCATGACCCTGGCGTCCGTTGCGTGATGTGATGCGCGGATGGTGATGCGAGTGAGAGACCGGAACTGACCAACGTGATACCGGTGTGAGGTGCGTGTGGTATGGACTGAATGAAGTGAAATGATGAGCACCGACCACTGTCATCATCCTCCCTTGTTACTCAGAAAGTAACAAGATGTGACGCACCTGTGAGATATACACTTTCACCTGTGATGGAGCTGTGAGCAGGGGAGCATATACTCCATGATGGAAGCATATGCTTCAAACCAATAGAGTGACGAACAACAAAGAAGTTGAAAGGAGCTCCAACATGTTTCACCATATTCTGGTCCCTCTGGATGGTTCCCCTCGGGCAGAACAGGCATTGCCCGTCGCCGCCCGCCTTGCTCACGCCTCTGGTGGTACGCTCATGCTGCTGCAAATTGTGACGCTGCCCACCATGTTGGCACCGTATCCAGCAGTGGACCCAGCGACGATCCAGACGATCATCGATACTGACGTTGAAGAGGCGAAGCGCTACGTACAGCGCGTGACGAGACTGAGTAGCCTGAAGGATATACATGTAGAGACTGAGGCGATCATAGGCACAGCGGCTGCCACCATCCTCTCGGTAGCGGAGATTCAGCACATCGATCTCATCGTCTTGTGCAGTCACGGCTACACTGGCATGAAACGCTGGGTGCTGGGCAGTGTCGCGGAGAAAGTTGCCCATCATGCGTCCGTTCCCGTGCTCTTGCTGCGTGAAGGCGGGCCCGTACTGGTTGGCACGCCTCCCCATGCAGAGGGTCCTTTGCGTGCCCTTGTGCCCCTGGATGGGTCCGTAGGAGCCAAAGCAGCATTGGTCCCGGCGGCCCAGCTCGTCGCGGCCCTGTCCGCTCCGGGGCCGGGCGCACTCCATCTCACACGGGTCGTGGTGCTGCCCGATGAAGCGAAAATCAGCACGAGCGAGCGAGAAGCCATGATGCATAAAGCGAAACAATATCTCCGCACGACGGTCGAACACCTGCGTGCAGGGTTGGTAGCTCCTGCAGTGGCAGACCTCAAGCTAGCTATTACCTGGTCGGTCACCATCGATGACGATATCGCTTCGGGCATCATCCGGGTGGCAGAGGACGGCGAGGAGACGCGCGATGCCGGCGTATCAGGCTGTTCGGACCTCATCGCTATAGCCACTCATGGCTACAGTGGCCTCCAACGCTGGACGCTAGGCAGTGTCACCGAGCGTGTTCTGCATGCGAGCAGGCTCCCACTCTTGATTGTGCCACCACCAGACCTGCTGGACAAGGAACAGCAGACGCAGGGATAGGCTCCTCAGGAAAGGACATGGAGATGCAGACAAGACAAGGAGTTGCCAGGAACTGGGTCTATGTCGCTGGCCTGGTCGGTGTCCTCTTCATGGAGTTCCTCTTGCGTGACGTTTTCCTCCGGCCCCCCATGACCGGCACCTATGTCGGGATAGCTACCGCCGTGGAATGGCTGGTTGCGATCGCCTTACTCGCGGTCTGAGTGCCGGGGGTCGAAGGCAAGGGGCTCAGCAGCATTGGTATCGGGAAGTTCAAATGGCGGCACATCTGGTGGGGAACGCTCGCCTTCGTTGTTGCCACCATCGTGGATGTGCTCATCAGCCAGATGCTGAGCTTCTTCGGGCTTGCGTCAATACAGACGCTCCAGCCCACGCTGAAAGCCTTTGGCTACCCTGTTCTCGTCAGCCTCTTCCTCACAGGGACGCTGGTGGAAGAGGTGTTTTACCGGGGGTATCTCATCAAGAGGATCAGGCTCCTCACAGGCCGCCTCGACGTGGCTGCCGTCGCATCCTGGCTCCTGTTCCTCGCCGTCCATCTGCGGTTCTTCGGCCTCGGGCCGACGCTCAATGTGAGCGGCTTGGCGGCGGCACTAGTTCTGCTCTATGTCAAGGAACGCAACCTTTGGCCGTGCATCGTGTGCCACGGTCTGAACGACGCGATGGCGTATCTGGTCTTCCCATTGCTCTTCCACTAGCGAGCGCGAGCTGCCCTCATGGTCCGTGACAAGGTCTGTCTATGATAAGGGATATTCTTTTTGTCATCTGGTTCTTTCTGCCTGCAGGACTGGCCAACGTCGCGCCTATCTTTGCAGCAAAACTTCCCTATCTCCAAACGTTGACCTTCCCATTGGATGGATACGTAACATTTCGCGGCAAAAGGCTCCTGGGAGAGCATAAGACGTTACGTGGGTTGATCAGCGGCATCCTCGTTGGCATTTTGATCGCTTCCCTCCAGGTGTACCTCTATACCTCCATTGCCCTGGTGAGGACGTTCGTCTTGATCGATTATGCAGCCATCAATCCCATCATCTTCGGCACACTTTCTGCATTGGGCGCTTTGACAGGGGACGCGCTCAAAAGTTTCTTCAAACGCCAGCTTGATATAGCGCCGGGGGGGAGCTGGTTTCCCTTTGATCAGGTTGATTATGTCATAGGAGGGATCGTGTTCACGGCTTTCTATCTACGGCTCAGCCTGTTCCACTATCTCCTGCTGTCGCTCATCTGGTCGTTGCTCCATCCCCTAGCGACGTGCATCGGGTACGTGCTGAAACTGAAGGACAGCCCAATATAAGTAGTGCGGCCTGTAGACTGCTCTCCTCTCTTCACCTGCTTCTCCATAGACACTGCACTTTGTGATACAACTGTGAAACGGATCTTCCTCCCTGTGATGCTGCTGTGAGTAGGGTCACCTATGCTCTTGAGTAGACGGAGCAGTCATGCAATGCATGATCTACTCGTCTTCAATAGTATACGCCATGTAGGTGATGGAGAAGCACAACGGGGCGCCTCTCTTCACAACCGAAGCACCGCCCCAGTGGCTACCTACCAGATCGTGCGACCTTAGGAGTGGTCGCTGAGAAGGCGATGTGTGGACACCTTTCTCGGGTGTCGAAAGGAGAACCACGATGTTTGAACGAATCCTAGTCCCATTGGATGGGTCACCTGTTGCCGAGCGTGCCATTCCTGCGGCTGTACGCATTGCTCGGGCCTTCGGTGGCTCGGTCATCATGCTGAGTGTGGTCGCGCCCCCAGTGAGCTCTGGCAAGTTCAGCTCGCTAGATGCGTATCCAAAGGTAGGGACTGATGAAGAGCTGGCTGAGGCGACCGAGTACTTGAAAACGCTGGCGCAGTCAGAGCAACTGGGCGGTATCACCACAGAAGCGCACACCCTCGTCGGTGGAACGGCTCCGACGATCATCGCTGCTGCGAGGTCGCTGCGCGCAGATCTCATCGTGCTGTGTACCCACGGCTATACTGGCTTCCAGCGCTGGATGCTTGGCAGCGTGGCCGAGAAAGTGATCCGCCATGCGCCGATCCCTGTCTTCGTTCTACGAGAAGGGGGTCCTGGGCTTGCAACAGCAGTGCAGCAACCGGTGCGCGCACTCGTTGCGCTGGATGGCTCTTCCTTGTCCGAGGCGATGTTGGAGCCCGCAGCTTCTTTGACAGCAGAACTGGCTCAGGCGGCCACCCAGCCAGGTGCGTTGCAGCTGATACGCGTGGTTGATATTCTCTCGAGTTACGGCAGATTCAGAAGTGAGGTGGATTCCTACTACGATGCTGAAGTGAGAGCGGAGGCCAAACACGAGTACGAGCAGTATCTGCAAGCCGTGACCACACGCTTTGCGGAAGGCCCGTTGGCGAAGTATCACCTTGCCCTCACTACTGCCGTTGTGACCGATCCTGACGTAGCAGAAGCCATTGTGCAGACGGCGGAGCAAGACAAGGTCGATTTTATCGCCATGGCGACCCATGGGCGAGGTGGAGTGCAGCATTGGGCTCTGGGCAGTATTACAGAACGGGTGCTCCATACTACCAGGGTGCCGCTCTTCATTGTGAGACCGCAGGGTGCGTGAATCACGCCTGAGGCATTGGCTGACGAAGGAGAATATGCTGGCGAAGAACAGAGGATCGATCGCTCTATGACGAGGGCCTCTGTGGCCCTGGCGGACGAGCCTGCTACTCCCTCCTAAGCCAGTGCATTGGTATGCTCTGTCATCTATCCGATCTGAGCAAGCGTAGCGTTATAAAAGCTGTCGCACAACTTATTGTGCATCCTCTTCTCAGGATAACCTCTTATCCTCCTAAGCAGGGTACTCCATTTCGCTCATGTGAGTTCGTTGTGACGCCGATGCGTGCAACAGTGATGGTATTGTGACTTCATCGATGTATGCTCATCACGGAGGGAAGAATATGTCCGTCCCGTTCGCATGCAATCTCCCCTCAACAACCGCCCTGGTTTTGGCCCTGGCATGAGAGAGTAGACTCACAAGCAGTTGAAAGGAGATAGATAATGTTTCAACGTATTCTTGTTCCTTTGGATGGGTCTCCACGTGCAGAACGTGCCATGCCTATTGCAGCGCGACTGGCGCGAAACTCGGGTGGGTCTGTCCTTCTCCTGCGCGTCGTCACGCACCCTCTCGATGCCGTGGCATCCTTCCTGCACCCACCGGAGGAGACCGAAAAGGCCTCCGAGGCCGCACATGCCCGGGCGGTCAGCTATCTGGAACACGTAGCCCGTTCCGATGACTTTTCTGACGTAGGGACCGCTTTGCAAGTGGCTGATAGTCTCCCTGCTCAAACGATCCTCTCTGTGGCCCACCTGCAGCAGGTAGATAGCATCGTCATGTGTAGCCATGGAGAAGCAGGCTTCAAACGCTGGGCATTGGGCAGCGTGGCACAGACCGTCGCTCGTCATAGTCCTGTGCCTGTGCTCCTGCTCCAGGAACGCGAAGCGGCAGGTGTCTCTGCCCTCCTCCATCCAGCAGACCCCCGTCCTTTCCATGTCCTGGTGCCCCTGGACGGCTCTGCCTTCGCCGAGGCGGCACTGCTACCGGCAGCTTGTTTGACCGCTGCCCTCTCTGCTCCCTCTCCTGGATCACTCCACTTCGTATTAGTGCTCCCTGAATTTTATTCTGAACAGGAGCACCCAGGCTCGCAAATCGAGGCAAGCAAGCAAAAAGCAGAGGCGTACCTGCAGACGATAAAGCAACGACTGCGAACCGGGGACCTCGCACGACTCCATCTACAGGCCAGTTCGTCTGTCATCACCGGTGAAGATGTGGCCGAAACACTCATCAGGCTGGCAGAACAGGACCATCACGGGGAAGAGGGTTCGAAGTTGAGCAGGTATGCCGTCATGGCGATGGCAACGCATGGGCGACATGGTACAGACCTCTGGGTAATCGGGAGTGTGACTGAGCGTATCCTGGAAGGCTCACATATCCCCTTGCTCGTTGTGCGACCACGTCAACTCACACAGTCTGATGAAGAGTAGCGATACTATCAACACTTGCTTGTTGTCATTACCTTCGTCATCAACACCCGTGTGAGTCAAAACGTATCTCATCTCAGGCCGCCTTGACCGCCGCCACCATGCTGGTCAGCGACGCCTTGGCGTCACCGAACAGCATGATGGTTCTGGGATCGTAGAATAGCTCGTTCTCGATGCCAGCAAAGCCTGGACGCATCGACCGCTTGAGGAACACCACGTTGCGCGCCTGGTCGGCATTCAGGATCGGCATGCCGTAGATATCGCTCCCAGGTGAGTTCCGGGCAGCCGGGTTGACCACATCATTGGCACCGACCACCAGCGCCACATCCGCCCGCTTGAGCTCGTCGTTGATCTCGTCCATCTGCCTTTCAAAACATAGTTAAATGTGTTGATTACCGCAAAGAGATGAAACGTAGAGTCCTCGTGACCCCTACAGCGCACCATCTCCATGCAGTACACCGCACTCCCTAGCGCGTGTGTGGCGGAGCCCCTTTAATCTCAGACATGATGTACCCCTATCATGTGTCATGAATGTATTCTCTCAATATCCTTTGCTGAGCCAGCCTGTGCTGCCGCTGTTTTCTTTAACAGCTGGATCAGGCTCGTCAGTGTCGCTTTCGCGTCGCCGAAGATCATCATGGTCTTCTTATCATAGAAGAGTTCGTTGTCTTCGCCAGCAAAGCCTGGAGACAAACTGCGCTTCAGGATCATGACGGTGTGTGCCTGATCGGCGTTGAGAATGGGCATACCGTAGAGTGGGCTCTCTTTCTTGTACCGCGCAGCGGGGTTCACCACATCGTTGGCGCCGATGACCAGGGCCACGTCTGTGCTCTGAAAATCATCATTGATTTGTTCCGGCTCGCAGAGCAAATCATACGGCACGTTCGCTTCCGCCAGCAGCACGTTCATGTGCCCAGGCATGCGTCCGGCAACCGGGTGGATGGCATAGCGAACGGTTGCGCCCCCCTCAATCAATAGCGCGGCCAATTCCTGTACAGCATGCTGGGCCTGCGCTACTGCCATGCCGTAGCCAGGAATGATCATCACGGACTGGGCGTTCTCCAGGATATAGGCGGCATCCTCCGGGGTATAGCGCATGACCGTTCTCGCCTCTTCCTGCACCTGTGCTCCCGGTTTCACCGCTCCCACCGCGCCGAAAAGCACATTGGTGAAGGAGCGGTTCATCGCCCGGCTCATCATCATAGCGAGGAAGAAGCCAGAGGTTCCGTCCAGCGCGCCCGCGATCAGCAGCACGTTATTGGAGATGACCAACCCGGTGGCGGCAGAAGCCAGACCTGCATAGGAGTTGAGCAACGCCAGGACCACCGGCATATCTGCTCCTCCAATTGGCAGCACGATCAGGATGCCGAGAAGCAGTCCCGCCGCGACCATGCCATAGAACAGCGCACTCGTACCAGGCCGGACAATGAGAAAGACAAAGACGCCCACCGTAGCAAAAAAGAGGAGGATATTCGAGACATTCTGGAAGCGATAGGTGATGGGCGCGCCCTTCACGAGTTCCTGCAACTTGCTAAAGGCCATCAGACTGCCAGTGATGGTGAGCGAGCCGAACAACACCTCAAACCCTAATGCGGCCATCGTGCCGTGATCAATGGTCAGGCCATGTTCGTAATATTCAACAATGCCGACCAGGGTGGCCGCCAGCGCTCCAAAAGAGTGGGAGATCGCAATCCGTTGAGGCATGGCGGTCATCGGCATAAAGATCGCCATGAGGGCGCCGATGGTTGAGCCCACAGCAAGCCCAACAAGAATCCATTGATAGTGGATGATCTCGCTGCGCAGGAGGGTACCCACAACCGCGAGCAGCATCCCGATCTCGGCCAGGAGGATGCCGCGCCGGGCGGTCTGCGGGGAATTTAACGCCTTCAGTCCCAGGACAAACAGGATTGCCGCCGCCAGGTACGCGGCGGCAAGGAGGACGTCGCTCATTTTGGTTTACTCTCCTTGCGCCGAAACAGTTTGAGCATCCGATCGGTGATCATGAAGCCACCGACGACGTTAATGGTAGCAGCAGTCACGGCAATGGTCCCAAGCACGATGCTGACAGTACTCTGACCGCTTCCGGCCGCGACGAGCGATCCTACCAGGGAGATGCCAGAGATCGCATTGGTAGTGGACATGAGCGGGGTATGCAGCAAGGGCGGCACCTTGCGGATGACCTCAAACCCCAGAAACCCTGCCAGGACGAGGATGTAGAGTGACTCGAAGAGCAGGCTATTCATCTGGACACCTCTTCTCTCACCGACGATTGGAGCAGTTCATGAACGATTTCCCCGTTGCGTGTCACACAGGCCCCTTTCACCAGTTCATCAGTACTGTCAGGCTGAGCCCCTGTTGCTGGATAGAGATAGCGGAACAGGTTGACGACATTGTGGGCGTATAACTGACTAGCATCAATGGGAAGCATAGCAGGCACATTCGTTGCACCAACGACGGTGACTCCCTCGTGTTCAATGGTTTGGCCTGCCTGGGTCAGCTCGCAATTACCGCCCTGCTCGGCGGCCAGATCAACGATCACCGACCCTGGGCGAAGGGACTTGACCATCTCGGTCGTAATGAGCAATGGGGCGCGTTTACCAAAGACCTGTGCTGTGCTGATGACCACATCCACCCTGGGGAACCGGGCGCAGATGACTTCCTGCTCGCGCTTGAGAAACTCGGCAGATTGCTCTTTGGCATAGCCGCCCGCTGTTTCCGCATCCTTGGGCAGTTCCATCTCAATGAAGGTTGCCCCCAGACTCTGAATCTGTTCGCGCACAGCTGGACGGGCATCAAAGGCTTCTACTCTGGCGCCGAGCCGTTTTGCCGTAGCAATGGCTTGTAATCCTGCCACGCCTGCGCCTAGCACCAGCACCGTGGCAGGCGTGATCGTGCCCGCGGCGGTCATCAAAAGGGGGAACATTTTGCCCAGGTGTTCTGTCGCCAGTAAAACGGCTTTATAGCCCGCTACGGTAGACATGGAACTCAGGGCATCCATACTCTGGGCGCGTGTGAGGCGTGGAACGAAGTCCATGGCGAATGCGGTAATCCTGCGCCTGGCAAATGTCTCCATCACATCCAGATGCGTTAACGGGGAAAGAAACCCGATATAGGCGGACCCCTCACGCACCATCCCAGCTTCAGGCAGATGAGTGGCGGGGTGCATCTGCGGTGGTTGTACCTTTAAAATCATATCTACTTGCTCGTATAAGGCTGGGGCACCCTTGATCAGGGAGGCTCCTGTCTGGAGATACTGTGTATCGGAGAAGCATGCCCCGACTCCAGCACCTGCTTCAACCAGGACCTCATGCTGGTCCTTTATGAGAAGAGGAATCAGGCTGGGAATCAGCGCTACCCGCGTTTCACCAGCTTGTACTTCCTTAGGAATGCCTATTCTCATTCGCTTGTTTCCCCTTTCGTATGCGTATCGAGAAATTTTCTCTTTGCTACTCCCTATTATCGCCCTATTCGACTCTATCGACCTTCGTTGTGATTATCGTACCCGCTTCCCCACGCACCAGGGCAACCGCATCCTCCAGGGCGCCTATGGCAGCTACTCCTCCGGTCTTGCGCACAAACTCACAGGCAGACTCTACTTTTGGTCCCATTGAACCTGCCGCGAAGGAGAATTCTTCCAAGGCATCCGGCGAGGCTCGCCGGATCGCGCGTGCCAACGGCTTCCCCCAATCTCTGTAGACCGCGTTCACATCGGTGAGCATGAGGTACATGTCAGCCCCCGATTTATCGAGGGGCGTTGGCAAGACGGATAAGTACCGACTGGTGCGGTGCATCACAGAGAAGGTGGCGAGAGACACCATTGTCCCTCGCGGGAATCAGCATCAGTGCTCCAACCAATGACTGCCTCCCTCGTTTGAGAAGAAACCGACACTGGTGGCGCTACTAGTGCATAATCACGCAACCTCTTCGACAATGGAAAGAGGGGATTCATAGGAGCAGCCAAAGTGAGCACAAATGCGTTCAGCCAGCTGCTGAGCCGAGAGCAAACCATCGGGTTCCACAATAGCCTTCTTGGCATGCA
>WNFA01002746.1_pt1 | contig 19450 bp, 17 predicted proteins | sample 5400481 | NCBI WGS metagenome assembly WNFA01 (sample SAMN13153340, study PRJNA577476) | soil metagenome | isolation source: 120 cm saprolite under Douglas fir tree site 2 hole 1 replicate 2 | place: USA:California | collected 2015-04-18
TGCTTTCTATTTATTTCTATTTACTTGCGCGTTCATTGGCAGCGGTGAGATAGAAATATCCAACTCTGTTGTTGGTAGGGGTAGCAAACCAAATTCGGCCCTCTGCATCGATGAAGAATTCCCGCATCATGGCTTCCGAGTGCGGGAACGGATATTCGATCACTTTGCCTGTACTCGGATCGAGGCGTCCGATCAAGTCTTGGTCGGTGGAGGCATACCAAACGCCTCTCTTATCGACTGTAATCGCATACGGAGACGCTGACGGTCCGGGCAACGGAAATTCCTTGAACGTTTCGGTCTTCGGATCAAACCGGCCAATCTTGTGTCCTGTGCGCTCGCCGAACCACACGATCCCGTCGGAATCGATCGCCAGCCGCTGTGGCGTGCCCTGTGTCGGCGGAGACCACTGGGTCACCTTCTCCGTTTTCGCGTCGATCTTTCCGATCTTGCCATCTTTCTGAAGAACGCAGAACCAGACATTTCCATCCTTATCGAAGGTGATGCCGTAGGACGACGGGACTTCCATGAAGTGCGTGTACTTGCCGGTCTCCTGATCGTACTTACTTAACGGGCTGCCCGAAGACCACAAATTTCCTTTTGCGTCGACGCGAACCGTATGTTTGTCGGCACGACGGTCAGGCAGCTTTAAGGAATCCGGAAATTCAGTAATCTTTCCGGTGCTGGGATCCAGTTTCGCCAGCCTGTTCAACGCAAACTCCGTGAAATAGACGGTGCCGTCAGCTGAGGGTACGACAGAATGAACGCCAGCGGTCTCTTCGAATGGCAGCAGGAAATGTTTGACCTCGCCCGTCTTCGGATTCAGCCTGGCGACTTCGTTCCCGCGCCCGTAGTAGGGCATCCAGAAATTTCCATCCTTATCCGGAGCGGCGCTCCACGGCAGACCTTTCGAACCCGAAACATCGTATTCGACGTAGACGATGTTCATGGCCTCGTCACTGAATGGCCGCACCGTGTCCTTGTATCCGGGCAAGTCTGCCGGAGAACGCGGTACTGTCGAATCTTGACCAAACGTGCTGTTCAAGTAGGCCACCAGCTCATTCGCTTTCTCGTCGGTAATCCTCTCGGACAATTGGAAGGCCATGGACTGCCGCATATAGTCCACTCGATCGCGCCAACCCTCTTCATCGCGGCGAACGCTGGCCATTCTGGTTTGAAAGCCATGGCAAATAAAACAATTCGTGGAAAGCGTTTCTTTCCCTTTTCCCTCCGGCATGAGCTTCTTGCCTTGATATAGGTTGAGGTCGCTCCAACGCACAGTGCCTTTTTGAAGCGCAAATTCAAACGAAACATTTTGATCGGCGGATAAATTCACAGCGCTGTGGGGATCCGTCGTAAAGCCGACGGCCTTGACTCGCACCTGATACTCGCCGGCGGGCAGATTCTCCACGCTGTACCGGCCTTGCTTATCAGACAGCACACTGATAGTGATGTGTGTCTTCGCGTTAATGGCCTGGACGAAAGCGCCCTCAAACGGTGTGCCGTCCGGTCCTTTCACGGTGCCCGTGACCGTCGCCGCATGGGCGAGTGAAGAAAAAAGGACGACTAAACTTACAACAGCCACAAGCTTACTCGCTGTTCGCATGGCTCTCCTCCTAAGCACGACTCACCTTGGCGCATCATCCGGACGCTTACCGGTAACTTCTGTCGTTGATGGTTCAGTCTGAATTCGTACCCGCCGATTACGCAAACTTCCTCAGCCGAGACGATCAATTGACTCCACCCGCTACGTCAATCTTATACCACTCTCCTGGCCAATCATCTCCGCTTCGGTTACTTTTTTTGTTGGTGTGATGCGATTCGTTGTGTCCAAGGCAGGAGTAAGGATAGAATGTGCGAGCTAGAGGTCCAAACCGCAAAATCCGGTTTATGATTCTTCTGCATCGGTAGACATTTCTCCTAGTAGTACTAGAACGCGCTGTAGAGACTTAACATAATTGTGACTTGACTTGTATCGTCTGTCCCCTATTATTTGACCACCCGCCCGGACTTCCTGACTTTGTGTCGGATTTGGCTCGACTGAGTCGGCCCTCTTTGTCGATTCAATCAAACAGGAGGAGAACAAAGTCATGATTCATAGGAAAACCTTCAAGAGGCTCGGGGCAATCTCTGGGATCACGGTTTTGGCTGCTTTGGCGGCCTTCGCCAGCACCTTTAGCGGGAGCCTGAAGTTTAGCAACACGGCCCTGTTGCGTCCTGACGGCAATAGCGAACCGGAGATCTCCATCGCCGCCGACGGCACGATGGGTATCGTCGGGCTGAGCTGGGTCGCCTTTGGCACGAACCTGTGGACGGGACCGTTCGGCTCCGCACCGGCCTTCCAAGGCGTGATTGATGCGTCTCTGCAGCACCCGGGCAAGGTCATCTTCGGTGGCGAGGACGCTGACGTGGATATGGGATCCACAGGGACGCTGCATGCCTCGACGCTCATTCTTCTGGGCAACCCGACCTTCCATAACGCACAGATCGGCGTTTCTGCAATTACTTGCCCGAACGCCGTCCCCATCTTCAACGCGAAGAACTGCACCGCCCAGATCATCGATACGACGCAGTCGGACCGTCAGTGGATCACCTCGGATGGCCCGCGCGTCTTCGTTTCCTACCACGACTCGGGCCACAGCAGCCTGATTCATGTCCAGCGCTCCGATGACGACGGCTTCACTTGGCGCCGAGTTGGCGATCCAATCGTCGGCCAAGGCATTGCAACAGGTCAAGCGACCTTCAACAATATCCAGGGTCCGATTGTCGTTGACCGCTTCACCCACAACGTCTACGACATTTATGCCGCCGGCGAAACCGGCATCCTGAAGGCCAAGACCACGGATTTCGACCATATTTATGTCTCTCGCAGCACCGATGATGGGAAGTCCTGGACAGCCGCACTGGTCTTCCACGCAGCGACCCCCGTAGGATTCGACAACGTCTTCCCGACGCTGGCAGCTGATCCTACTAATGGCAAACTCTACGCCGCATGGTCTGACGGAAAAACAGTCTCTTTCTCTACCTCGAGCAACGAGGGGAAAACTTGGTCACCGGCCGTGGGCGTTAATCTTGCCCCCGCCGCCAACACAGCCGTCTTCCCTTGGATCGCGGCGGACAACGGCACGGTGGACCTCGTTTATTACGGCACCTCTGCCTCGAGCAAAGACGACCCCAGCGCCGTGTGGAATGTCTACCTGGCGCAAACAACGAATGACGGCGCAAGCTTCCAGCAGAGCACAGTGAGCAGTACGTCGAATCACGTGGGCGTCATCTGCACCCGGGGCACCGGCTGCGCCTCCGGCACGCGCAATTTGCTTGATCTGTTCAAGGTCGCGATCGACTCAAGGAACGGGAGCGCTGCCGTTATTTACACTGACGACACGCTCTCAAAGGACAGTTTCGGCAATCCGCTGCCGCAAATCGTTCTGGCGCAGCAGCAATAGAGCCGGCGCATTTGTCAGCGAGAGGGGACGAGGACAAAATTCATGGTGACGGTGGCAAATGGGTTGCCAACGCCAAGTTTCGCGGCTCGCTCAGGGTTGTTGTGATCCTCAAAATCGATAATCAGCGTCTCCTTCACGCCGAAAACTGCATCGGAATCAAGATAAGGACTTTTCCGATCGAAGTAGTGGGTGGTGATTGACTCGTAGCCTGGGGCACTCACGATGAAGTGCAGGTGGCCTGGCCGAAAATTATGGCGGCCCGACCGTTCAAGCAGACGTCCGACGGTGCCGTCACCAGGGATCGGGTAGAACCGCGGTTTGGCCGCTCGGAACCAGTAGCGTCCATCATCGTTGGCATGGAAAAGCCCCCGCAAATTCATGTTGGGCTGGATTCCCGGCTGTTGAACGTCGTAGAAGCCGTCCTCGTTCGTCATCCAAACGTCTAGCGCGGCGCCCGCGACAGGCCGGCCGTCGATGCTGGTCACGCGGCCTGAAACCACTACGGGCATGCCTTTGCCATCGAGGCAAATGTTTTCACCCAGAGCGCGTTCAGGAGCGCCGGATACATAGAAGGGGCCGAGGACGGTCGTTTCAGTGGCGCCCGATGGTTTTTGGTGGTTGATGGCGTCAACCAGCATGGATACGCCAAGGACGTCTGAAAGCAAGATCCACTCCTGGCGGGTGTCTGTGCAAAGTTGGCCGGTTCGGGTCAGAAACTTGATTGCTTCGAACCATTCCTCCTGGGTTGGCTGAATTTCCTTCACTGCCGCGTGAAGGTGCGTGATGATCGAAGTCATGACCTGCCGGAAGCGTGGATCGGAACAATTGTTCATCCGTCCAAGCACCGCTGCAGCCGAGTTCTCTTCCGTCAGATACAGAGCTTGTCTGTCTTTTGCAGCCTTCATCGATCTTCCCCCTGTCATCCTTGCGCGCCCTCCAGGTTACAGCAACAATGCGTGCATCGTCACGCGGGCAGACATGCCCGGCTACGCGCAAAGAGGAGGAGACGCATGAAAAACTCCAGGCAGGACGATGCTCTGAGACGCGGAAGACTCGTTCGGCTCCGGCTCCCTGTGTTTGCCTCACCAAAAATATGGGATCGCCACCCGTGGCAACAACAAACAACAAGAATAATGAATCTGTCAAGTCCGCAAGTTCAGTTCATACTACACTATCCCGATCGCTCGCCCTGCGAGCCCAACCCCGCTCCAGAGAACCAGCGATAGCACCGCGGCCAGTTTGCGCCACAGCGGGGATATCTGGGTCTCGTCGGACATCGTCACCTTGCGATGGAGAGTAAATGTGAATAGGATCGCCAGCACGAGAGACACCATCTTCACGCGAAAGGCCCCGTTACCGTACATCTTCACCGACTCCGACGAGAAGAGAAAGAATCCGGAGACCAGCATTACCACAAGGCTCCCGAGCATCCACGGCTGGACATCCTGGGCCAGTTCGGAAACACCCTCACGCTGAAATCGAATGCCGAGGAGGCGGAGGTTTACGATCAAAATCGTTCCACCCAGCATGCCCAGCGCCACGAGATGGAATACCTCGACAAAAGGAAATAGCCATACCGAGTTGCGTATCCCGTGACCGAAAAACGAATTGTCGGCCCACTCACAGAAGGACATTAAAAGCGAGCTGAGAGACATTCCAGGTGAACCTCCTTACGGGGGCGGCAGGGAATACGCGATAGCTCGTCCCGCGGCGACAATCGCAACCCACAAGACCAGAGAAAGGATCGCTGCTGCTTTTGCCCTACTTGGCGTCTTAGAGCCAAAGTCCCACTCAGACATCTTGCGGCCTGCAGTGGCATTGAACAGCCAAACATTCAATCCAGCCAACAAAAGCATCAGCATCTTGATTTTGAAGAAAATGCTGTTGTAGAACGCGACCGGATCGCCACAGAATAGAAGGACCCCGGTGACAATCATCACCAAGAATCCTCCAATGAGCCATGGGTTCAGCTCCTCCACAACCTCCGAAGCACGCCGGCGGCGCATGCAAACGCCGAGAAGACGCAAGTCGAGCAGAACAGTAAATCCCAGGAACAGGGTCAGGGTCAAAACGTGGATCGTCTCAACCACGGGTTCGGCCCAAGTCGAGTCACGCATCGTGACACTGAATGCCGTGTCATGCAGCCACTGCATGAAGCGGATTACAGGCATTCTCGGAAAACCTCTTGTCCCGGTTCGGGCGTGCGGATGGATGTGCGGGTGCCGCGAATAACATCCGAACGCCTCGATCAGAAGGCAGGGTAGCCGATCATCGGTGGGTGCGGCTTGCAAAAACTCCACTTACATGAACAGAATTATGACCTTTCCATTCAAAATCAAACCAATTGTGTAGGTCGCAAGATTGGCCGGAAAACTAACTGCAGTCGTAAGGCTGCACAAAAGGGCAATTCTCCGCCGCAATGCCTCCGGGCGCCTTGAGTGAGGCTATGATCCACTCTGCCGGCGGTAGGCCGCTGGAGAAACTCCCACTGCGCGCAAGAACCAATTGCAAAGATGGCTTTGCGAGGAGAAACCGGAAGAGAGGGCCACCTCCACGATCGGAGAATCGGTGTTGCGTAAGAGATCCCTGGCACGCTCGATTCGCCGCGCAAGCACGTACTGATGCGGAGACTGACCGACGGCGGACTTGAACGCGCGTGGCAAATAGAGCGGACTGATTTCCACTTCTCCCGCCATGGCCTCAAGGGTGAGGTCGCCGTCGAGGTTTTCCTCAATAAACTCGATCAGGCGCCGGATTTTCCACGCGGAGATCGCCCTTGTTTTTGGCATGCGTGGCGGCCGCGACCGCGATGAATAGTGCCGCGCGAGATGCACGGCCATCATCTGGGCGATCGTATCAACGTAGAGTCCGTCTTCGACAGAGCCGTCTCGCAATGCTGTTGTGATCGAGATGGCGAGTTGCTCCAGCAGCGGGTCCAAAATCGCGAAGCGGGGCACAATCTCCGCCGCGGAGACATCGCAACCGTACATCTCATCGACAGCGGCCGCATAAATCGACTGGCGCAAGTAAACTTGGAGAATCTCCGGATGACCCGAATGCTGCCATTCCGTGGTTGCTTCACCAGGCGTCACGCAAATGCGGCGAGGGCCGATGAGCGCTCTCTCGCGCGGGGCGCCTTCAATTTTGCGCATCACCGCCGTGGGTCTACACAAATGGTAAATGAGTGAAGGGTGGCGAAGTGCCGGCTCTGTTGCATGGAACGGAGCCTCTTCGAAGATCGCGGCATAGAGAGAACGCCAGCCGGTTTCCTCGCTGTGCGCGATCACGCGGTTTTGGATTCTGAGCACACGTCCGTGAGTTTCTCGAACGGTGAAAATCTGGTTCGCGAGCGAAATCATTGGACACCCCCCGCTGAAGAGCGCGGGCACTCCCACCTAGTGGCGCGATTATACAGAATTCGCACGCGCGGTCAAGGACGGGTGCAGATTGCACTCCGCTGCATTTCTGCTTGTTTTAAGGCTCCTGCAGCAGTTTTGCGCGGGATGGGCCGGCTCTTCGTTGGCAGAAACGTGGTTTGCCGCCGTGCTAAGCGGCGCGGTGGCAAGGCAATGGCTCCCATCCCCGGAGCCGGGGGCCCACGACTCAGCGCGACAGGAAGTCACGATTCTGCTCACGGATGTGGAATTTATGCAAGCCGCACAGTTTTGCCTTCGTTTAGCATTAGAATCAGCATGTACCGAACGGCGCCCGTCATGCACCACGTGTCCAAAATTAACGGAGCTGCACCACGGACGCCTGAACTCTATGACAAGCACAGCACAGGTTTCCGGCGCGCAACGTACGTGGACCATACGATGGGTTCCGTGCATATGGGGGTGGGCATCTGCTACCTTGACCCGAATGGAGTAATTCAACCGCACGTTCATTCCTTCGAAGAGAGTTTTTATATTTTGAGCGGAACGATAATCGCGCAGATCGGAGAAAGGAATGACGAACTGAGCGCCGGCCACTTCGGACTGATCAGTACGGGCGTGCGGCACTCTTGGCGCAATACGCGCGAACAGCCTGCGAGCTGGCTGGAAATGCAAGCGCCACAACCGCGTCCCATTGAGAGTGCCCGTGATACATTCTTCGCTGGCGGCGACGTGCCCAGCGTTGCGGTACCGCTTGCCCAGCAAGACGGAGCCAATGCTCTGGTCGGCTATTTCGACCAGTCGCGGCTGCCGCGACCCGGCGGACCGTCACAAATGGAAGGGTTCAACCCGACTGCGGGTGTGGCGATCAAGATGTTCGTGGACCGTTCCTTCGGAGCAGTCCATCAATCGCTCTTTCTGATTCAGTACATGCCGGGCGCGAAGATCGATCCGCACGATCACACGTTTGAAGAGTCCTATTTAGTTGTCAGCGGACGGGTTCGCGCGACGGCGGACGGCCAAACCTACGATCTGGGCGAGGGCGAGGTAATCTGGACGAGCGTCGGCTGCATTCACAGTTTCGAGAACGCCGGTTCGGACCCGGTGTGCTGGATCGAGACACAAGCGCCGCTGCCGCCGTCGAAAGAGGTATTCCGGTTCGAGCGCGATTGGCTACATTTGGGTGGGACGTTGTGAGACAAAGGCTTGCCCTCCCGGAATTGCTTTGATAACGATGGTGCATTGAATCCGGCATTTCCGCTCGCGGCTCAGAGGAAAAGCAGGGCGGCAGCGCCAAAGAGGACGGCTATGTTAACCAATCAGAATACACAGACCGACAAGGCGGACGCCGCGGCACGCACGCAACCCTTCACCTCACAGGAATATATTGAAAGCCTGCGCGATGGGCGCGAGATCTGGATTTACGGCGAACGGGTCAAGGATGTGACGACCCACCCGGCCTTCCGCAACACGATTCGCATGCTGGCCCGCTTGTACGACGCCTTGCACGATCAACGCAAGAACACTCTCTGCACCGAAACGGATACCGGAAGCGGCGGGTATACCCACAAATTTTTCAAAGCTACGCGAAACGCGGAAGAACTGGTGGGTGCACGCGATGCGATCGCGGAATGGGCGCGCGTAACGTACGGCTGGATGGGCCGCAGCCCGGACTATAAAGCCGCGTTTCTTGCAACGCTGGGCGCGAACTCCGAATTCTATGATCCGTTCCAGGAAAACGCCCGGCGCTGGTACAAGAAAGTGCAGGAGGAGGTTACGTTCGTCAATCACGCGATCGTGAACCCTCCGGTAGACCGCAACAAGGAACTCGCCGAGGTGCGCGACGTGTACATGCACGTCGAGAAGGAAACCGACGGCGGGTTGATTGTCAGCGGCGCGAAAGTTGTTGCGACAACCTCGACCCTCACTCATTACAATTTTATCGCCAACAATGGCGCCTTGCCGATCAAGACGAAAGACTTCGCCTTCGTCTGCATCGTGCCCACCGAAGCTCCGGGCGTCAAGCTTTTTTGCCGGCCGTCCTACGAAATGACGGCGGCGGCGATGGGCAGCCCGTTCGATTACCCGCTATCGTCCCGGCTGGACGAGAACGATTCGATCATCGTCTTCGACAAGGTGTTTGTGCCGTGGGAGAATGTGTTCGCCTATGGTGATATCGATAAAGTAAATAATTTCTTTCCGCGTTCCGGGTTCCTCCCGCGCTTCATGTTTCACGGCTGCACGCGACTGGCCGTCAAGCTTGATTTCATCGCTGGGTTGTTGCTCAAAGCAGTGGATGCAACCGGCGCCAAGGATTTCCGCGGCGTGCAGGCGCAGGTGGGAGAGGTGCTGGCGTGGCGCAACCTTTTCTGGGGCCTGACGGACGCGATGGCCCGCACGACTACGCCGTGGACTCCAGGCTATGTGCTGCCGAACCTCGACTACGGCCTGGCATATCGCGTGGCGTCCAGCCAGATTTATCCGCGCCTGAGAGAAATCATCGAGAACGTTCTGGCCAGCGCGCTCATCTATCTTCCGTCCCACTCCGTTGACTTCAAGGTTCCGGAAATTCGCAAATACCTCGATCAATTTGTGCGCGGCTCCAACGGTTACTCCGCCGTTGACCGCGTCAAGCTCATGAAGCTGATGTGGGACGCGATGGGCACGGAGTTTGGCGGGCGGCACGAACTCTATGAACGCAACTACTTTGGCAATCACGAGGGCATCCGCATTGAAGCGTTGATGATCGCCGAGTTATTGGGCCAGTGCGCCAAGTACAAGGGCTTCGCGGAGCAATGCATGGCCGAATACGACATCGATGGCTGGACGGTGCCCGACCTGATCAATCCAGATGACATCAACCTGGTGATGAAAAACGGAAACCGAATGCCGTAAGCCATGAGTTAATTGACGGAGAGGAAATCTACGACTATCGGAAGCACTCCCACTTTCGACACGACTCGCTTTCGGTCCGCGCTGGGGCGGTTTGCCAGCGGCGTTACCGTGGTTACAGCCCAACATGAAGAGCATCCGCACGGCATGACGGCCAACGCATTTGTATCGGTCTCGCTTGATCCGCCGCTCGTGCTGGTGTCATTGGGCAATCGCTCGAACATGCACCGGATCCTGCCAGACATCGGCCGCTACGGCGTAACCGTGCTGGCGGAGGATCAAGAGGCGCTCAGCAACCACTTCGCCGGGCGTCCCGTGGATGGGCTGCGCATTCCCTTCATCATGCGCGATGGCGTTCCATTGTTGGATGGCGGCGTGGCGCACTTCGTCGTGCAGGTGATCGATGCCCACCCCGCCGGTGACCACACCTTGTACATTGGGCACGTCGAATACTTTGAGTGGCGCGACGATAAACCGTTGCTCTTCTATTCCGGACAATATCAGCGGCTGCGTGTCGAGGGGCCGAAGTCGTCACAGTGGCCGGAAGACGAATTCTCGCTATTTTCGATCGGTAGTTCTCCGTCCATCGCCTAGATCGAGGAAGCACATTGGCTCATGGGCCAAGATAAGATGAGCCCGCTTCACTCTTCTTCGGATCGCTAGATGCGGAGGCTTACGTGGCGGGGAGTATGAACAATCGGACTGAGAGGAGCGATGCCGTCCAGGGCTTCACGAAAAGCGGTCTGGAGACTGTCCATGTGGGAGAATCCGGCGACTGTCGAAATCGTCTGAAACTGCGCTGCAGCGGAGTGATTTGCCTTGCAAGCTAACGCATGAGCCTGATCGCAGGACTGATGCTCGCACGTGCCCATATCGATCAACACAGCGTGAGCGGGCATTTCTTGAGGCGCAGAGGAAACTATTTCTTGATTTGTTGAACTGCCGCCGGGTATTTCGGGCACTGTCATGCCGGCCATCGTCATTTCGGGCGATACTGATTCCTTGGGAGCCGTTTGCGGCGAGTGGCAATCCGACTGAAACTGTGCGAACCCACAGGAGAGATCGCACGCTGCCGCAAAGTAAGATACGCACAACAGCAGCACTGCCAAAGAGCCCGCGAATATGCGTTTTGCAATCCCGGCAGAACCTTGCTTCCTGGTACGCCTGGATGCGTCAGGTTGCATCTCGCACTGGGCCACCTATCGATGCTACGACAAACTGTTTCCCCATTTCACCCCGACCGGTCCACGCTCTCGCTTCATGATTGGCTTCGCGCAGCGTAGTCTAAGTTTTGTGCCATTTTCAAGAAGCGCGATTCAAACGGGGCGCCAACGGCCTTTCGATATGTCCAATTCAACCCGCGGACATGCACGAGAGTCACCTTCATGGCTGCGGCTTTGCGGTAATGTTTCTCAAGGCTCATCGATTGCCTATTGAACATGCTGATCGAAGCGAACGTTCGAACAATACCATGGTCACGCGCGCAGGCGACTGTGGCGGAATGCAGGCAACTGTTAATCCTCCGCCCGCGCCACTTCGGAAGAACGAAGTTATCGTAGCGGATCGCCTCGCGAGGACCGACGATCCAGTTTACTCCGAATGCGAGTTCCACCACGCCACTCGTGAAGCTCAGCCATCCGTAACCGGTTGGTTCGCCGTCCGCGTAGGCGATTGCCACCTTGTCGCCCCGGTTGAATCGTAAGTCGACCTCTGCTGGCGCGAGCTGCCCCATCGAAATGATCTCCGCCTTAGCTCTTTCGAGAACCCCCGCGCCCGCATAGATCCTTAAGTCGATTTCCACGTTCTCATATGGTTCCGGAACAGGCTCACTTGTCAGGTCGATTTCGAAAATGTAATAGACATGCCAATACACGAGCGGACGAAAAAGTTCGCGCAGGCCTAGCATGAAGAAGAGAAAGGGACCTCTCCAGCGCAACGTCTCTTGAATCGTTGACCAATTCCACGAAGGCCGATTATTCATGCGCATCCAGGTGAAGGGCCGTACTTGCCCATCCGTGCAAGATAGCGATCTACTCCAAATAACCATAGAGACCACCAATAAACAAGCATCTGCGACACACAAAGTTACCTGTTAACCGACCCAAAGGCTGCGGACCATAATCCCCAGTCTCTCCCCGTTGTCCTATCTTCCGAATCATCACTCACCCACCTCTGGTGAGAAGATCGGGCTAGATCGAGAAGGCGCGTTGGCTCGTTGGCCAGGATTATGTGAACCGCTTTACTTCACTTCGCATTTTGAGGGATTCCAACCGGAAGCATCAGGAAGCCGCTTAAAGTTTGTACTCGTAATGAAAGGCTGGAGCAAATACTGAGGATCCGTGACAATGGTCGTCACGATCAGCCACTTATCGCCGTTCGGTTCGCTGAAGGATTCAAAATACTCTTCAACAACAGCATTCGCGCTGTAAGGAACGCCGTTCTTTCGCAAGTATCCAGGGCGCATGTGGTTCGTAAGCACTTTCAAAAATCCTTCTTTGCCTTGTCCTTCTTGGGCTTGTCCTGGGCCCGCTTGCGGATTTCTTGGTCTTTGCCCTTCCCAGGAAGCAACGGAATAACCTTGCCACGTCGCAGGTTCGTCGCTCGGGGCCTTCCCGCTCCCATTTTCCGCCGGCGATGGCTCTTCAAAATGCAAGAGACGAGTTTGGGTTCCGACGTCAGTATCGATGCGCAGAGTGTTGTCGTTTTCCCAGAAGACGTGCACGCGTCCGGGCACGCGCATGACGGCAGCCGCGCCGTAAGATTTGCATTGATTGCCGTCCGCCTCGTCCTTCTCCGGATCCCAGGTGTTGGCAAGGCGGCGCCCCTCGGGGTTGAGGGGGACACTCGAGAAGTCGCCCTTGTCCGGCGTGATCATTCGAAAGCGCCAATCCTCCGTGACAATCGATATCCAATAGCCGGTGAGATCGACTGGGGCGGCGGCCTTGGGTGCGAGTGGAGTCGCGGGTTGCTGAGCGCCCCGGGCTGCTTGGGCGTCCATGTGCGCCGGTACCTCGAGCGACAATGCCATCACGACTCCAAATAGCAGAACCGCGTGACTCCGTAAAGTCCTGTAACTCATCCTTACTCCTTCGGCCTCGCATCCATATTGCGACTCACGCCATCTGATGTAGGACACCTCGCACAGAGTTCATTTCCTTCTCCCTCGCCACATAGGTCGAACCGAAACACGCCAGCTCATTGAATAACGCCACTCCACTCCCATCCATCCGATGGCCGGCGAATAGTATGGATGCGAATCCTGTGCTCGTCAGGATCGCGCCCGGGATTGCCAGTAACGATTACGTGATCGCCTGGCTTCAATGTGTCTCTTGACACGCGCTCCCGGCTCAATTGGGCAGCGCCGCCCCACTCGATAGACCACGTCTGCATCTTTCCTTGGTCATCCGGCGCCTCCACTTTGACGAAGGAATGCGGATTGCGGTACAGAAACTGCACCAAATTTCCTTCGATCGTTATCGTCTTGTCCACGTAATAGGTCGCCGCAAAAGAGTGGTGGGCGTATGTCCGGGCGGCGCACAAGAACGCCGCGGCACTCAGCAGGACAAGAATTTTGCGTTTCATGATCATTCCTCCCGGGAGAAATCCTGACGGTTCGCACTCGCGCGGCACGCGGCCTACTTACTGAGCGTGACCAGCACGCCTAGTGTTTCTTATTAAGGCTGCGATACACCGCCTCTACGAACATATCCGTCGTCCAGGGGCCCGTATTCGAGCCATATCGCGGATCGTAGTCCTTGGTCGGATGGGCCGCTTTCACTTGCTCTAGCGTCATGCCTTTCTTCACCATATCTTGAATGCGGTCGCGAATAATGATCACCATTTCCTGGTAGTAGATAACGTCGGCCTGGTCGCAGAGCCGTCCATGACCCGGAATCACGTACGTGCCGCCTTCTTCCTTATCTGCGGGAATCGTGATCTGGTAAACGAGGCGATTTAACCCATCGATGATTCCCTGGATGCTGCCGCCTTTCTCCAAATCGATGACGGGGTAGCCCGTCGTCGTGAAAATTTCACCCGTGCTTACCACATCGGAGCGGCGAAAAAAAACGAGGCTGTCTCCATCCGTATGCGCCGCCGGTTGATGAAGGATTTGAATCGCCTCGCCGTTGAAGAAGAGGTTTTTTTCATTGGTCGTAAAAGTATCGGTTGGCCAGGCGCCTTCGGGGGCGGGCGGCTTCTTGCCGGTCGGCGCGCTCATCCTGTCAAGAATTGTTTGAAACGCGATTACTGTCGCACCCTCGCCCGCGCTCGCGCCGATGGTGCCAACCACATTGCCGCCTGCTATGGTGCTGCCGCGTTTCGCAATGCTCTCATTTCCACCCGTGGATGGCGCATCGACGCTGGTATTTATGATGTAGCGAATCGGTTTGTCGGAAATCGTCCGGATCGCCGCGAAGATTTTGTCGCTCATGGGGGCGAGCCCCGTGTCCACCAGCAGGATTCCTTCCTTGCCTGCCTGCACTGTGATATTTCCACCTGCCCCTGCCAACATATAGACGTTCCCCTGCACTGGCAGCACGTGGATTTCCGCGTCATCGCCGTTGCGGCTTTGCCGGGCGCCATTCTGATTCTCCTGGGCGAGAGAGAGCTTTCCCAAGCCGGCAGTTCCCAGAACGACAGTGATAGCGAGCACGAATATCACGCCCAGCGGCTTTGGGAGCACGAATATTCTTTTTACCATGAATCGCTCCAGGCTCCGGTTTGGGCTGAAACGCGCGGAGCCGCAGCGTAAGGCAACCAAGAACTCATCGCCCTGAATAACATCAAGGCCATGCATATGCGCCTAGCTTTCTCACGGAATGCCGTCATCTGTCCCCATGTCTTCCCGCTGGGCGCGGCAGAAACTCGTTCAGAAAAGTGTTCGTCCCCGGCAAGTGGTGGGGCACGACACCCTGCGGCCGATCGGTCTCGTCTACAGCTTCGCAGGGGTACGGCGCAATTTCCTGTTGTGGGGCATACACGAAATCCGTACTGCGGACAAAAGGCTCGGTCAGATACACCGGGTCGTACACTAAAATAACAACCGTCAGATAATTGGCGTGCCGCAGAATTCGTGTGGTCACAGTCGCTTTGTCGCTTCGGGGAACGCCGTTTCGCCGAATCCAGCCTTCCTTGAGGTGGTCGGTCGTGACAGTGAGGATGTCGCCTTCCCATTTTCCAGTCGAGAAACCCTGCCAGGTGTGAGGCGCATAGTCAGGAGGATGCGGCCGCCCGTCCATATAGATCGTTTGCTCGGGGGCCTGCCATGAGATGTGCGTGTGATAAGCAACGAGCTTCTGCGTATCCCTGTCTATTTCTTTCCAGATTCGAAGCAGCGCCGGCCCGCGCCACGCGTAATCGGAAGGGTGCGGCCTGCACTGATTTTCGGGTAGCTCCAGAAGTGTCGCGGCCCAGCTATCGGCTCTCAGGCGCGCCGCATCATTGATCGGCAGTCCCAGGTAATCGCCAATTTCCGGACCGGGGATGCGCTCAGGCTCGTCCTCGTGAAACCTGTTTTCCCATTCCCCGGTCGGATCCATTTGCGCATACGCCGGGGCACTCAGCAGCACAAGCAGAAACGAAAAACCTAAAACTTTGGATCGGTTCACGTTGCTCATATCACACTCCTGAGAAGACGCAGGGCAATGGAGTAAGAGAGCGAACGAGTTCTGGAAGCTACACCCAAGCGAGCTCCACGAATCATCGGTTCTCGCGTGTTAAATGGAATACTAGAACCGCAACCTCCAGCATATTAGATCGCCAGGCCGTGCGCTTGCACAAATTTCACCTGAACCAACAGAATCATGACCTTATGACTGCAAACTCCCGGGATTGCATCGGGCGGAAGCCGTCTTGATGGCAAATAGGCTAACGGAGACACTCCTCATTTAGATACGCAGCGGCATGGAACGCGACGAATGTTTCGGGATATCGGAATCTCACTGGGCCCTAGCCTTCCGCGAACAGCGGACCTGGCAGAACACGCCGATCAAAAGCCAATTCCAAAGTCATTATTCTGTTTAGGAAGGTGTGGTTTCTGCAAGCCACACGATTCCACGATGAATTAGCATCCCGCCAATCATCAATATCTCTATTTCTAGGGGAAGAAGTTCTGTTTGAGGATGAGGTCGGTGAAATGAAGCCGAAGATTTTCTCCGCCAGCCGTTCAATTTGTCTGCAACTCTCGATTTGCGATTACTGTGAAGAACTTTTGGGTGGTGATGCGCATGTCAGGTGGCCTAGCGCACCCAGGCGAGGCGGTTAAAGAGAAAACTAGTGGACACGATTAACGAAGTTGGCCAAGCACGCGAGTCTACCCCGGGGTCGAGGCTATCTGGATTTAAGTTTGACGGAGGTGAACAACAATGAGCCGCAACTTCAAGGTTAGCAACTGGGCCCTCGAATGCGCTTTGAGCGCAATGATTCTTCTCGCCACAGCTGGCGTAAGCCGGATGGAAGCACAGACCAACGTCAACGCGCTCATCCAAGGTACCGTGATGGATTCCTCAGGTGGTGTCCTGTCCGGCGCGACGGTCCAGGTAAAAAACACCGGGACGAGTCTCACAAGATCGGCCGTCACCGATAGCCAAGGGCGGTACACGGCGACGGATCTGATGATTGGGGAATACGAAGTTCAGGCCACGCTGGCGGGATTTGAGACTGCCGTTTATAAGGGGATCACGCTAAGTGTTGGCAGCCAACTTGTAGTCGACTTCACGCTGAAAGTTGGATCGACAAATACGACCGTGACTGTCGATGTCGAGGTGCCGCAAGTGGAGACCACTTCCGCGGCGGTCTCGAACCTGATCGATCAGACCCAGATGCGCGCGCTGCCATTGAACGGGCGGAACGTCGAACAATTGATCCTCCTGTCGCCGGGCGTTCAGCTCGTCACGATCGAGGCTTCGAACTCGTTTTTCGGAAGGCAGGCCAACTACTCCGTCGCCGGTGGAAGAGCCGAGGGGCAAGCATTCCTGCTGGACAATCAAGATATGCAGAATTTCTACGGCCATGGAATTGGTGCGAGTGGCATTGGCACATCCTTGGGAGTGGAGGGAATCGCGGAGTTCCAGACTCTGACCAACACGTATAGCGCGCAGTTTGGCGGCAACGGAGCCGCAATCAACTCCGTGAGCAAAGGAGGCACGAACCTGTTTCACGGTTCGGCTTATGAATTTCTCCGCAACAGCGCTCTTGATGCGCGCTTCTTCTACGATCCGGCGCAGATACCCGAGTTTCGCCGGAACCAATTCGGCGGCAGCGTGGGAGGGCCGGTCAAGAAAGACAAAGCGTTCTTTTTTGCGAATTACGAAGGCTTGCGGCAGTTATTCGGTGAAACGAAGGTGGCCAACATTCCCGATGCCAACCACCGCGTCAGTACTGCGGCCGACCCGGCAGTCGCGGCGGCTGTCAACAACACGCTGAGTTTGTTCCCGGCGACGACGTCGGTGAACACCGCTTCGAATATCGTCAAAATCCCCGTTGTCGCCAACCAGATTGCCCAAGAGAACTATTTTCTTGGCCGCTCTGATTACACTCTCTCGGAGAAGGACTCCTTGTTTGTCCGCTACGTCTCCGACCGCGGAGACTTTTTGGAACCGTTCCCGAACGCTAATACTGCTCTAGCGTATTGGTCGGAACAGACCATCAACAGAAACCAGTTTGCGACAATCGAGGAAAGGCACATCTTTTCGCCCACGCTGATCAACACGGCTCGGTTCAGCTACGCGCGGCCAATCACGTCTGGCGTTACGTTAACCCACGCTCCGAACAACGCGACCAATTTCTACCCGGGTACGGGACGACAGGATGCGCAAGTCACAATTACCGGCCTGTCCTCGCTCGGCCCGAATAACACGACTCCGTTTACATTTGTGCAGGACAAATTCACCGGAGCTGATGACGTCGTATGGGACAAGGGAGGGCACACCATCACGCTCGGCTTCTCCGTTCTGAGGAATCAGACCAATACGTTCGATCAGTTTCAAATCGGCGGCGTATGGTCCTTTGGTGGTTTGACGCAATTCCTGGCAGGCACGGCAACGTCGTTTGTCGGAACGTTGCCGGACAACTTAGCGGCTGGGGGCGTTCAAATTTACAACCGAGATACCCGCGCCACTGAACTGACTCCGTACTTGAATGACGAGTGGAAAGTGCTGCCCAAACTGACGCTGAATTTGGGCCTGCGATATGACTTTGTGACCAACCCGTATGAAATCCACGGCTACGCCTATAATCTCACAAACCCTCCGAATGCGGCGGCGACCGGCGTCACAAACCTTTTGGGCATTCCGCAAATTCCGCATATTTTCACGGCGGGGAATCCCTCGAGATTTAATTTCGATCCGCGCATCGGTGTGGCTTACGATCCATTTGGAAACCATAAGACATCGATCCGCGCTGGCTTGGGAATGTTTCACGACGTAATCCAAGGCCGGTCGTATTTCCCGGGGACGTGGGACACACCGCCAACCAGTTTCGGCCAGCAATCGAATCCAAATTATGGAGTTGCCTTTGCGTCGGTCACCCCGGTCGCTCTGAGAATCAATCCGGGGACAGACTCACGGATCAACACCTCGCCCTACATGGTCCAGTGGAACCTTAATGTCCAGCATGACTTTGCCGGCAATGTGTTGTCCGTCGGCTACATCGGTTCCGTCGGAGTTCACCTGATCGTTCCGATGGACTTGAATCCGATTGTGCCGGTCAACGGCGCCTTCAGCAGGTTGATGGGCTGCAAGCTGGTAAACGGTGTGTACGTGCCCTCGGGATGCAAATTCGTTCCGTTTCCCCGCGTCAACACGGCCTTCGGCCAACTGTACCTTATGGAGGCTCAGGGACACTCGAGCTACAGTTCGCTGCAAGTGAACTTCAATCGCCGGCTGATGAGAAACGTGGGGGTGGGAGTATCCTACACATATTCTCACTGCATCGATAACGGGTCCGCTACCTATGGTCAAGAGGGCCAAAACAATGGAGGCAATCAGAACCCTTACGACCTCACGGCGGACCGTTCAAACTGCGGGTTCGATATTCGAGAGGCGATGAGAGCCAACGCCGTCTACTACTTGCCATTTCACGGCAACAAGCTTGTCGAAGGTTGGCAAGCAAGCACGATCGTGACTGCGACGACTGGTCCCTGGATTTCACCCATGACCGGATTCGATCAGCTCGGGTTGCAAAACGCCAATGCCGTCCGACCAAACATTGTTCCCGGCTGCAGCAATCTCGTACTCGGGAGAACCGATCATTGGTTCAACTTTGCATGCTTCACCCCTGCGGGGCCGGTCGCCGGGCCCGACGGCACTCTCGCCGGGTTTCTCGGCAATGCCAGCAGAACCAGCATACCTGGTCCTCACCTTACCTTGGTGGACTTCTCGGTGATGAAGGACACAAAGGTTGCAAAGATATCGGAGAACTTTAACATTCAGTTCCGCGCTGAGTTCTTCAACATCCTCAACCATTACAATTTCGGGCTCCCCAACGGAAATATTTTTACCCAAAGCGGCGGCCAGAGCCAGGCGGAAGGCCAAATTACTTCCATGGTAGGGACCCCGCGCCAGATTCAATTCGGATTGAAGCTTCTGTTCTAGTCAGACGAAGCGCGGGGGGCATCAACGTATGAGTTGGAGCGCTCATCCCCTCCTGCTGGAGACACAATGAGAATGCCGCTATGGTAACGAGGTTGGGGAGATGCGTCTTCTTACGCACTATGTGTGGCATTTCAATTCGATGTTCGTG
>WNFA01001423.1_pt1 | contig 19445 bp, 23 predicted proteins | sample 5400481 | NCBI WGS metagenome assembly WNFA01 (sample SAMN13153340, study PRJNA577476) | soil metagenome | isolation source: 120 cm saprolite under Douglas fir tree site 2 hole 1 replicate 2 | place: USA:California | collected 2015-04-18
CGGGTGTTCCCCGGCATCGATCCGCTGGTGGTGCGCAAGGGCGACCGCGTGCGGGTGCGCATCGGCAATCTCACCATGACCAACCATCCGATCCACCTGCACGGCCACAGCTTCGAGACGACCTGCACGGACGGCGGTTGGGTGCCGCCGAGCGCGCGGATTCCCGAAACGACGACCGACGTCCCGGTCGGCGCGATCCGCGCCTTCGAGCTCGTCGCCGACGAGCCCGGCGATTGGGCGATCCACTGCCACAAGTCGCACCACACGATGAACGCCATGGGCCACGGGGTCAGAACCTTCATCGGGGTCGACAAGCGCGATCTCGCGAGGCGCATCCGCAAGCTCGCGCCCGACTATATGCCGATGGGCTCGGCGGGCATGGCCGAGATGGGCGCGATGGAAATGCCCATGCCCGACAACACGCTGCCGATGATGACCGGCTTCGGCCAGTTCGGTCCGCTGGAGATGGGTGGAATGTTCTCCGTCGTGAAGGTGCGCGAGGGCCTCGCCGCCAACGATTACAACGACCCCGGCCCCTACAAGCATCCGCACGGAACGGTCGCGTACGAGTTCACCGGCAATGCCGGCGAGGCCCCGCGCGGCACCGAAACGCCTTCGGCCCGCCCGCCGGCGGCGGAATTCAACGTCATCAAGCCGGGCGGCAAGCCTTCATCTTCGCAGCGGCACTGACCGGGAGGGTCCCTATGCACATCCGCCCCAATCAGCTGGTGTTCGGCGTCCTTCTGCTCGCGCTTGCGGGCACGGTTCGCATGGGCCTGCCCGCGATTGTCCATGCCCATGAGGGAAGCTTCGCCGCCGGCGAGCCAGGCGACCCCAAGAAGCCGGCGCGGACGGTCCGCGTGCTGATGCGCGACGACGGCAGCGACACGAATATGAGCTTCGAGCCCGGCTTGATCACCGTGCGCAGGGGCGAGCAAATCCGGTTCGTTCTGGAAAACGGCGGGACCGAAAGCCACGAATTCGTGCTGGCCACCGTCGTGGAGAATCGCAAGCACGCGGAGCTGATGAAGAAATTTCCCGATATGGAGCATGACGACCCCAACGCAAAGCGCCTCGCGGTGGGGAACCGCGGCGAACTCCTGTGGAGGTTCACGAAAGCCGGCGAGGTCGAATTCGCCTGCCGCATTGCCGGTCACTACGAAGCCGGCATGCACGGCAAGATCATCGTGAAGTAGCCGCAAAACTCACGCGAACGAGGCCGCTATGGCAAATGGCAAACATGTCTCCGCCGCCGCGCTGGCGATCTGGCTCGCAATGAGCCCGCTTGCTGGGTCGACACAACCCGATGAATTCGTGAAGGGCCAAGTCACCAAGGTCGACGAGGCGGCGGGCAAGATCACGATCAAGCACGGCCCGCTCAAGAAATTCGACATGGAGGAGGGCATGACCATGGTGTTCCGCGCCGGCGATCCGGCGATGCTGAAATCGGTCAAGCCGGGCGACCGCATCCGCTTCGTGCCGGACCGCATCAACGGCCAGTTCACGGTCACGAAAATCGAAAAGGACAGATGACTGACGACACGCGCCCGCTCGCTAGAGCGCAACGGATTCAGGTCATTGGTTCGCGGCGCTGCGCGCATCGCGCAAGCATCACCGCTTCTTTCTCACCCGCACGCCCGGCGCGTCGCCATAGAGGAATTCGACCCCCGCCGCTTCGAGTGCGTGCTCTATCTTTCGCAGCGTTTCCGCGTAGCCGCCGGAGTGCCCGTTCTCGATACGAGTAATGGTCATGGCCGTGACTTTTGCCATTGCCGCGAGCTCGCGAACGGTGATCTTGAGCGCGGCACGCCCCATCCGGATGTGATCGCCTGTTATCACGACCCACTGACCTTGTTGACAAAGTCCACAACTTGTGCTGTTCTCCGACCCTATTCCGATTCCTCGCATGGGGACAATGCCATGCCGGGCCGCACTCGCGCACCGGTGAAGCGTTCACGCGCGCGTACCTCCGCCAAACCTCCGGCGAAGGTCCACGATCTTGTCTTCGACATGGAGGTGCCGTTGAACGAGGCGATCGATCACCTCGTCGCGCTCCGCCTCATCGGCTGCGGCCTGACGACGCTCGACAAGGAGAACGGCCGCGCCATCGTCACCACTTCCTGGGCAGCTTCGCAACAGCTGGATACGCTCAAGGACATCTGGAACCGGATACTTCGCCGCTTTCGCTCTCGTCCCGCCCGCACCTGAACGCTGCGAGCTTTCGCGCGACGAGGCCGTAGCTCATGCCGCGCGCGAAACGATCGCAGTGTTTTTTTGCCGGCCAAGGCCTCCGGGTATTGCGTTTCTGGAACAATGAAATCGATGGCAATCTGGGCGTGCTGACGCTGATCGATGACGCGCTGCACAATCCCCACCCGGCCTCGCTTCGCTCTGAGCCACCCTCCCCCTTCGGGGGAAGGATTGGCCTAACACCGCGATTTCAGCCGGCCCGCAGGAGCGCTGAACGTGCCCGCGCCGTCGCATTCGCGGCAATCGCGGGGGTGGGCCGCGGCCCCGGGCGCAAGCGCTAGACTTCGATCAAAGTCTTGAAGCCGCCGTAGATCATGCGCTTGCCGTCGAACGGCATCGCCTTCGGGTCCATCATCTTCGCAAGCCGCGGGTCCTTCATGACCTTGGCGTTGACGCGATCGCGATGCGTGCGCGACTTGTAGGCGATCCACGAAAACACGACCGTCTCTCCGGGCTTGAGCTTGACGCTGCGCGGAAACGACGTCCGCTTTCCCACCTTGACGTCATCGGCGACCCACTCCCGGAATTCGAGCGCGCCGTGCTCGCGCCAGACCTTGCCGGCCTTCTGCGCCATGCTGCGGTAGGCTTTCAGGCTTTTCTTCGGCACCGGAACGACAAATCCATCGACGTAGGGCATGGGAGCAGTCCTCTGTTGCGAATTCGCGCATTGCGCTGCGGCCTCGGTTCACGGCTTGATCGGAATCCAAACTTCGACCCCGCCCATGCCGGTCTGCGGATCGAACTCCTCTCCGTAGCGTTCGAGGAAGTCCGCGCCGTCGGTGACGCGCGTGTTCCCCGATGACGGCAGCCATTCGCCCATGATTGCGCCCATCGTGCGGGCGATTCCGGAAACATGACCGCGGTGGGAAAACACCGCATATCGCTGGGCCGGGATCTCCAGATGGCCGAAACCCTCGGGAAGGCCGCCGAGATCGGAGACTTCGACGCCGGCCAGATAGCCGAAGCTGCACGCGTCCTCAAGCGAGTCGAACACGACTCCATAGGCTGCGCAGCCCACCTGCCCGGGGATGTTGCCGATGTGCGGGGCAAAGCGCAGCCATTGATCGGGAATTCCCGCATTGGTGCCCCGGTGGCGCTGCGCCAGCCCGGCAATCAGCATCGGCTCGCCGTCCTCGAAGCGCGGCGGCTCGAGCGGCGCGATCTCCGGTTTGCCCATTTGCATCTCCCTTGTCGACGCTCGCACGGCCGCGTTGCGTCTCATTATTCTTGTCCCTTGTACGCCCGCGCGAGCTCTTCGACGTCGAACTTCTTCATCCGAAGAAATGCTTTCGTGACGCGTTGTGACTTTGCCGGGTCCGGGTCCCTCAACATTTCCGAAAGGACGGTCGGAACGACCTGCCACGAGACGCCATACCTGTCTTTCAGCCAGCCGCACGGCCCCTCTTGGCCGCCCTCGGTGAGCTTGCTCCAGAAGTAGTCGATTTCCTCTTGCGTCTCGCAATGGACTTGGAACGAAATTGCCTCGTTGAATTTGAAGTGCGGGCCGCCGTTGAGGGCGACAAATCTCTGCCCTGCAATTTCAAACTCGGCGGTCATGACCGATCCCGGCTCTTTTCCGTGAATTTCGTATCCCTCTTTTCCGTAGCGACTGATTCTTCCGATCTTGGAATTCTTGAAGACGGAAGCATAGAATTTCGCCGCCTCCTCGGCCTGGGTATCAAACCATAAACAGGGCGTGATCATTTGCGCGGTCATCTGCATGGGGTCCCTCTCGGCTTCCGCCGGCCCTTCGAAATTCGCTCGTTCCACGATCCCGCCCTCGCGATGCACTTGCCCGAACTCACCCCTAGGACGAACGGTCCCCGGGCATTCCGACAGCGGCGACGACTTTTTTTGGGGGCCGGGGACACCGTGGGCGCGCCGGCGGCGGAACCGGTTGGTCGCAGCGCTCTTGTCCTCAGCAATGCGATGCTGCCGGCCTGGAGCCCGCGATCTTTCCGGGTGCTGCATCGCCGCTGCTCTCGCCGAGCATCGCGGCAAGCCCATCTAGAACCTTCATCCAGTCGCGGCGCGCCGAGCCCACGTACGGCCCCGACGACCACAACGACCGCGCTCGGCTTGATCATTTATTCCTCGACCGGGAGGTTGACTTGCGGCCGGCCGTAGCGCGCTTTCGGGCCGATGCGGGCGCGATCACCCCATATCTCCGCAGGGTCCGGGGTCCCGCGGCCGGCCCCGGCGCGAGCGTGTAGTCCGGTTCGTCGACCGGGCGCCCAGTGGTAGGGTCAACAAGGATGGGCGCGACGGCGGCGCCGGTCTTGCGATCGACGAGCATGACGCTCGCGCCCTCGGGCGCAAAATGCCGGTTGCCCCAGGCGAGCAGCGCCAGCACGACAGGACGGAAATCGCGCCCGCGCTCGGTCAGCAGATACTCGTCGCGCGGGGGGCGTTCGCTGTAGCGGCGGCGTTCGAGCAGTCCCGCCTCGACCAGCGCATTGAGCCGCCGCGTCAGCATGCTCGGCGCGATGCCGAGGCTCTTCTGGAACTCATCGAAGCGCGTCATCCCATGCAGAGCATCACGCAAGATGAGGATGCTCCACCACTCGCCCACACGCTCCAGGCTGCGGGCGATCGGGCAGGGCATGTTGCCGAAGCTCTTGCGCTGCATTGACACCATGTAGATCAGTTACTATCATTATGCAAGTAACTTCCAGGCGCGCCTGTGCGCCGCTGTCGCGTCAGCGGACGCGCCTGATCGCGGTGCCGTGCCGCTGAGCAAGGAGGTGCCCCATGGGTACGCGTGGAGCCGTGCTCACGACCCGCCTTATTCACTCGATGCGACGGGATGGCCTCGATCGCGGCATCGTCACGCTGTGCATCGGCGGCGGCCAAGGCATCGCGCTTGCCATCGAGACGATCGCGTAGGCGGCATCGAGACGCAGACATATGGGCGCTCGTGTCGACTACCTTCGAAAGGAGACTGCAAATGCCGGTAGCCAAGATTCACGTACTCGAGGGGCAATACGACGAGGCTCGTCTGCGCAAGGTGTCGAGGGCGGTTCAAGACGGGCTCATCAGCGCCCTTGGCATTCCTCCGGACGACTTCTTCCAGATCATTCACATTCTGCCTCGAGGCCAATTCCTTCATACGCCGTCGTTCCTGGGCCTCAAATATTCGGATAACCTGATCCTGTTGGAAGTCACTTTCATCTCCGGTCGTCCCAAAGAGAAGCGGCTGGGATTATTGAAGGCCTTGAACGACGGAGTGGTCGCGGCTGCCGGAATCTCTCCGGATGATCTCTTGATCCAGCTTTACGAGGTCCCCGGCGAGAACATTTCTTTCGGCCGGGGTCTGGCTCAGCGAGCCCATATCTCGGCCAACGATCCAAAGGCTGCGGACTTGGCCACTACAAGGAGAGCCTGAGATGAAAACCCATGGATCAGCCGTCTGGCAGGGCGGAATCAAGGACGGCAAAGGCGCCATCTCGACCAAGAGCGGCGCGCTCAAGGACTATCCCTATGGCTTCAGCAGCCGCTTCGAGGGTAAGCCAGGCACCAATCCCGAGGAGCTCATCGGGGCGGCACATGCCGGATGCTTCACGATGGCTCTGTCGCTGATTCTCGGCGAGGCCAAGCTCACCGCCGAGCGCATGGAGACCACGGCCGAGGTCACGCTCGACAAAGTGGCCGACGGCTTTGCCATTACCGCCGTGCATCTGACCTTGAAAGCCAAGGTGCCCGGCGCGGACCAGGCAAAACTCGAGGAGCTTGCCGCCAAGGCCAAGGCCGGCTGTCCCGTTTCCAAGCTGCTGAATGCCAAGATCACGCTGGACGCGAAGCTGGTCGATTGATCAGAGGTGAGGCAACATAAGACGAGGACGGATTGAACAGATGTTGTCGGCCGTTTCGTCGGCGCCCGCAGGCCAGCCCAAACGAGCAGCAGCCCGGCGAACGGCGAATACTTCGGGACGCTGCGTGAGGCGGGCAAACATCGGGTACTTGCCGATGGGGTCATGGACGTCGAAGGCGATCGGCTGATCGAGGCATTCGTACGATCATCGGGGGCGAGTGAGCGTGCCGATCCAGCGCACAAACACATAAAACACCGGGGTGAACAGGAGTCCGAACAATGTCACTCCCAACATGCCGAAAAAGACGGCCGTGCCGAGCGCCTGGCGCATTTCGGCGCCGGCTCCGGTTGCCAGCGCCAGCGGCACCACGCCGAAAATGAAGGCGAAGGACGTCATCAAGATTGGCCGAAGACGCGTGCGCGCGGCCTCCACGGCGGCGTCCCATCGATTTGCTCCGCGGTCCTCGGCCTGCCTCGCGAATTCGACGATCAGGATCGCGTTCTTGGCCGCCAACCCGATCAGCACCACGAACCCGATCTGGGTGAGGACATTGTTGTCCATGCCGCGCAACAGCACGCCGCTGACCGCGGCCAACAAGCACATCGGCACGATCAAGATCACGGCCAGCGGCAACAGCACGCTCTCGTACTGTGCTGCCAACAGCAGAAACACGAACACCACGGCAAGGCTGAACGCGACCACTGCGGTATTGCCTGTCCCTTTCTCCTGCAGCGCAATCTCCGTCCATTCGAATCCGAACCCGGAAGGCAGGTTCGCGGCGACGATCCTTTCCATTGCGGCGATCGCCTGGCCGGTGGAGAAACCCGGCAGCGTCGAGCCCTGTACCTCGGCGGCCGGGAACAGGTTGTAGCGCGGCACGCGGTAGGGGCCGGTGATTTCGCGGAAGCTCGCAACCGAGCCGAGCGGAACCATGTCGTTGGCGATCGAGCGAGTCCGCAGATTCTCGACGTCTCGGAGCGAGAGCCGAAACGGATTGTCGGCCTGTGCAGTGACCCGATAGGTTCGCCCTAGAATGTTGAAGTCATTGACGTAGGTCGAGCCCATATAGGTCGACAGGGTGTCGAAGAAGCGCGTGATCGGCACCCCCAGCATCTCGGCCTTGGTGCGGTCGATGTCGGCATAGAACCGCGGTGTGGCGGTATTGAACAGGGTGAAGACTTGAACGAGACCCGGTGTCTGGTTGGCGCGAGCGGTAATGCTGCCGACCGCCTGCTCGAGCGCCCTCGGACCGCGGTCCGCCCGATCCTGGACATACATTTTAAATCCACCGCCGGTGCCGATGCCGGGCACGGAGGGAGGTGGAAGCACCAGGACGAGGGCCTCGCGCACCGCCTGCAGCTGAGCGCGCAAATCGTCCAAGATGCTCGCGCTCGACAGCCCGGCCTTCACCCGCTCCTCGAACGGCTTCAAGACAACGAAAATGACGCCGTAATTGGGGGCGTCCGTAAACGTTGCCCCGTCGAAGCCCGCGAACATCACCGCATGCGCCACGCCCGGACGCGACAACAGGATGTCCGATGCCTTGCGCACGACGCGGTCTGTCCGTTCCAAGCTCGCGCCCGGCGGCAATGAAATCGCAGTGATGAAGTAACCGCGATCGAGCGGCGGGATGAAGCCTGACGGCGTGCGGCTGAACTGAACATAGGTGAGCGCAATGAGCCCGCCATAGACCACAAGCATGAGCGCCGAAACGCGCAAGGCCCGCCGGGTAAGGCCGCCGTAGCCCAACGACAAGCTCTCGAACATTCTGTTGAAACCCAAGAAGAAGAGGTCGAACGGCAAGGCCAAGACCCCCCAGAACCCCCGTCTCTCCTCATGGCCGTGCGGCCGCAAGAAAAGTGCCGCGAGCGCGGGCGACAACGTCAATGACACGACTGCGGAAATAATCGTCGAGGCCATGATGGTGAGCGCGAATTGCCGGTAGAACGCGCCCGAGATACCGGTAATGAACGCAGCCGGGATGAACACCGCACAGAGCACGAGAGCGATGGCGACCAACGCGCCGCCGACCTCGTCCATGGTCTTGTGGGCGGCGTCGCGCGGGCTCAGCCCCTGGCGCAAATAACGCTCGACGTTCTCCACGACCACGATGGCGTCGTCCACCACGATGCCAATGGCGAGAACGAGGCCGAACAGCGTGAGATTGTTCAGTGAAAAGCCGAATGCCGCCATGACGAAAAAGGTGCCGATCAGCGATACCGGGATAGCGACGATCGGGATGATCGCGGCGCGCCACGTCTGCAGGAACAGAATGATCACGATCACGACCAGGAGCACCGCCTCGAACAAGGTCTTGATCACCTCGTCCACCGACTGCTGAATGAACTCGGTGGTGTTGTAGGCGACCCGATACGCCAGTCCCTGCGGGAAACCCTTCGCCAGTTCCTCCATCGTCCCGCGCACGCTCGCCGCGGTTGCAAGCGCGTTTGAGCCCGGACGCTGGAAGATCCCGATTGCGGTCGCCACCTGGTTGTCGAGATATGCGTTCCTCTTGTAATCCTGGGCACCGAGCTCGACGCGGGCGATATCGCGGACGCGCGTCACCCGGCCATCATCATCGGTAGCAACCACGATGTCGTTGAACTGGTCCGGGCTCGACAGCCGGCCGAGCGTCTGCACCGCGATCTCGAATCCGCCGGGCGATGTCGCAGGCGGCTGATTGATGGCGCCGGCCGCAACCGAGACATTGGCAGCCCGCAAGGCACTGACGACGTCACTCGCCGTGAGACCGCGAGCCTGCACCCTGGCCGGATCGAGCCAGACCCGCATGGAGTAGTCGCGCGCGCCGAACACGATCGTATCGCCGACGCCGTCGACGCGGGTGAGGACGTCCTTGATGTTGATCGTGGCATAATTGGAGATGTACTGCTGGTCCAACGTTCCATCGGGCGAGATCAGATGGATCACCAGCATCAAGTCGGGCGACTTCTTGCGCACGGCCACTCCGATGCGCTGTACGTCTTCCGGCAACCGGGGCAGTGCTACCGAAACACGATTCTGAACCAGCACCTGCGCTTGGTCGATGTCAGTCCCGGGCTTGAAGATCACCTGGATAGACAACGCGCCGTTGCCTACCGATTGCGAGATCATATAGAGCATGTTGTCGACGCCGTTGATCTCCTGCTCTATGGGCGTCGCAACCGTATCGGCGATGACTTCCGCCGCGGCGCCGGCAAAGGTGGCAGTCACTTCCACCGTCGGCGGCGCAATCTCCGGGTATTCGGTGATGGGCAGGGCACGAAAGGAGATGGCACCGACAAGCGTCAGTATAACCGAGATGACAGCGGCAAAGATCGGTCTATCGATAAAGAAGTGCGAGAATCGCATGGTGATCGCGCCTCGTCCCGCGCGGAATGATTATTGAGCGGCAGCTTCGATCTTGCCGAGCTCGGCTGTAACTTTCTGCCCGGGACGGGCGCGCTGCAGACCGTCGATGACGATGCGATCGGTGGGCGCGAGACCTGAGCGGATGACGCGCAATCCATCCACGATCGGACCGAGCTCGACCCGTTTTGCTCCGACGGTGCCGTCCTCGGCGACCGTGAAGACGATCTTGCTGGATTGGTCGGAGGCAATCGCACTATCCGGCACGAGCAATGCCTCGTGCTGTCCCCCGAAAAGGCGAAGCCGCCCGAAGAATCCAGGGGTCAGCAGTCCATCCTTGTTGTCGAACACCGCACGGCCGCGAATGGTGCCGGTCTTCGAATTAAGAGCGTTGTCGACAAAATTCATCCGGCCCTGATGCTTGTACTCGGCTTCATCCGCGAGCCGGACCGACACCGGGTTCTGCACGTCGCGGGACGACGGCCGCGCTCCGGCGGCTGCCAGACGCAGGTAATGCAAGAAGTCCGCCTCGCTGCCGTCGAACACGAAGTGAATGGGATCGGTCGAGACGATGACGGTCAGCAGCGTCGCACCGGTCTGGCCGCCGGTGATGAGGTTGCCGGCATCGACGCGCTTGTCGGAAATACGCCCGGAGATGGGCGCGCGCACTTCGGTCCACTCAAGATTGAGTTCTGCCTGTTTGAGAGCGGCCTCGAGTGAAGCGACCTGGGCCGCGGCGTCACGTTCGGTTGATCGCCGGGTATCGAACTCCCGCTCGGTCAGCGTTTGGCTGCGCACCAATGGAGCCGCGCGTTGGACGTCGAGCGTTGCAATCTCGAGCTTCGCCTTGGCACGCTCCACGTCGGCCCGCGCCTGCTCCACGGCGTTTCGATATGGTCGCGGATCGATGACGAACAGAAGATCTCCCTGCTTGACGACCTGGCCCTCCTTGAAATGGATGGAATCGATGAATCCGGAGACTCTTGCGCGCACTTCGACGGTCTCCACCGCCGCGAAGCGGCCGGTATATTCATCCCATTCGGCAATGGTCTTCTGCAGCGGGAGCGCCACAGTCACTGATGGAGGAGGCGGAGCCGAACTGCCCGCCGGCTTGCTGTCGCAACCGAAAAGCACGTGGACCGCGAGCAGCAGAAAGCTCAAGAGAATCCCGCGTCTCATTTGGTTTTCCTCGACCAGGAGAGAAGCGATGTATTCATTGACACTGGATATTACAACCTGCAGATAGAGCCTAAACCTTGCGGCTACAGCCAAGAATTTGGTCTGGCAAGGGTCCCTGTCTGCGCTTCGGGAAGTTTCGTTATGACCCCTCCCGGAAATGTCGGAGACGCGGCCCGCGTGATCACGATGGTTCGGAGGTGACTTCGGTCATCCGCCATGAAATCGGGTCTGGCGATCAAAGGCCGTAAGCGATGCAGCACATTATTTCTGTCATCGAGCAGCATGGCCTGCTGGTCGTTTTCCTCAACGTCCTCCTGGCCCAGAGCGGACTGCCCTTGCCGGCTTTTCCGACGCTGATGGCTGCGGCAGCGCTCGTCACGCCGAGCCGCTATCAGGTCACCGAAATTATTCTTGCAGGCGTCGCCGGCTCGCTGATTGCGGATCTTGCTTGGTATTGGAGCGGCCGACGATATGGCCGACGCATTCTGGGATTGCTCTGCAAGATGTCCTTGTCCCCGGATTTCTGCGTCAGCCAGACCGAGACAGCGTTCACGAAAGTCGGCCCTTGGTCGTTGCCGTTGGCGAAATTCTTTCCGGGGCTTTCGACTATTTCCGTGGCGATGGCTGGTGTCACCAAGATGTCGCTGCCCGCGTTCCTTTTGCTCAACGGAAGTGGGGCAGTCTTGTCTGTCAGCGTGCCGGTTGTGCTGGGCCGGATATTTCACGACGCGATTACCGATATTCTCTCTGCGCTTACGGACGTCGGCAAGTTTGGTGTGTTATTGCTCCTTTGCGTGCTTGGTTTGTATCTGCTGATAAGATGGTGGCGACGGCAGGCGTTCATCCGTCAGCTTCGCATGAACCGCATCACTGTCGACGAGCTTCGCGGATTGATCGACCAAGGCCGGAAGCTTCTCATTCTCGATGTGCGGCCGCAGGAGGCTCGCCAAGAAGGAATGATTCCGGGCGCCGTGCCCGCACATCGCGAGGATATCGATCCAGTGGTAACGACCTATTCTCGCGAACTGGAGATCGTCGTTTACTGCGCATGCCCAAACGAGGCATCGGCAGCCGTCGCTGCCAAGCATCTGAAGCAGGCAGGATTCAAGAAAATACGACCGCTCCTGGGCGGGATCGATGCATGGGTTCAAGCCGAACAACCCGTAGAACGTGCGCTGCCCTCCGCCTCGGCAACAACCTCTTGACCGTTGCAGGCGCGGCGGCCGGCCGAATCTCGGCTCAATAGCTGAATCCAGAAACCCGGCGGCGACCGCATCGGCATCTATGCATGCTCCAGCAACGCGACGGTGCCCAGGCCGCCGTCGGCACATATGCTGACAATCGCGCGGCTGCTCTTCGGCAAGGCCGCAAGTTCTTTGACGGCCTGACTCAAAATGCGCGCGCCGGTGGCGCCAAAGGGATGGCCAAGCGGAACACTGCCGCCGAGCGGAGCAAGTCGCCGCGCGGCCTCACGTCCGACCAGGAAGCCGCCGAAGCATCCGACGCGCCAAAAATCCTCGAACCGGTCGGCAGAGAGTTCGCGAAATTCGATCTTTTGATTGTTTCCGGCGTTATAGACGACAAGATCGGCTGGGTTCACGCCATCACCCGGGGCCATCGCGCGGTCGAACAGCCGGCTTATGTCGCCCTCGATCGTTGCATCGGCCACAACCGGCTCGGCACTGCCGCCGGCCGCCGCGATCGTTTGTACGACCTGTTTGATCTTGTCGGCGCTCCGGCCGGCGACGAGGACATGGTAGCCTTCGGCCGCGAAGCGCCGGCACAGCGCCGCGCCAAGCCCGCGTTCGGCGCCCACGCCGACGATGACGGCGGTCGGCTTGCTCACGACGCCGCTCCGACGCGGCAGCCCTCGAGCAACTCCGCAAGCTCGCCACTCTCATGCATCTCGCGGACGATATCGCAGCCTCCGACGAAGTTGCCGTTCACATAAAGCTGCGGGATCGTGGGCCAATTCGAATAGGTCTTGATGGCGCGGCGGACGGTCGGATCTTCGAGTACATCGACGAAACGAAACGGCACGTCATAGTTCCGGAGCACGGCCACGACCGTTGCGGAGAAACCGCATTGTGGCCGCGCTGGACTGCCTTTCATGAACAGAACAATCGGGTGCGTTATGACGGCGTCCGCGACGGCGGCCTGCGCGTTCATCCCGGTGGTAATTTCGGTCATTGGAGCTCTCCTGTTGTTGCGCAAGCCGTCAACTGGGTCGGACGTAACTTCATCGGCGGTGCATCGAGCACCTTGCGAGCGAATGCGTAGCTCGTTCCCGCTCGCATCCGCCGCGGCCAGGGCAACCTCATCGGGCCGAACCAGGCACCACCTGCAACCGCCGCAGCATTGATCAGGCCGAAAGCCGCAAGCGCGACCGCGAGCGAAAGGAAGACATGGGTGAGGTCGCCGGTTAAACGCAGCGCCAGCCAGCCGCCCACCGTTGCGATCGCCAGCCGAGTGAGATTTGCAATGAGCGGCCAAGCTAGGCGTCCGGCGCCTTGCGAGGCGAAGTAGAGCGCCATACCGAGCCCGAACAAGCCATAGAACGGACCGACGACATGCAGATAGCGCGATCCGGCGTCGAGCATGGCGGCGTCGCTATCGAACAGTGACAGCCAGGCGCGAGGGAATACCGCCGCAAAGAGGCCGATCATTTCGCACAGGCCGGCCGCGATTGCAGCGCCGATCCAGGCCGTGCGCAAGGCTCGTTCGCGCTTGCCCGCGCCGATGTTTGTCCCGACCATGGCGACGAGTGGACCGCCGAGGCCGAAAACGAGAGGAACCAGGAGGTACTCGAGGCGCGAGCCGGTGCCGTAGCCGGCAATCGCCGCGGAGCCGAACTGGCCGACGAGTCCGGTCGCGACCGCGATCGTCACATTCGTCGCAACCGTGACCAGCGCAGCGACCGCGCCCACCTGCAAAATGTCGCGGAAGAGCGCCCGGCGAAACGCGAAGCCCTTGAGGGAGAGGCGGATCAGGCTGCGCGCCGACCGCAGGTATATCGCGAGAGCGAGACTCCCCAAGGCGTAGAACGCGATGACTGCCACGGCACCGCCGGCGATCCCAACGCCGGGAAACGGCCCCCAGCCGAAGATGAGGCAAGGGGACAAGGGAATCAGCGCCGCGGCACCGACACAAGTCACGACGGCCGGCACCGCCATATTGCCAGTGCCGCGAACGACGTTTGCAAGCGAGTTGAATAGCCAGAGCAGGATCGCGCTCGAAAAGATCACGTTGGAATAGGTCAGCGCCGCAGCGAGCGATGCTCCTGTTCCACCCAACGCGGCATACAGCCATCGACCGCCGCCCAGCACCGCGAGCGTGAAGCCAAGCCCGAAAATTACCGCAATCGCGAGCGCATGGATCGCCAGTGCATCAGCGTCGGTGCGACGTCCGGCGCCGAGGGCGCGGGCGATCGCCGATGATATGCCGCCGCCCATGGCACCCGCCGACATCATCTGCATCAGCATCAATACCGGAAACACCAGCGCGACGCCGGCAAGCGCATCGGTCCCGAGCTTGGCGACAAAATAGGCCTCGATGAGTCCCACCGAAGCCTGCACGACCATCACCAGCACGTTCGGCGCGGCAAGCCGCAACAACGTCGCAGCGACCGGCGCCTCGAGCAGCCGCCGCGTTCGCGGATCGAACTGCACCGCGACCGCCGGCGCGACAGGGCGCTCCTTCGAAAATCCCGTGTCGGCACCTATCGCGTTCGGAGACATGACGAATTCCCGGCTGGCTTCGGGTTGACATTCCACGTATATGCGCCTAAATAGGAGCATATACGCCTTTGTCAAGGAAACGACCGATGGCCTCCGACCGCCGAACCAGGGGCGAAGATTGCGCCTGCCTGGCGCTTCGCCAGGCGGCCCGACATGTCACCCGATCCTATGACCAATTTCTGGTGCCCGCGGGGCTGCGAACCACCCAGTTCTCGATCCTCGCGACGCTGAAACGAAAAGGACGCATGACGATCAACGGCCTTGCCGCCGAGCTCGTCATGGACCGGACCACGCTCGGACGGAACATTCTTCCGCTCGAACGCGATGGCTTGATCAGTATCGAGCCGGCGGCATCCGATCGTCGAAGCAAGGAGCTGCACCTGACCAAAGCAGGCGGCGAGCGCTTCGAGGCGGCACGGCAGGGATGGATCGAGGCACAAGCACGCTTTGAGTCCAGCTTCGGCAGCGAGCGAACTTCCGAGTTGCGCGAGCGGTTGCGTGCGGTGGTCGCGAGCGAGCTCAGCGGGGCAGCCCCGTCCGCTGCCCGTCGTCCGTGAGCGCGCCGCTCACCCTGGACGCCACGCTGGCCGAGTGATCAGCGGCAGCTGGCACGCGGCAGCGATCACCATGCGCCTTCTGGCCGAGACTGGGCTCTGCCGCTCGCCGGCGGGATCATTGGGGTCGGCGGCGAAATCGCTCTAGCTTTTTTGCATGGCAACGTCCGCGGTCGCGAGGATCGTGTCGCCGTCGGTCACGGCGCGCGCGGGGCGCCGCCTTGAATCGGTTGTCATGCTTGCGCCATTCACGCCGCGGCAGCGGCCGCGGCCGCGGGTAGGGCGCATTGCGCAAGCGTCTTCTGCCAGGCCGGCAATGCTCGCAGCGTTTCATGCCACCTCCTGATCTCGTAATAGGGCTCGATCGGGTAGCGAGCCATATCGGCGAGATTCATGGGGGCGCCGAGCGAAAAGTCCGCGACCGTCAGGGCGTCGCCGGTCACGAATCTTCTGCCCTTGAGCTGACCGTCAAGGACCTTTGCCGCGCGATGGAACGACTCCGTGCCCTTGGCAATTGCCGCCGCATCTGGTTCGCCACTCTTGAGCACGACCGATTTGACGATGTTTTCGAAAATGAACACCGCGCACGCAGGGTCCCAATGCGCGAGGTCCCAGAATTGCCAGCGCGTCACGTCAAGGCGCGCCCGTTCGTCCTTCGGAAAGAGACCGCTCTCAGGTTTCTTCCCGGCGAGGTACTGCCCGATGGCATTCGACTCCCACAGCACATAGTCGCCGTCCTTGAGCGTCGGCATCCGCATGTTGGGATTGAGCGCCGCGTATTCGGGAGTCGCTTGCTCGCCTTTGACCAGATCGACCATACGCGAAGCGGTGTCGATCCCCAGATGGTTTGCGATCGCCATCACTTTGAAGGCGCGCGGACTCGGCGGGAAGACGTAAAGCTCGATCATGGTCTACTCCTGTTGTCGTGGATTGGGATCAGCGTCGTGAGGACGCGCGATTCGCGATCTTCCCGGAGTTCATGCCACCTCGGCTTCGGTCTTGAACAGTTCCAGCAATCCGGGCCAGCCGCCATCGACATCCTTGCGCATCGACTCGCCCGCTTCGGCGCCCATCTGCTCGAACTTGCGGTGTTCGAGCTCGACGCGCGTCGCGTTCGCGCCGTCCGCAATGAATCTGACCTCCACCTCGGAGCTGACAGTCGTATCGGGCTTCCACTGGCTGTTGATGTCCCAAGTCATGACGAAGCGCTTGGGCGGTTCCCATACAATGATCTTGCCGACATTGGTCTGCGAGCCGTCCTGCGCCAGTTCGTACCAACGACCGCCGAGACGGGTTTCCATGACCGCCGATTTCAGCGGCAGCTTGCCGATCCCGTGATCGCGCGGCCACCAGCGCCCCAATCCAGACGTGAAGACTTCAAATGCGCGCGCCTGATTCGCATTGACACGAATGCTCTTGCGCACCGGCGCAATCGTGACTGTTGCCGTCATGTGTCGCGGTCCTTCCGGTCGCTCGCCGTTTCAACTTCAGCCTGGAACGCCGCGAGCGCTTCGTCCCAGAACTGATCGAGCCACTTGCGCAGCGCTCCGAGCCCGTGCGGATCGATGAAGTAGACCCGGCGTGATCCCTCCGGTCGGTCAGCCACAAGGCCCGCCTCCTTCAGCGCTTTCAGATGTTGCGACACCGCCGGGCGGCTGACCGGCATGCCGCGGGCGATCACGCCGACCGGTTGCGGCCCCGACCTCAGCCGCTCGAACACTCGACGGCGGGTAGGGTCGGCCAAAGCTGAAAGCGCTCTTCCGTAAGCCATAGCTTACCGTAAGCAATTGCTTACCCCGTGTCAACTGAAATTTGACCTCCTGGATTTCGACAGAGCTCAGCCACTGGCAAGCCTTCCCAGGCCATCCGCAGAGGAGCCAAATGCCGATCGGGGGCGCCCGGTGACACCCGAGGCAGCTCGGTTGACGGACCGGCGACAAGTCGCACAGTAAAGCCCGGGCGCACCATGTTCCGCGGGACCGCGCATGACATTCACGGCATGGCGGTGTTGGTCATCGCGCGCACCGCGTCGCCGATCCCGAGGCAACCATGTCCGTCCCGACAAAAACGATCATCGATACGCGACGCCACCAGATGTTCCCGGTCCTGGAGCCGTCGGAGGTCGAGCGGGTGCGCCGGTTCGGCGAGGTCCGCTCCTATGGCGCGGGCGAGGCGTTGGCGAAGGTCGGCGACGTCGGCCACGGCCTGACCATCATCTTGGCCGGCCACGTCGACGTCACCCGGCATGACCAATCGGGCCTTCGCACGCCGATCGTCACTCACGGCGCGGGCGCGTTCATGGGCGAGCTCGCGCAACTGGCGGGCCGACCGGCTCTGGTTGACGCCCACGCGCAGGGAGCGGTGGAGGCGCTGACCATCCGGCCGGACCGACTGCGTGCATTGCTGGTTGCGGAGGCGGAGCTCGGGGAGCGGATCATGCGCGCCCTGATCCTGCGCCGCGTCGGGCTCATCGAGACGGGAGCCGGCGGACCGGTGATCGTCGGCCGCGCCGGCAACGGCGATGTGCTTCGGCTCGAGGGCTTTCTCCGGCGCAACGGCCATCCGCGTCAAACGCTCAATCCCGAGACCGATCCGGAAGCGAAGGCGCTGATCGATCGCTTCCACGTCGACCCCGGTCAATTACCGATCGTGCTGTGCCCGAACGGACAGCTGTTGCGCAATCCGAGCGAGATCGAGCTCGCGCGCTGCATCGGGCTGGTGGGGCCGATCGATCCGAACCGGGTCTATGACGTGGCCGTCGTCGGCGCCGGGCCGGCAGGCCTCGCCACCGCGGTCTATGCAGGGTCGGAAGGGCTCTCCGTCCTGGTGCTCGACTGCCGCGCCTTCGGCGGGCAGGCCGGCGCTTCTGCCCGGATCGAGAACTACCTGGGCTTCCCGACGGGCATCACAGGCATGGCCCTGATGGCGCGCGCCTATACCCAGGCGCAGAAGTTCGGAGTCGAGATGGCGATCCCGGATGAGGTGATCGGCCTGGGTGAGGCGGGTGATCCGGACCAAGGCCGCTTCGTTCTGAAACTGTCGAACGGCGAAAGTGTGAATGCCCGCGCGGTCGTCGTCGCCACCGGAGCTCGCTACCGGCGGCTCGCAGTCGAGAACCTCGACGCTTTCGAGGCCGCGAGCGTGCACTATTGGGCATCGCCGCTCGAGGCGAAGCTGTGCGCCGGACAGGAGGTGGCCTTGGTGGGTGCCGGAAATTCGGCGGGCCAGGCGACCGTCTATCTGGCGAGCCAAGTCGCCAAGGTTTGGCTCCTCGTGCGCGGATCGGAGCTCGCGGCGAGCATGTCGCGCTACCTCGTCGATCGCATCGCCGGATTGTCGAACGTGGAGGTGCTGACGCACACGGCCGTCACCGGCCTCGAAGGAAGCGAGGGCATGCTGGAGGCGATCCGCTGGCGTCGACGCGCGTCAGGGGAAGAAGCTCGGCGGCCGATTCAACATCTGTTCCTCTTCATCGGAGCGCAGCCGAACACGGATTGGCTCGCCGGATCGGGCGTAGCCTTGGACCGCAAAGGATTCGTATTGACCGGCGCGGACGCCGCCGAGAACCGCCGGCCGCTGGAGACAAGTCGGCGGGGCGTATTCGCGATCGGCGACGTCCGCTCAGGTTCGATCAAGCGCGTCGCCGCAGCAGTCGGGGAGGGCGCGCAAGTCGTGGCGACGCTGCATGCCGCTTTGGCCGCCATCGGCCGCGAGCCGCCGGCCCTCGCAAGCCGGTAAGGGCGCGATGCCGCACGACTGCGTTGCGGGCGGCGTGGCCGTCGGATTCTCTGCCGCCGCAACCGAGCTCGATCCTCGCTTGATTTGTCCGGGCTTGGAAATCCGCCTATACTAGCCGCCGGTCGTCGGACTCAACGGGAAAAAAAATTGGGAGGCCTGAAATGAAGACGTTCACTCCGGGCTATCGGCTTCAGATCGCGGCGGCGGTTGTGGTGCTGCTCGGCTTGCTCGCGCCGGCGCGGGCGGAGCCGGTGTTGCCGGCGGCGAAAAGCGTCAAGGCGGAAGAGACCGCCATCCTGCTGGTCGACTTCCAGGGCAATTTCGTCTCGCCGGACGGGGCTTGGTACGAAAAGTTTGCCGAGCACTTCGCGAAGACCCGCATGCTCGAACGCACCGTCGGGCTGGTCGGCAAGGCCCGCGCCAAAGGCGTCCTGGTCGTCCACATCACCGAGGGCTACACCTCGGACTATCGGGAGCTCGATCCTGCAAATCCCGGCGGCTTTCACCGTGGGCAGATCGGCCGCGGTGCCTGGAAGATCGGGTCCAAGGAAGCCGCCTATTATGATCCGCTGAAGCCGGGTCCCGGCGATCGCGATTTGTTTCTGCCGCCGCGCATCCAGGCCAGCGGTTTCGGCGGCACTGGATTGAACGAGATCCTCCGCTCGAAGGGGATCAGGAACGTCGCGGTCGCGGGATTCACCTCCGACGTATGCGTATACGCGACGGTCCTGTCGGCGTACGACCTCGGCTTCCGCGTCTACGCCTTGCGGGAGGGCATGGTCGGATTCTTCGACGCGATGGCCGAGCAAATGGTCAACTTTGTCTATCCG
>WNFA01007408.1_pt1 | contig 19440 bp, 16 predicted proteins | sample 5400481 | NCBI WGS metagenome assembly WNFA01 (sample SAMN13153340, study PRJNA577476) | soil metagenome | isolation source: 120 cm saprolite under Douglas fir tree site 2 hole 1 replicate 2 | place: USA:California | collected 2015-04-18
GGTGGATGACATGGCCTTGGCCGTCGGCGAAGACCTGCATCTCGATGTGGCGGGGCGCGGTGACATATTTCTCGATCAGCACGCGCGCGTCGCCGAAGGCCGATCCCGCCTCGCGCGCCGCGCTCGCGAGCGCCGTTTCGAACTCGGCGTGCCGGTCGACGCGCCGCATGCCCTTGCCGCCGCCGCCCGCCACCGCCTTGATGAGCACCGGATAGCCGATCTCGTAGGCCTTCTGCTTGAGGAAGGCGCTCTCCTGCCGCTCGCCGTGATAGCCCGGCACCACCGGCACGCCGGCTTTGGCCATCAGCGCCTTGGCGCGATCCTTCAATCCCATGGCGCGGATCGCGGCCGGCGGGGGGCCGACGAACACGATGCCGGCGGCGGCGCAGGCCTCCGCGAACTCGGCGTTCTCGGCGAGGAAGCCGTAGCCGGGATGGATGCACTCGGCGCGCGCGCGCTTCGCGACCGCGATCAGTTTCTCGATCGACAGGTAGCTGTCGCGCGCCGGCGCCGGGCCGATGGCATGCGCCTCGTCGCACGCGCGCACGTGCAGCGCGTTGGTGTCGGCGTCGGAATAGACCGCGATCGTGCGCAGCCCCATGCGCCGCGCGGTGCGCGCAATGCGCACGGCGATCTCGCCGCGATTGGCGATCAGGACGGACGAGAACATGCGGATTAGGTCGCCTCGGATCGCGGCGATCTTAGCGCATGTCCGAGCCGGCCGCGAAACCGGCCGAGCGGCTCAGCGGGCGGCGGGCGGCAGCGGCGCCGGGGCGATCTGCTGCGGCGCAGGCGCCGGGTTCGTGCGGGCGGGAGCGCGTGTGGCGGTCGCCTGCTGCGGCTTGCGCGGCGGCAAGGGCGCGGCCGCGGGCGGGGCGTGCTTGACCTCCGGAGTCGGCTCGGCATTCATGATGCTGACTGCCGGGATCGAGGCCGCCGAGGGGAAGTCATATTTCGGCGAGACCGGCACGGCACCGGTCGCCGCGGGCGCGGCCGGCGGCGCCGAGGCGGTGGTGAAGTTCGTCGCGCCTTCCGCGACCGGCGTCGCCGCCTTTGGCCCGCGCGCCGACCACTCGCCGGCGTAGCGGGCGACGTAGCCGTCAAAGACGCGCTCCTTGAGATTGGCCTGCACGCGGCCGGCATCGTGCAGCAGCGCAAAGCTGTCGCACAACAGCGGCGTGCAGCTGTCGCGCACCGAGAGCACATGGGCGACGATGCCGAAGCGATCGGTCTCGATCGGCTGGCGCAGCGTCACGAGCGTCGCCTCGTACGCCAGATCGGCGTGCCTGGCGAACTGCACCGCATCGGCCAGCAGCGCGAGCCGCGCCGAGACATAGGCGACCGCGGCCGCCGTCGTTTCCGGCGTCGCGAACACCGCCTTCTCGCAGGCGGTCTCGACCGCGTCGCCCGCGCTCGCATCGAGGCAGGCGAGCGCCGATCCGGGCGCGACGGCGCGCGCGGTCAGCTCGGTGGCGCGCTGGTCGAGCGCGCGCCGTTCGGCCGCCCGCTCGCGCAGCTCCGCGCGATCGAAGAAGCTCCACAGGATCGCCGCGCCGATGACGACGAGCGCAAAGCGGACGACCAGCGAGGCGCCGCGCGCCCAACCGCCGCGCGCGACCGCGAAGATCGCCGTCAGGAGCACAATGATGAGAACGGCCGCCGCGGCGGCGACGGCCCATACGGGCAGCCCAAGGACGCTCATTGCGAGATCGAATTTCGGCATTGCCCCGCCTCCCCCAGCACCGCCCCGTCGCGGCCGCCCCGTCGGAACCTCGGCCACCACTATGCCGCACCCCGGCGCGTGTCGCCACACCTCCGGTGGTATCGGCTTTCTTGCCGCACGCCGACGTCGCAGCGGAGGTAAGAAGTTCAGGACATGAGGGCTTTTTTTGGCCGGCCGGGCCTTTTGGCGCCGCGTCGAAGCCGGCCGCGGAGAAGGGGCCATCGGCTTTCCATCCGACGAGCCTTTCCTGTAGGGTTGGCGGGTCGAAAAAATCCCCACGGAACAACGGTATGAATGAGCCAGCGACCACCGTGGTCCCGCGCTCGGGCGGCCCGGTCGACCCGTCCGTCCTGCAGGATCTCGTCTATGCCAATCACATCTGCGCCGACCAGGGCGTGCTCGACGGCTATGGCCATGTGAGCGTCCGCCACCCCAAGGCGCCCGAGCGTTACTTCCTGTCGCGGTCGCTGTCGCCCGCCGTGATCACGCCCGACGACATCATGGAATTCGACCTCGATTCGACCCCGGTCGATCAGCGCGGCCGGCTGATGTATCTCGAACGCTTCATCCACGGCGAGATCTACAAGGCGCGGCCCGACGTCAACGCCATCGTGCACAGCCATTCGCCCGCCGTGGTCCCGTTCGGCGTGGTGTCGAAGGTCCGGCTGCAGCCGATCTGCCACATGTCGGCCTTCCTCGCCGAGGGCGTGCCGAACTTCGAGATCCGCGACGCCGCCGGCATGACCGACCTTTTGATCCGCGACAACAAGCTCGGCCGCGCGCTTGCCCAAATCCTGGGTAAGAAGAGCGTCGCGCTCATGCGCGGTCACGGCAATGTCTGCGTCGGGCCGGACCTGATGACGGCGGTCTATCGCGCGGTCTACACGGAGGTGAACGCGAAGCTGCAGGCGCAGGCGATGGCGCTCGGCGGCGAGATCATCTTCATGGATCCGCAGGAATGCGCCCTGATCACCGGCCGCAAGGATTTGAACTTCGACCGGCCGTGGCGGATGTGGAAGGAACGGATCGGGGCGAAGTGAGAGAAACGAAATTTGGGCGTCAGGCGGGCGCGGCGGCCGCTCGCCGGTTGTCACAAGGAGGCAGGAATGTTGGGTGGAAGGACAGGTTTTGCGCTGGCGGCGGCCGCGGCCATGCTGTGCGTCGGTCTTGTCGCGGCGCGCGCGGAGCCGCTGGTGTCGCAGGGAATCGGCACCTCCCATTGCGGCCGGCTCGCCAACGACTTGCGGCCCGGCGAGGGGCTCACCAACCCGGTGAACCTGATGCTCTATTCGTGGGTGCAGGGTTACGTCAGCGCGGCCAACATCTCGCTGCTCGAGGACGACGCCAAGCACGTCGACATGAGCACGCTCGACGAGGCGAAAGTGCTCAGCCTGGTGCTGACCTTCTGCCGCGCCAATCCCGACAAGAAGCCGGTCAGCGCCATCGACGAGTTCCTGCGCAAGTCCGCCAAGGTGAAGACCAAGTGGGAAAGCGGGACGGTCGATTGGGATCCTGAGCCGCGATAGGTGCGAGTAGCGAATGGCGAATAGAATTCGCCAACCCGCTTATTCGCTACTCGCCATTCGATATTCGCCGGCTCAGATATTCGCGCACGCGACTTGACGAGCCAGGCGTCAAGCCGCCTTCCGCTGAGATTCGGAGAGTTCGAAGCGGTCCAGGTTCATCACCTTGTTCCATGCCGCCACGAAATCTTTCACGAACTTCTCCTTCGAGTCCGCGCATCCATAGACTTCCGCAAACGCGCGCAGCTGCGAGTGCGAGCCGAAGATCAGGTCGACACGGCTGCCGGTCCACTTGACCTTGTTCGTCTTGCGATCCCGCCCCTCGTACACGCCGTCGGAGCCGGCCACCGGTTGCCATTGTGTGTCCATGTCGAGCAGGTTGACGAAGAAGTCGTTCGTCAGCGTTCCTGGCCGCTTGGTGAAGACGCCGTGCGTGGACTTGCCGGCATTCGCGCCGAGCACGCGCAGGCCCCCGACCAGCACCGTCATCTCGGGCGCCGTCAGCCGCAGCAATTGCGCCCGATCGACCAATGCCTCTTCGGGCAACATGAGCTGCTGGCCGCGCAGATAGTTGCGGAAGCCGTCAGCGGTCGGTTCGAGCGGCGCGAAGGAGGCGACATCGGTCTGCTCCTGCGACGCGTCCATGCGTCCCGGCGTGAAGGAAACCTTCACGTCCTGTCCTGCTTTCTTTGCCGCTGCCGCGACGGCCGCGCAGCCGCCCAGAACAATCAGGTCCGCGAGCGAGACCTTTTTCTTGGACTGCGAGCCGTTGAAGTCCTTCTGGATCGCCTCCAGTTTCTTCAGGACCTTCGCCAGTTCGGCCGGCTGATTCACGTCCCAGTCCTTTTGCGGCGCGAGGCGAATGCGCGCCCCGTTCGCGCCACCGCGCTTGTCGGAACCCCGGAACGTCGATGCCGACGCCCACGCCGTGGAGACGAGCTGGGACACGGACAGGCCGGACGCAAGGATCTTTGCCTTGAGAGCAGCAATATCCTTCGCGCCGATCAGCGGATGAGTCACCGCAGGGATCGGGTCCTGCCAGATCAGCGTCTCCTTCGGCACGAGCGGCCCGAGGTAACGCGCGATCGGTCCCATGTCGCGATGCGTGAGCTTGAACCAGGCGCGGGCGAACGCGTCAGCGAACTGATCCGGGTTCTTCTGGAAGCGCCGCGAGATCTTCTCGTAGGCAGGATCCAACCGCAGCGACAGGTCCGTGGTCAGCATGGTCGGCACGTGCTTCTTCGACTTGTCGTGGGCGTCCGGAATCGTGGCGGCGGCGCCTTTCGCTTTCCACTGCGGCACGCCGGCCGGACTCTTCGTCAGCTCCCATTCGTTATTGAACAGGTTGTCGAAGAAGTGGGTGCTCCACTTCGTCGGCTTCTGCGTCCAGGTGACTTCCGGGCCGCCCGTAATGGTGTCCGGCCCGAAGCCCGTGCCATGCCGGCTCTTCCAGCCGAGGCCCTGATCCTCGATGAGGGCGCCTTCCGGCTCCGCGCCGACGAATGACGGATCGCCGGCGCCATGGGTCTTGCCGAACGTGTGGCCACCGGCAATCAGCGCGACGGTCTCCTCGTCGTTCATCGCCATCCGAAAGAAGGTTTCGCGGATATCCCGGGCCGCCGCGACCGGATCCGGCTTGCCGTTCGGTCCTGCCGGATTGACATAGATCAGGCCCATCTGCACCGCGCCGAGCGGGTTCTGAAGCTGGCGCTCGCCGCTGTAGCGTTCGTCCCCCAGCCACGTCCCTTCGGGACCCCAGTAGAGCTCTTCCGGCTCCCACACATCGGCGCGGCCGCCCGCGAAACCGAACGTCTTGAAACCCATCGACTCCAGGGCGACGTTGCCGGCGAGGATCATCAGATCGGCCCAGGAGAGTTTCCGGCCGTACTTCTGCTTGATGGGCCACAGGAGGCGCCGCGCCTTGTCGAGGTTCGCGTTGTCCGGCCAGCTGTTGAGCGGCGCGAAGCGCTGCTGGCCGGCGCCGGCGCCGCCGCGGCCGTCGGCGATGCGGTACGTGCCCGCGCTGTGCCACGCCATGCGGATGAACAAAGGCCCGTAGTGGCCGAAGTCGGCCGGCCACCACGGCTGCGAGTCCGTCATCAAGGCGCGCAGGTCCTTGATCACGGCCTTGAGGTCGAGAGTCTTGAACTCCTTGACGTAGTTGAACTCCTTGCCCATCGGATCGGACAAGGGCGAATTCTGGTGGAGAACGCTGACGTCCAGCTGGTTGGGCCACCAGTCTCGGTTCGTGTGTGCGTGGGTTCCCGTGAACGGGCACTTGCCCGCGCTCTCGTCAGTTTTCGCGTCCATCTTTACTCTCCGACAGGGTTCTGATTTTTCCCGTTCCGTATAGAAGGATCATCAATTCTTGGGAAGTCCTGACCCCCGCGTCCAGCGGCACCCTGATGCGCGGCTAAGTGGAGACGTTTCGCACCACAATCAGGCCCCTGTCGATCGTCTGCGTCGACAGGCACTTGCATCCGGGCACGGCTGCCGCCAATAGGCAGGCATGCTCGTCATCGACGATCTGACCGTCCGCATTGCGGGCTTGAGCCTGATCGAAGGCGCCTCCGTCCAGGTGCCGGCCGGCGCCCGCGTGGGCCTGGTCGGCCGCAACGGGACGGGCAAGTCGACGCTGTTTCGCGTGATCGCGGGCGACATCGCGGCCGATCACGGCTCGATCGCGCTGCCCGCTCGCGCCCGCATCGGCCGGCTGCCGCAGGAGGCGCCGGACGGCCCCGAACCGCTGATCGACCTGGTGCTTGCCGCCGACCAGGAGCGCACCCGCCTTCTCGCCGAGGCGGAGCACGCGAGCGAGCCCGAGCGCATTGCCGAGATCCAGGCGCGCCTCGCCGACATCGGCGCGCATGCGGCGCCGGCGCGCGCCGCGCGCATTCTCGCTGGGCTCGGCTTCTCACCCGAGGAGCAGACGCGTCCCGTTTCGGAATTCTCCGGCGGCTGGCGCATGCGCGTCGCGCTCGCGGCTGTGCTGTTTGCCGAGCCGACGTGCTGCTCCTCGACGAGCCGACCAACTATCTCGATCTCGAAGGGACGCTCTGGCTCGAGGAACACATCGCGCGCTATCCGCGCACCGTGATCGTCATCAGCCACGATCGCGACCTGCTCGACAGCGCGGTCGACTCTACTCTCCATCTGGAAGGAAGACGGCTGACCTTCTATCGCGGCAATTACAGCTCGTTCGAGCGCCAGCGCCGGGAGCGCCTCGTGCTCGATCAGAAGTTCGCGAAGAAGCAGGAGGCCGATCGAAAGCGTCTCACCGCCTTCGTCGAGCGGTTCCGCGCCAAGGCCACCAAGGCCCGCCAGGCGCAGTCGCGCCTCAAGCTCCTGGCAAAGCTCGAGCCGCCGCCGGCGCGCGTTGTCGAGGAGGTGCGCGAGATCGTCATTCCCGAGCCCGAGCGCGCGCTTTCGCCGCCGATCGTCGCGTTCGACGAGGTGGCGGCGGCGTACGAGCCGGGAAAACCGGTGCTGCGTCGCGTGACGCTGCGCATCGACGACGACGACCGTATCGCGCTCATCGGCGCGAACGGCAACGGCAAGTCGACGCTGGTGAAGCTGATCTCCGGCCGGCTGGCGCCGAGCGCCGGGCGCATCACGCGCGCCGACCGGCTCAAGATCGCCTACTTCGCCCAGCACCAGCTCGACGAGCTCGATCCTGCGGCGAGCGCGTACGATCACGTCAAGGCGCTGATGCCGGACGCGCCGGAGGCGAAGCTGCGGGCGCGCGCCGGCGCGCTCGGATTTTCCGGCGAGGCCGCCGACACGCGCGTCGCCAACCTCTCAGGCGGGGAAAAGTCGCGGCTGCTCCTCGGTCTCGCGACCTTCGCGGGTCCCCATCTCGTCGTGCTCGACGAGCCCACCAATCATCTCGACATCGACAGCCGCGCGGCGCTGATCGAGGCGATCAACGGCTTCTCCGGCGCCGTGATCCTGGTCTCGCACGACCGCTACCTGCTCGACGCCTGCGCGGAGCGGCTGTGGCTCGTCGCGGGAGGAACGGTCGCGTCTTTCGACGGCGACCTCGACGACTACCGCCGCGTGGTGCTGGCAAAGAGCGACGACGGAACGAACGGACCGCGCGCGGCCGATGCCCACCCCTCGCGCAGCGAGGAGCGTCGCGCCGCCGCCGAGAAGCGCGCCGAGCTCGCGCCGCTCAAGCGCCGCATCGCCGGCGTCGAGGCCGAGATGGCGAAGCTCATGGGGCGGATGAGCGAGATCGATACCGCGCTCGCCGATCCGACGCTGTACGACCGCGATCCCGCGCGCGTCGCGGTGCTTGCGAAGGAACGCGCGGAAGCGGCGGCCGCGCTCCACACGGCCGAGGAGCAATGGCTGACCCTGAGCGCGAACTACGACAGCGCGTCGTCGTAGCCACGGCGATTCGCCGAAAGCGTGCGAGTTGACATTCCGCGCCCTGCGTAGCAACCGTGCGCACGAGCAAGGGCAGGATGTCGTGCGAACATGTCGAAGCGGCTGGCACATCGCTACGTCAAACCGGCGCTGCGGCGCATTTGGCCATGGCGGCACAAGAACCTGAACGACATCCGCGTCGAATACATGCACCACCTCGACGGCGGCGGTTACGCCTTCGGTCAGGAGTACATCCCGTATCTGCGCAATCGCGGAATGCCGCGGCAGGCACGCACCTTCGAATGGTGCTCGGGTCCCGCCTTCATCGGCTTTTCGCTGCTCGGCTCCGGCCTCACCGAGACGCTCTGTCTCGCCGACATCAATCCCGAGGCGGTTGAGGCCTGCCGTCGCACCATCGCCCGCAACGGGCTCGCGACGCGGGTCAATGTCTACCTGTCGGACAATCTCGCGAGCGTTCCCTCATCCGAGAAATGGGATCTCGTCGTCGGCAACCCGCCGCATTACCCGGACGAATTCGTCGGGAACCTGCGCGCGCACGATCCTGACTGGCGCATCCACCGCGCCTTCTTCTCGCAGGTGGAGCCGCACCTCAAGCCGGGCGGCGTGATCATTCTGCAGGAAAACAGCCAGGGCTCCACGGCCGATACCTTTCGCGAGATGATCGCGCCGGGCGGCCTCGAAACCGTGTTCGTGGAGTTCGGTCCCAAGCGGCGCACGTCGCACGGCCATATCTATTACATCGGCGTCGCGCGCCGCGGCGACACCGTGCCGGCATGGGCGCAGGGCACGCTCTGCTCGTAGACGTTACGCCGTCATTTTTGACGGCGCTTACTCCGCTTTGACGGCGCTTACTCCGCGGTCGGCGGCTCGAGCGCCGCGCGGAACATCGCCTGCGCGTCGTCGTGAAAGGCCCGCCGCGACGCCTCGTGGTTGTAGAACATGTGGCCGCCGCGATAGACGGAGAGCTTCACCCGGTCGGCCGAGCCGTAGATCGGCAATTGGTCGAGGATGAGCTGGCTGCCGAAGTAGGGCGTGACCAGGTCGTTCGCGCCGTGCGCGACGAGAACCCGCACGAGCGCGTCATTCGCCAGATCGTTGCGCAGATCGTCCACCACCTCCGGGCCGACGCGGCCGCGCCCCCAGTCCCAGTTGACCTCGCGATTGAGCAGGTGATACGGCGCGTCGACGCGCCAATTGAGCACGCGCTGGTAGAGATCGGTCATCGCGGTGGTGATGGGGGCGCGCGTGTCGTCGAGGATCGGGTCGGACCAGTGCGAATTCGCCGACGTCGGATAGGGATCGTACGCGGTGATCGCCGGATCGTAGGCGCTGCCGATGAGCCCACGTTGACGATGCAGCTCGCGCTGGAAGGTGCCGTTGTCGACCCGGCCGGCCAGCCGTTTGACCAGCGCCGGATCGAGGCCCGTGAAAGCCGCGACGCGGGGAGAGATGCGCGCGACCGCGGCGGCGTCGCGTTCGCCCTTGAGAAGATCGAGGAGATAGTCGCCCGCCGCGTAGCGTTCGACCTCGCGCAGCGCCTCGCGATCGAATGACTTGTCGAAGGCGCCCTTGGCGTCGAGCGCGGCCGCGGCCATCGGACCACAAGCGCCGCCGCACGTCATCGCCGCTCGCCGCGATGCGGCTGTAGCCGGTGCCGGGCGGATCGATGAAGACGAGATCGGTGAAATCGAGCCAGGTTTCCGCGTTCGGGCGCACCGAAGGCGGCAGCGACACCGCCACGCGTTCGAACGGCAGACGCCAGGGTCCGAGCGCGCCGATATTGAGATATGCGGAGGCGGCGCCGGGGCCGCCGTTGAAGACGAACGTCACCGGACGCGGCGTGTCGCTCGGAACGACGAACGCGATGTAGGCCACCTCGGCCTGTAGGTGTCCTTCCGTGTCATTGAGCGGAATCGAGCCGGCCGTCGCCTTGAAGCGCAACGTGCGGCCCGGAAGCTCGACGCTCTGGTCGGTCGTGACATCGGCCGGCAGCTTGCGCTGGGCGGTCGGACGTGCCGATTGCTGCGCGTCGGCCGCCTGCCCGGCGGCGGGCTGCTCGGCGCGCGAGGCGCGTTGCGCGAAGCTCGTACCGCCGTCGCCGAAGCTCGCGACGACGAGCGCGAGTGCGAGCGCGAGCGCGCGCAGAAAACCGGGCGTGCGAGAATGATCGGTCATCGGCTTTGTCCAATGCGTCTGGCCCGCGTACGGGCCGCGCGGCTTTGTCGGACAGGAATATGGCGCTGCGTCGGCGGCTTCGCCAGGACGCCGACCGTCAGGTGGCGGGCTGCTTCTTGTTCTGCTTGGCGGTCGCCGGCTGCTTCTTGGGCGGCTTCTGCGGCTTGGGCGGCGGAGGCGGCTCGGGGCCGCGCTCAAGCGAGATCAGCCGTCCCGCGGTGAATTCGTAGGTGCCGGCGCGCTCGGTGCCGGCGTAGACCAGCACCACCTTTCGCTCGCCGCGCTCGTTGGCGGCGACATTGACGCTCTGCGGCTGCCCCATTGCACGCACGACCTCGCATTCGCTCATGTCGAGCGCGATGTTGCGTTGCAGGATGGTCGCCGCCGGGGGCGGCGGGGCTCCCGTGCCGGCGTCGGAGCCAAGTGCGGCGTCGGACGCCGTCTGCATGCCGGCGCAGAGCCCCTGCCCGTCCACCAGATCCTCCGGACCGACCGGCCGCATGGTCCGCGCCGAGGCCGGCGGCACGTAAGTGGCTGAATTCGAGGGAAGGAAGGTGCGGGGGTCTGGCAGCTTGAATTGGGCGAAATCGGGCATCGACGAGCACGCCGCGAGCCCGTAGGCCATCGCGGCGAGCGACGCCGCTCGCACAACCGTTCCGAAAGACCGACGCATCCGCAGAACCATCCCCCAAACGTCCCGGCGATTCATGCCCCGCAAATTGGGCCTATTTTGCGTCAGGCCGGCACCCGCCGCAACGCGGCAATGGACCGCCCCTTGTCGCAGCCCATCATGGTTAACGCGTCAAAAAAAAGCGCCGATCCGGTCACGCTTTCTTAACCCAACGTCCGGCCTCGTCCGTCTGCCAATACGTGACCTCGAATCCCTCGCCTTTGGCGCCGGTCCAGCGCAGCCGCGCGTCCGCAACCGCGTCCTCGTCGGCGCCGTCGAACATGAGGACAATGCGCGCATAGGCCTTGGCGTCCGCCGGCATCGGTGCGCCGTCGATCAGGAAGCGCACCGTTGCGCCATTCGGGTTGCCATCGTCGACCGTGAGGAGGATCGGCTGCTCGGCCGCCGTCGGCTCCTTGTGCGTGCCGTGCGGCAGAAAGCTGTCGTCGCGGAAGGTCCACAGCTGGGCGTCGAGCGCCTCGACGCGCTCCTCGGAAGACGACTGCACGATCACGCGCCAGCCGCGCTCGAGCGAGCGCTCGAGCAGCGTCGGCAGCACGCGCTCGAGCGGCTGGCCCTGCAGATGGTAGAAGAGCATCTCGGTCATTGCGAGGCCGTTCGGCTTGATGCAAGGCTCAACGCTCGTAGTGATCGCGCACGAGCTGATCGAGCAGCCGCACGCCCCAGCCCGAGCTCCAGCTCTTGTTGATCTCGGTCTGCGGCGAGCTGAGCGCGGTGCCGGCGATGTCGAGATGCGCCCACGGCGTCTTGCCGACGAAGCGCTGCAGCACTTGCGCCGCCGTGATCGAGCCGCCCCACCGTCCGCCGGTGTTCTTCATGTCCGCGAATTTCGAGTCGATCATCTTGTCGTATTCGGGCCCGAGCGGCATGCGCCACACCCGCTCGCCGGTCTCCTCGCCGGCCTTGCTCAGCCGCTCCGCGAGGCGGTCGTCATTGGCGAACAGACCGGCATATTCCTGACCGAGCGAGACGATGATCGCGCCGGTCAGCGTGGCGAGATCGATCATGAATTTCGGCTTGTATTTGGTGTTGACGTAGTGGAGCACGTCGGCGAGCACCAGCCGGCCTTCCGCATCGGTATTGATGATCTCGATGGTCTGGCCCGACATCGTCTTGACGATGTCGCCGGGCCGCTGCGCCTTGCCGTCCGGCATGTTCTCCACGAGCCCGATCGCGCCGATCGCGTTGATCTTCGCCTTGCGGGTGGCCAGCGCCTGCATCAGTCCGACCACGCAGGCGGCGCCCGCCATGTCGCCCTTCATGTCCTCCATGTTGGCGGCCGGCTTGATCGAAATGCCGCCGGTATCGAAGCACACGCCCTTGCCGATGAACGCAACCGGCGGGGTGCCGCGCTTGCCGCCCTCCCAGCGCATCACCACCACGCGACTGTCGTGCGCGGAACCCTGGCCGACGCCGAGCAGCGCGTTCATGCCGAGCTTCGTCATCGCGCGGACGTCGAGCACCTCGACGGCGACGCCGAGCCGCTTGAGGGCGCCGGTCCGGCGGGCGAACTCGGCCGGAAAGAGCACGTTGGCCGGCTCGTTGATGAGGTCGCGGGCAAGCACGACCCCGTCGGCCACCGCCTCCTTGCCGCGCCAGGCGGCGCGCACGCCGGCCGCATTGCTGACGCCGATCTCGATCTTCACCGCTCCCGGCTTCTCGTCGTCCTCCTTGCGCTTGGTCTTGTACCGATCGAACGCATAGGCCCGCAGGCGCACGCCCTGCGCGAGGTCGCTCGCCTGCTCCGGCGACATCGCCCGGTTCGGCAGTTCGGCCACGATCGTCGCCGATTCGGCGCTGGATGGGATTTTGCCCATGGCGACGCCGCCCAGCTTGAGGAAGTCCTTGGGTTTCATCTCGGACGGCTTGCCACAGCCGACCACGATCAGCCGGGAGACCGGCAGGTCCGCCGGCGCCACCAGGTCGAGGCTGGTTCCGCTCTTGCCCTTGAAACGGTCGGCGCGGGCGGCGCGGGCGACCAGGTCCGCCGCCGGGCCGAGCAGGCGGCGTGTATTGGACCCGAGTTTGAGCCCCTCGTCGCAGAACACGACGAGAACACCGGACGAAGGAGTCGCAAATGGCACAAATGCAATGGTCGGGCCCTCGGCCATCAAAGAAATCCTTTCGGTCTGGGAACGTCCGGAGAGGGAAATCGGGGTCCTGATCGGGCCCTTTATGGGCCCTGGCGGGTCATCCGCATAGCCCCTTGGGATGCCTGGAGGCAGGCCGGTCACAGTGGCCAGGTTTTAACCATTAGCAGTGGAATTTCAGGGGCTTTGCCTTGCGACGGCCATTATGTACAGGAGACTTGCCCGCTTGGGTGGGCGGCGTTTGCAGGGGTGCGCGCCGCAGCGAGTTGGATTCTGCCGGCCGTTCGGTCGGCAGGCGGGGGACGCGTCGCGCGATGGGGTCGATCGGCCGGTATATTTTTCGCACCACCCTGGGTGCGTTCGCGCTGATCCTGGTCAGCCTTACCGCCGTCATGTGGATCGCCACCGCGCTCCGCGACATCGACCTCATGACGAACCAGGGGCAGACCGTCCTGGTCTTCATCGGCATCACCGCGCTGGTCATCCCGGGGCTCGTCCAGGTCCTCGCGCCGATCGCCCTCGTGGTGGCGGCGGCGCACGTGCTCAACAAGCTCGCCAACGACTCCGAGATCATCGTGATGAACGCGGCCGGCATGTCGCCCTGGCGGCTGTTTCGCGCCTTCATCGCCGCCGCCGCCATGGTCGCCGCCCTCGTGCTGGCCATGAGCACCTACGTTTCGCCCAAATGCCTGCGCGAGCTGCGCCGCATGGCGGCCGAGGTGCGCGCAGATTTCGTCACCAACATCGTGCAGCCGGGCCGCTTCATTCCGCTCGAGCGCGGCCTCACCTTCCACATCCGCGAACGCCGGCAGGATGGGGTGCTGCTCGGTGTGTTCGTCGACGATCGGCGTGACGACAAGGAGCAGGTCACCATCCTGGCCGACGAGGGCCAGATCATTCAGGACAACACGGGCACGTTCCTGTTCCTGCACAGCGGCAGCGCGCAACGTCATCGCGCCGATTCTCCCGACCCGACCATCGTTCTGTTCGAGCGCTATGCCTTCGATCTCTCGCGGCTCGCGGGCTCGCCACAGGCGGCCATCACCTATTCGGTGCGCGAACGCTATAGCTGGGAGCTCTTCGCGCCCGACCCCAAGGATCCCCTGCTGGCCAAGGAGCCCGGCCAATTCCGCGCCGAGTTCCACGACCGCATCGTCGCCCCGCTCTATCCGCTCGTGTTCATGATCATCACTTACGCCTATCTCGGCGCGCCGCGCACGACGCGACAGAGCCGCACGCTCTCGCTGGTCTCCGCGTTCTCCGGGGTCGTCGCGCTGCGCACGATCGGGTTCGCCAGCATGGTGTTCGGCATCAACCGGCCGATCGCGCTGTCCTTCCAGTACGTCGCGCTCGTGGCGACCTGCGCGCTCGGGCTCTTGGCCATCGGGCGCGGGACGATCATCGAGCCGCCCGCGTTCATGACGAACGCGATCTCCACGATCACCGAACGCCTCGCGCGGCGTTTCGCGACCACGTGAGGGCGGCAATGGTCGCAGGAACCCTGTCGCGTTATTTCGGCAAGCGCTTCCTCAGCACGGCGATCGTCGTGTTCCTGGGGATTTTGGCGCTCGTCGCGCTCGTCGACTACATCGAGATGATGCGCAAGACCGCCGGCATTCCCAACGTGCCGGCATCCGTCGTGGCGCAGACATCGCTCTTTCGCGTGCCGCAGATCGCCGAGCGGATCATGCCGTTCTCGATCCTGGTCGCGGCCATGTCCTGCTACCTGAACCTCTCGCGCCGGCTCGAGCTGGTCGTCGCGCGCGCCGCCGGCATGTCGGCTTGGCAGTTCGTCACGCCGGCGGTCATCATCGCGCTTGCGCTCGGCGTACTCGCCACCGTCGTCTACAACCCGGTTGCGGCAGCGCTGCAGGAACGCTCGCGGCGCCTCGAGGTCGAGTTTCTCGGCGGCGCTCGCGAGTCTTCCTTGCAGAGCACGGCAGGAGCCGGCTTCTGGATTCGCCAACGCCTTGCCGACGGCCAATCGTCGATCATCAATGCCACTACGACCAGCGAGCAGGGCCTCCGGCTCGGCGGCGTCACCGTCTTCCCCTACGACGCCGCCGGCCGGTTCATCGAGCGCATCGAGGCAAAGACCGCCGTGCTCGAGCCGGGGCTCTGGCGTCTCACCGATGCGCGTATCTATTCGAGCAACGCCCCCCCGAGCGAACAAAACGAATATCTGCTCAAGACCAGCCTGACCGCCGAGCAGGTGCGCGAGAGCTTCGCCACGCCCGAGACGGTGCCGTTCTGGGATCTTCCGTTCTACATCGAGATCGCGGAGCATGCCGGCCTCGGCGCGGCCGGCTACCGCTTGCAATACCAGAAGCTGCTGGCGCGGCCCTTCGTGCTCGCCTCGATGGTCTTGCTCGCGGCCGCGGTGTCGCTGCGCTTCTTCCGCTTCGGCGGCGTGCAAAAGATGATCTTGAGCGGCGTCGCCGCGGGCTTTCTGCTCTACGTCCTCTCGAAAATCACCGAGGACCTGAGCAAGGCCGAGCTGATGCACCCGATCGCGGCGGCTTGGCTGCCCGTCGTCGTCGGCGGCCTGACCGGCTTCGTGGCGTTGTTGTACCAGGAGGACGGGTGATGAGGCGCGTATCTCGCCTTCACCTGTCGGCCCGGTACGCGTGGCGCGCCTGCGCCGCGCTTGCGCTCGCCTGCCTCTTCGCCGTGCTTGCGCAACCGGCCGCGGCGCAATCCGAGTTCCTGACCTTCCGGCAGCAGGTCCGCCCGACCGCGCAGGGACCCTCGCTGCGCGCCCGGCAGCAGGGCAACGCGCCGATGCTCGTGAAGGCGACGCAGATCGATTACGACTACAACAACGAACGCGTCGCCGCGGTCGGCAACGTCCAGATCTATTACAACGGCGCGACCATCGAGGCCGACCGCGTCATCTACGATCAGCGGACCAAGCGCCTGCGCGCCGAAGGCAATGCGCGGCTCACGGAGGCGGACGGCAAGGTGACGTTCGGCGAGGTGATCGACTTCACCGACGACTATCGCGACGGATTCGTGGACTCGCTGCGCGTGGAGACCATCGACGATACGCGTATGGCGGCGTCGCAGGCCGAACGCAGCAGCGGCAACTTCACCGTCTTCCAGAACGGCGTGTACACCGCCTGCGAGCCCTGCAAGGACGACCCGAAAAAGCCGCCGCTGTGGCAGGTCAAGGCCGCGCGCATGATCCACAATCAGACGGAGAAGATGATCTACTTCGAGGACGCGCGCCTCGAGTTCTTCGGTTATCCGGTCGGCTACTTCCCCTATCTGTCCACCCCCGATCCCTCGGTGAAGCGCAAGACCGGCGCGCTGATGCCGATCATCTCCTCCTCGGGACCTTACGGCTTCGGCATCGAGACGCCGTATTACTTCGCGCTCGCGCCGAACTACGACCTCACGCTCTCGCCGCGGGTCACCTCGCGACAGGGACCGCTCATGCAGGCGGAATGGCGTCACCGGCTCGAGAGCGGCTCGTACACGGTGCGCGCCGCGGGAATCTGGCAGCTCGACAAGAACTACTTCCTGCGCAGCGACGGCCCGCCGACCCCCGGCTACCGCGATTTCCGCGGCAGCTTCGAGACCACCGGCAAGTTCAATCTTTCGCCCAACTGGGTGTGGGGCTGGGACGCCATCGCCGTGACCGACGCGACGTTCCTGCAGGACTACAGGATACGCTCGCTGCAGGCGCGCAACCCCGATCCGCTCGGGGTCGGACTGAACGAGGGCATCTCGCAGCTCTATCTCTCCGGCCGCGGCGAGCGCAGCTACTTCGACGTCCGCACCATGTACTTCTACGGCTTCTCCGAAGCCGACGTGCAGCGGCAGATTCCGATCGTCCACCCTGTGCTCGACTACAGCAAGGTCCTCGACCAGCCGGTGTTCGGCGGCGAACTGGGCTACAAGCTCAATTTCACCAGCCTGTCGCGTGATCAGGCGAGCTTCGACGCCATCAGCCAGTCCGCAGTCACCTTCAACCTCTGCACGACCGCGACTGCGGATCCGGCAGTCAAAGTCCCCTCGAATTGCCTGCTGCGCGGAGTTCCCGGCACCTACAGCCGCTTCACGGCGGAGGCCGATTGGCGGCGCAAGATCGTCGACTCCTGGGGCCAGGTGTGGACGCCGTTCGTGTCGGTGCGCGCCGACGTCGCCGCCATGACGATCAACAACGACATCGGCGTCGCCAACTACATCGCGCCCGGCGACCACCAGTTGGCGCGCGGGATGCCGACGATCGGGCTCGAATATCGCTATCCGTTCATCAACGTCCAGTCCTGGGGCACCCAGACGATCGAGCCGATCGCGCAGATCATCCTGCGTCCCAATGAGCCCAATGTCGGCAAGCTACCGAACGAGGATGCGCAGAGCCTGGTGTTCGACGACACCAATCTGTTCAAGGTCGACAAGTTCTCCGGGTACGACCGCGTCGAGGGCGGCGGCCGCGCCAACCTCGGCATTCAGTACACCGCCCAGTTCAACCGCTACGGCTTCATGAACGTGCTGTTCGGCCAGTCCTATCAGCTGTTCGGCGACAACTCGTTCTCGAACGGCGACATCACCAACACCGGCCTCAACAGCGGCCTCGACACGTCGCGGTCGGACTACGTGGCGCGGGTCTCTTATCAGCCGAACCGCATCTACTCCTTCATCTCGCGCTTCCGTTTCGACGAGGCCGACTTCACCCTGCGGCGGCTCGAGGTGGAGGCGCGCGCCAATTTCGACCGCTGGAGCGGCTCCATCATGTACGGCAACTACGATGCCCAGCCGGCGCTTGGCTTTCTCACGCGCCGACAGGGATTCCTCACCCAGGCCGCCTTCAAGGTGACCCCCAACTGGATCATATCGACGGCCGCGCGTTACGACATCGAGGCCGGCAAGTTCGATCAAAGCCGCATCGGCATCGGCTACATCGACGACTGCTTCGCCATCAGCCTGAACTACATCACCGATTTCACCTTCAGCGGAAATGTCGCCGTCAACAACACCGTGATGCTGACGATGAGCCTGCGCACCATCGGCGGGACCAACGGGATGGGCCCCTGAGGAACGGGTTCGGGCAATAATGTTGCCAAGATCGCAGGCTAGCTCCTGCGACCGAGAGGCGGTAGGACAATACGGATCGTGACCCTGCAATGAAACCGATCGCTACCGGGCTATGGCGATGAGCATTCGGACTGAACCTTCGCAACGACACCCTGGAACGCCGCGGGGCCTCGCGGCCGCCCACGCTCGCGACCCACAAGACGCCGACGCGCCAGGCGGTGATCGAGGACCTCATCGACGAGAAGCTCAAGATCCAGGTCGGCAAGCGCTACCGGCTCGAGATCGGCGACAACGATGTGGACAATGCCCTCACGGACATGGGCCGGCGCATGCGCCTCTCGGGGGACCAGCTCATCAAGCAGCTCGCGGAAGCCGGCATCGATGCCGGGACGCTGAGGTCGCGCATCCGCGCGGATCTCTCCTGGCAGCAGATCGTGCGCGGCAAGTTCCAGCAGAGCCTGCAAATCCGCGACAAGGACGTCACCGAAAAGCTCGAGCGGGACAAGAAGGAGGACACGAAGGAGGTCGGTGTCGAATACGTCCTGCGCCCGATCCTGTTCATCGTGCCGCGCGGCGCGCCGGAAGCCACGATCGACGCCCGCAAGCGCGAGGCGGAAGCGCTGCGCACCCGTTTCGACGGCTGCGCCACCGGGCTGCCCTTCGCCCGCGCCTTGCGCGACGTGGCGGTGCGCGACCAGATCGTCAAGACGTCGGCCGATCTCGCGCCTGCCTATCGCAAGATCCTCGACGACACGGCGGTCGGCAAGCTCACGCCTATCGACGTGATCCCGCAGGGCGTCGAGATGTTCGCGCTGTGCGCCAAGCGGGAGAACAAGACCGACGGCGCGGAGCGGCGGAAGGTGCACGACGAGATGTTCGCGGAGAAGTTCCAGGCCCAGGCCACGCGCTATCTGCAGGAGCTGCGCCGGGGCGCCATGATCGAGGTCAAATAGCGCGCCGTGCCACGGCCCCTGGCGCTCACGCTCGGCGAGCCGGCCGGGATCGGACCCGATCTCGCGATCGCAATCTGGCGGCGGCGCGCCGAGCTCGCCCTGCCGCCGTTCTATCTCATCGCCAATGCCGACTTCATTCGCCGCCGGGCGGAGCACCTCGGCGCGTCCGTGCCGGTGCGCGCAGTCGAACCGAATGAGGCGAGCCAGGCGTTCGCAACCGAGCTGCCGGTGGTTGAGCTCGAGCTCGCGGTGAGCGCCGCGCCCGGCCGGCCCGACCGGTCGAGCGCGCCCGCCGCCATCGCGGCGATCCGCCGCGCCGTCGCCGACGTCCTCGCCGGCACGGCGAGCGCGGTCGTGACCAATCCGGTCGCCAAGAACGTGCTCTACCGGTCCGGCTTCGCCGAGCCCGGCCACACCGAGTTTCTCGCCCGCCTCGCCGCCGAAGAGTCCGGCCGCGCGATGCATCCCGTGATGATGCTGTGGTCGCCCGAGCTTGCGGTCGTGCCGGTGACCATCCATCTGCCGCTTGCCGAGGTGCCGGCCAAATTGGATCGCGATCTGATCGTCACCACGGGGCGGATCACCGCGCGCGACCTCAGGGATCGCTTCGGCATCGCCCAGCCGCGCCTCGCCGTCGCCGGTCTCAACCCGCACGCCGGCGAGGACGGCGCGCTGGGCCGCGAAGACGCCGACATCGTCAAGCCGGCCGTCGACGGCCTGATCGCCGACGGCATCGACGCGCGCGGGCCGATCCCGGCGGATACCATGTTCCATGCGGACGCGCGCGCCACCTACGACGTCGCGCTCGCGATGTATCACGACCAGGCGCTGATCCCGATCAAGACGCTCGCGTTCG
>WNFA01001424.1_pt1 | contig 19432 bp, 16 predicted proteins | sample 5400481 | NCBI WGS metagenome assembly WNFA01 (sample SAMN13153340, study PRJNA577476) | soil metagenome | isolation source: 120 cm saprolite under Douglas fir tree site 2 hole 1 replicate 2 | place: USA:California | collected 2015-04-18
GGCTTGAGCTGCCTGAGGATTTCCGCGAGCGGCTGCTTCTGCTTTGCGAAGTCGCCGGTAGAAAGCGCCTTCTCCAGCACCGAAAGCTCGCTCAAGATGCGAGACGAAGCGCCCGCGGAATCACGCTCGTCCCGCTCGCCGCCTCTTCCCCTGCCCCGGTACTGTCCGGGCCCGCCCCTACCGCCGCGGCGATCACTCCGATCGCCGCGCGGGCGATCTTGCCCGGGCCTATTTTCCGGCCGCCCTCGCCTCGGCGACGCGCCGGGTCCATCCTCGTTTGCCAAGTGCGTTCTCCATCAGAACGCGTACCTCAAATTGGGCGCCAAGGCGAAGCCAAACGTCTTGGATTTGAGGAGATAGGACGCGGTGACCTCGAAGCCGATGGAGAAATGGCGAATCCGGGTGAAGTACTCGATCCCCGGGCCGCCGAAGACCAACGCGTCCGGCGACATCAATGCAGACGGGTAGAACCTCGCGTAGCCGATGCCTCCTCTGGCATAGAACCACGTTCGCTTCACGTCGTTCGCGTCGGCCAGTCCGATCAGGCCCAAACGAGCCGCCGCCCCTGGAATGATCGCGGAGACGTCTCCGGAAGCGCTCCCGCCCGAGTTGCCGATGTAGTCGGAGCCGGCGCGGTTCGCGGTACCCATCACGAAAACCCCAAGCGAGAATCGCTCGCCCAGGTCAAAGCCCAGCTCTATCTGAGCCATCTGCCCAGTGGAGAATGGCTTCGGTCCCTGGGTCGCGGGCAAGCTGTTGAGGAAAAACGCACCGCCCGCTCCGCGGAGATAGACGCCGTGCTCGATTTCCGCAAGCTGCGTCACCTCCCGTTCCTTGATCGGCGGAGCCGCCTCCTGAGCTTGCGCCGAAAAAGGTAGGGCGCTGACGACAAGGACGAGCAACGCAGACCGGACGATGCGGCGCGATGACCACATTCTTACTCTCCTGACTGTTTCAAGATGAACGGGTAGGTGACGATCACCACGCCACCGCCCTTCGGCTTGGGGAAAATCCAGGTCTGAACGCGACTGGCGATACAGGTTTCCAGCTCGGTATTGTTGAGCGACGTCTGCGAGACCTGCGAGGAGGCCACCGTTCCGGAGGCGGTGATCACGAATTTGATTGCCACCTTGCCGGACAGCTTGGGATGCCGGGTGAGCTGGCTTTCATAGCAATAACGGATCTGGTTGCGATTGCGATGGATGACCTGCCGGATGAGCTCCTTGTCCAGGGAGCCCATCACCATCGGCTCCGAAGCGGTCACCTCGGGGACGGTATCCTTCTTGCCGCCGAGGTAACCCGGGCCAACCCCGTAGCTGCCCACGCCGCCGCCCCGGCCCTTGGTGCCAATCCCTCCGATGCCGATGCTGTTTCCCACCCCGCCGCCGCCCGAGCCGGAGCCGCGCAGACCCAGACCGCCGAGCCCGCGCGAATCGCCCGGAGCCGCGCCGAACATGTTTCCCATCGCGCTTTTGAGCTCGCCGCCCAAACCATTGTGGCCGAAGATGGTCGAGATTCCCCCACCGTTCGGGCCGAAGATCCGCTGCGTCATCATCCGGGCCTGATCCTTGTTGTTCGGATCGCCCTTGGGCGCGGTGCGGGTGTTGCGCTTGGGGGCGTCCTTCTTCCCCATCTGGCCTTCCTCGTCCCTGTGCTTGGCGGCCATCTCGCCCTGGTTTTCCTTCGACTTGGCGAGCTTCTCGAGGAAGCGGTTCTTCTGGATCTCCGGCGGCTTGATGATCAACTTGGCGATCCGGGCCTGGTTGCTCGAAAGCTCATCCACGTAGCCCTCGCCCTCGACCACGCGGTTGAGCGCGGTGATCACGAAGAGCGCCGAGAAGAGAAACATCAGTAAAAATATGTTGAGGACGGTGAAATCGATCCTCTCGATGAAAGGGAGGAACGCCGGCTTGGGGACCGGCCGGAAGCAGACTTCGAGATCGATGGCCCCCAGGTCGACCCAGGCAAAGTCATTCGCTTCCAGGTGGAGGGCGTAGGCATCACCCTCGTGCTGCGCCTTCTGCGTCTCGATCGCCTCTTTTAGAGAAATCACCGCGCCGTCGCGATGGAGCTCGCCTTTCATCTTGGCGTTGAAGCGAAGCACAAAGCTCTGCCCATCCGATTGGACCACGTCGAACTTGGGACCCGACAACCGGTCATCGCCCATGATGAAGTCGACGCCGGGTCCGGTCCCGACGGTGAATGACTTCTTGAGCTTTGGCGGGAGGAAGTACTCGCCGACCATCCGGTCCCCCCACTTGAAACGCAGCTCGAGGCCGAGCGGGCCGCTTCCCTTGCGCTGCTCGGGGCGGACCCTGGAAACCGCGGCGCCCGCGGCGCGGGCCACGGTATCCATCCCCGCCTCGGTCGACTCGGCGGGGGGCGGAGGCGGCAATTCCACCGGCCCAGAAGGGATGGACTCGTCCCTCATCGCTTGAGACAGCGCTTTGGCCGGGCTGCCCGTCGGAGGCGCGGTTGCGCTTTCAGAAAGATTTCCAGTGGCGGCCGCGGCGAGGTTTCTCGCCACCGGGGTAAGCGCCACCTTGATCATCGTGCTGCCGACCTTGATCTCGTCGCCTCCGGCGATCGCGCCCTTGTTGACGCGCTTGCCATTGACGTAGGTGCCTTCCACGCTGCCCATGTCGATGATCGACAACGCCCCCTGGGACGAGACTTCGATCACCGAGTGGATCCGCGAAACTTTTTCGTCATCCAGACACAGATGAGCCGAGGCCAGCCGGCCGATCTTGATGATGTCTCGATCGTATTCCTTGGTAGCGATCAGCTGATCGCCTTTGTAGACCTTGAGTGTCAGCGGCACGGGCACGGAAGCTCCTGTTTCATGCATCGGGGTCGTCCGACTCCGATGGTCCTCCTCGTTGTTTACAATTCCCCGACTGACTCCATCACCTTGTCTTTGAACTCCTCGCGAATCCTGATCAGGTTCGAATGCTTTACCCGTTTTCGCGCCTCGACATATTCACCGTCTGGCCGGGTCAGGTCTCCCTCGATTGTATCGTCCTCGAAATTGATCGTTGTCGTTTTCGAGTAACGCACGTTCTCATCGGCGGCCTTTTTTCCGTCTGCATATGCCAGGCCTGGAAGGACAACAAGGAGCGCGAGAAATCGAGTCATGGAGTTCCCTTGTGACGGAAAACCTTATCAACCTTGCAGCGTAACATCCGCCCCATGGACGTTAAACCAATCACAGACACACATCATACTTTGAGCTGAAGGCGACTACTTCCGCTCACCACCCGATTCACATTTTTTAGAGCTGATCATCCTTCGGCTCATCCTTCGAAGGGGTCTGGGTCACCTTGGCGGGTCCAGGGCGCGAACGTGGCGGTTTCTCCGTCTTATGGACTGGGCCAGCCGGGGTGCGGGTGCTCGTTTCAACCGGCTGCATCTTCTTCTTTTCCAGGTCCTGCTCGTGCTTCTCGCGTTCTTCCGCTTCCTTCATCTTTGCCTGCTGGGCCTTTTGCGCCAGCTCGAGCTTTTTCGTCTCTTCCTCGGCGTGCTTCGCGTCTGTCTTGGCCTGAATGATCTGCTCCGCTTCGTTCATCAAGCCGAAAACGGGGGCCTCCGCCGACAATGCGACCGCTCCGCCCAGCATCAGTAGGTACTTTCTGTAGTTATCCAGACCTTTTTCCGGCGAATCCTTGAATCGATGAAGGATGATTCCCCGGTTGAGATAAATGACCGCGAGCTCCGGATTGATCTGCTCGGCGAGAGCGTATTCCTGTAAGGCTTTATCGTACTGACCTTGCCCCTTGTAGACGATCCCCAAATCAAGGTGGGCCTCGGCGTTCTTCCCATTTGCCTGGAGGATTCGGCGCAAGTGCTCCTCGGCTCCCGGATAGTTCTCCTGCGCCAGCGCGGCCTTCGCGAGCATCACGTGCGAAGGTAGATAGTCCGGCCGGACCTCGGTCGCCCTCTTGAACTGAAGCTGCGCTTTGGCAGGCTCGTTCTCGGCGAGAAGGATGAGGCCGATGGTGTGATACAGCTCGGGATCGTTGTCGTCGATCTTCAGAGCGCGCAAAGCGACCAATCGCGCCATCGAAACCTGCTTCCGATCGAGATAGGAGAGCATCATGACTTTGTAGGCGGTGAGCGATCTCGGCTCGCGGATCAGCGCCAAGCGGGCCATTTCCATCGCCCGATCGTGGTCGCCACCCAGCCGATAGATTTCCGCCAGCCGCGCCCGCGCGCCCGGATCGTCCGGGTAGGCGGCGAGAATGCTCTCGTACGACCGAACCGCCTCCGGGATGCGCCCTTCGTTCTGGGCGATCACCGCCAGGTTCTCCGCCGCCTGCTTGAGCATCGGCTTCTTTTTCAGAGCAGTTTGATAGTGGGCGACCGCTTCGTCCTTTTTCCCTTGTCGCTCGGCGAGCACGCCCAGGTTGTAATCCGCCTCGGCAAGCTTCGGATCCTCCGCGCCCGCCGCCTTGAACTTCGCCTCCAGCACCGAGTAATCGGAGATCTTCGTCTTCTTCTGCGAGTCATAGGCCTTGACCGCATCCTCGAAGAGCAGCTTGGCGCGGGTGGAGATTCCGTCGGGGTTTTGGCCGCTCTCCGAGTCCATTTTCAATGGCTGGGCAATCTCCTGCCGCCGTTCCTGGTGCACACCGGCGCAGGCGAGGAGATCCAGAGCGGCGAGGACCGCGATGATTCGAAGCGCTGGGTGACTGATCGCCGTTCGCATCAGAGAGAGTCCTCCGGTTCCGCCGTTTTCGTTTTGGGTTTCTTCCCGTTCTTGAGGGCGGCGTCTTCAGACTTTTCGGCGGGGGTCGGGTGAAAAGCCTGACCGAGATCCGCGTCTTCCTTGGATGCTTCGGGCTTGGACCCCTCGAGCTTGGACGCTTCGAGCTCTTTTGGCTTCTCCTTGCCTTCGGTTCGGGCCGGCCGCACCGGGATGGGTTGAATGCTGGCGAGCATTTCCCCGCCCATCGCCTGAGCTCGAAGCTCCTTCAACTCCGCCGGCTGCTCCTGAACCGGCGGGAACTGCAACGGCCGATAGACTTCGCGCAGGAGCTTGAGGCTTTTGGCATAGCACTCATTGAAGATGTCGAGCTCGCGGCTCTTGCTCACCACCGCGAGGAAGGCCTCCGCCGCCTTGTCCTTCACCGGCTGCGCCTGGCGGGTCAGCTCATCCCGAAGGGCGTCCTGCAGCTCTGGCGGAGCTCCCCGGGGCATCGGGGCGTTGATCAGCGAGTCCGCAAAGTTGTCGTAGGTAAGCCCGATTTTATAGAGCGCGCAAACGGCCGGATCTCCGGATTTGAAACTGACCGTCTGGGTGTATTGCTTCTGGAGCGCCTCGAGAGCGCGCGCTTTGTCGCGCAACCCCTGCTTGAATTCCGTCTCCGGGTGCGGAAGCTTGCCCCAGCGGATCCTCACCGAGGCGTACTTGCGGTACTCGGTTTCGGCGCCGAGGTAATGGGCGCGGGCCACCGCATCGAGGCTCTTGTTGTCGAGCGCCTTCTTGATCCGGGTCGGCTGCCTCTCGTAATAGACGAGCAGGCGTTCGTTGATGCGCTGCGCGTCCCGGGGTTTGTGGAGCTTGCGCTCGTAGAGCCCGGCAATTCTGCCCTCGGCGATGAGGACCTTCATCGGCTCCTTACTCTTTTGCTTTTCGTACTCCTCGAGTTGCCGGATGGCCTTGGAGTAGGCACCGCTGCGCTCGAAGAGATCGGCGATGGAGAGAAACACGGCTTCGGCATCTTTCGATTCTGGCCACAGCTCGAGGTAGCGCTCCCGATCCCGGAGGGCCAGCCGGTACTCCCCCAGGCCCTCCCGAAGAATCCCGGCATCGAACAAGGCGATCTGCGCCTTGGCCTCTTCCCAGATCTGGCCGCCCTCTTTCTTTTCCGGTGGAGCCGCCGCCGCTTTCGCGCCCTTCTTCTTTCCGCGCCTCTTCGTCGCAACTTTCTCCGCCGGAGTCAGCGACCGCTCATAACCGCTGACGTATCCCTCGTAGGCGCGAGCGGCCTCCGCGAAGTCGCCGATCGCCTCCCGAGCCTCGGCGTTGGCATAGATGCAGGCAGGCACGTACTCGGACTTCGGATAGCCACGGATGATCCGGCCGCGCGTCTCGATGGCCCGGTCGAGCATCTTCGCATTGAAAAAGTCGATCGAGGCATTGAACAGGGCCTTGTCCGCGATTTCGGACTTCTGGAACTCTCCAACAAAGGCGAGGTACTCCTCCGCCGCCTTGGCGTACTCCTTCTTGGCTTCGAGCTGGTTGATCAGCTTGAACGAGGACTGCTCGAGCACCTTGGCGAGCTCCTCGCGGAACTTCCCGGTGGCAAGCTTCGGCTCGTTGTAGAACTTGCGCGCCCACTGGTTGACCTTCCCCCAGTCGGCGAGAAGGTTGTACGAGTCGAGAACGAGGTTGGCGGCCACTTCGCCGGCGCGGTCGCCGTTCTCGAATTTATAGTCTGGGTACTTGAGCGCGATGTCGGAGAATCGCAGCACCGCTTCGTCGAAATGATTGTGCCGGTAGTAGATGTTCGCCGCCTTGAAGGCGATCTCTACCCGCTTCTGCCCGGTGGGGACGTATTTGAGGTATCGCTCGCAGGCGTCCAGCAATTCCTTGCGCTGGGGGGGAATCGCGACCTTCTTTTTGACGTCGGCGGTGTTCTCCTGCTTCAGCTTGCCGGAGGCTTCGGCCGCCTTGACCATTTCATCGTTGGCGAGCACCGCGTTGTAGGCGGCGTTGACCAACCATTTTCCAGTCTTTTGTCCGGCCTCCAGGCGCTTGGCGTCCTGCATCACCACCCGGGTGTATTCCTCGGCGGCCCTTTCGTACTTTTGCAGGTTGTCGTTGAGCAGCTCCGCCCAGAAGAAGCGCAAGTCGTAGGCCTTGGGGTTTTCGGCGAAGAGGATCAGGTAGTCGGAGTAGACCTCATTGGCGAAACCGAACGTCTCCTCATCGCGCGTCTTTTTCGCCTCGTTGTGCCAATTGACCGCCAGGTTGGAGAGGGTCCGCTCGGAGAGCTCCCGGGCCTCGGCGAGCGCCTTCTTGTCCTTATCGTCCTTGGCGACGTTGGCCTTCTCGACCTCCTGCATCATCTTCACCAGTCGCCGCACTTGCTCGACGGTCATCTTCTTGTTGCCGGCGCGAAGAACGCAGTCGACGATCTTGCCCTGGAAACCAGGCGCCTCGGGTGAGACCGGGCGATCGCGAATCAGGCTGTTGAAGGTGAGCGCCGCCTCCCGATCCTTTCCGTCCTCGTAGTAGAGGGTGGCCAGCTGCTTGAGCATGAGGAAGCGATCGTCGGGCTTGGAGGCGACCTTGCCGAACTCGGCGCGGGCATCGGCGGGCGAGCCAAAGCGCGCGTAGGAGCGAACGAAGTCGTTGCGCGCTTCGCGGATGAGGGTGTTTTTGCCGCTCTTCCCGGCGTCCTTCTCGAGAGCAGCGGCGCCGGCGTACTCGCCGTAGAGGACGACGGCCTTGAACAAGTCCATCGCCTTCGGATAGTTGGCGAGGTTGAAGTAGCACCACCCCTGCTTGTACAGCGCAAATCCGTAGACCTGGTTTTCGGGATAGGAGGCGGCTTGCTTGTAGTAGTCGAGCGCCTTCTCGACCATCTCCCTCTTTCCCTTCGAGCCGTTGAAGTAGTACTCGGCGTAGGCGAGCAAGGCGTCGGGGAGGAACTTCGACTTCTTGAACTTTTCGATCAGCCGGCCATAGGCGACGAGCGCCTTGCGCTCCTCGCCGGCTTCCATCAGGTTGTGACCGAGGAAATAAAGGACCTCATCGGTCCGCGGGTACTCCTTGTACTTCTGGATGATGGTCGAATACTGGTCGACTGCCAATTGACTGTATTCCTTGCTCTTGGCGAGCAGACCCTCCTTTTCCGCCTTCGCCCGCTCCTGACCCACGGGATCGCCGCGGTTCATCGCATTGATCAGGTCGTCGTCCTTGCGGTTGGCATCGAAGAAGAAGAACTTCGACTCCTCCCAGTACAGCTCGCCCAATCGGAACAGCAAGGACGGGGCTTCCTTCGGATCCGGCGAAAGGCTGATGATCTTGCTCAGCGAATCGATCTGCTCGCGCCGTTTCGAAGCCACTTGAAGCTCGACGCCGAGGCGGAATTGATCGTATTGAAGCGCGGGGGCCGCGGTCCCCTTGTCCTCTTTTTTTCGGGTGATGTCTCCGGCCAGCGATTTGTCCGGTGCTGCCGAGGTGGCCTTCTTCAGGCCGGCCTCTTTGGGGTTTTTCTTCTCTCTCAGATTTTCCTGAGCTGTCGCCCCGGTGGCCAACACCAGGAAAGCCGAAATGAGAACGCGATGCATGATTCTCCCAGGGTTTAGTCCCTCGGCCGCACTTCAGCGCACATCCAGGTGCGCGCGGACTTCGGGAATTTCCGCCGAGCGTCGATCCTCCTCAAAAGACGCGAAGGGGATCAAACGACTGAGTAGGCGCTTGTGGGGCTAAGGGCGGGCGATCTCGTCGGACCCGGCTGGTATTGGCCACCGACGATGAGCTTGCTCCCCGACGGAGCGTCCCTCGAAGAGTGGGTGCAGGATTGTTTTCTCGCCTATCGCGGCTGCGGAGTCACCTTGTCCGCCCTGGACGCGGAGATCCTCTCCCGGTGGGCGCAGTCGGGAACACCATTTGACGTGATTGCGCGCGGAATCCGCCGCGCGGCGGAGAAGGCGGCCTGGCACACCGCCCCGGGCGAGCCGGTGCTGCGCTCCTTGCGGGCGTGCCGGCGCGACGTGGAAACCGAGATCCGCCGGCATGGGTGGCAGTCAACCGGGGCGACGGAGCAGCGCCGCTCCAGCCGGGGGCTGCGCTTGCCCGCCGACCGCAAAGCCCAGGCGCGGGCGGAGCTGCGACGGCTCGCGGAGGACCGGCCCGAGCTCGCCGAGGAGATCGAATCGCTCGAGGCGGCGATCGCCGGCTCCCCGGCGATCGGGCGAGAGCGGTTGGACCTCCTCGAGGTGCGCCTTTTGAGGGCTCTTCCATTTCCGGAACGGCTCGAAGTGCTGAGGGAGGTCCGCAGCCGGACGGGCGAGCTCTCCGGGCGAGCATCTCGTAGAGCTCGAACCCTCGCTCGGCGATTTCAACGCAGTGCCGCGCTGAGAAAGAAGCTCGGCCTGCCGTCGTTCTGGTAAAGGGAGTCTGTGGAAGCCGCGAGTCAGACCCCCCGCTCATGCCCGGCCTGCCAGGGCAGAAATTACGTGATCGAGCGGCGGTCGGATCGCGCCGCGGCGCGGTTGTGCGACTGCTCGCGCGAGTGCCCGCGCTGCGGTGGGCTTGGGCACGCGTACCAAACGCGCGAGGAGACCTTCAGCGCCAAAGTCGGCCCCCGGACCTACGAGGTGCTGGTACCATGCGGCTGCCGATCCCTCCACCGACGGATGGATCTTTTCTCCCGCACCCAGCTGCCGGGCGTGCTCGCCAAAGCCGACTTCGACTCGTATCGGGCCTCGAACGAAGCTCAGGATCGCGCGAAGAAGGTGGCCCAGGCATTCGCGCTCGGCTATTCGGGAGCGCAGGCAACGAAGGGATATGTCCTCAGCGGACCGGTCGGCACCGGGAAGACCCACCTGCTCGCCGCCTCGCTGTCGCACCTGACTCTCGAGCTGGGCATCGAGTCTTCCTACATCGAGATCTCCCTTCTCTACGCGACGATCCGGCGAGGTTTTCAGGAAGGCAAGAGCGGCGGCGAGATCATCGGCCCGCTTTCGGAAGTGGAAGTGCTGGCGATCGATGAGCTCGGCAAGGGTCGGGGAAGCCCATTCGAGTTGGAGACGCTGGATGAGCTGATCGCCCGCAGGTACAACGCGGGGAAAACCACGCTCTTCGCGACGAACTACTCGCTCTCGTCAAAGCGGGAAAGCGTCCGGAGCACCCCCGGCTATCGCGGCACCGAGGAAGCGCAGCCGAGCAAGGACTCGGAGCTGCTCCGCGACCGCGTGGGCGAGCGGATCTACAGCCGGCTCTGCGAGATGTGCGAATTCGTCGAGCTGCCGGCGGGGACCCCGGACCGGCGCTACACCAAACACGAGCTGGAAACGGGCAGCGCTCGAGGCCGACCGAAGTGACCCGACCACCCTCCCCCTCCACCGCGCTTGCCGGGGTGGAAGGCCCGGGCATTTTTTCGAAGACTCCGGCGTTTCAAACGCTTACAACGCCATGCCCCCCTCTTGAAGGCCGGCGTTCGAGCAGGAAGTGAATCACGAATGGGAGCACATGGATGGCAATGATCGAGGTCAAGAACCTCACCAAAAGATACCGGGACCGGATTGCGATCGACGGCCTGAATTTTTCGGTGAACGAGGGGGAGATCCTCGGCTTTCTGGGGCCCAATGGTGCCGGAAAAACGACCACCATGCGCATCCTCACCGGCTTTCTCCCGGCCTCGGAGGGCACGGCGAAGATCGCCGGGTTCGACGTTTTCGAGCAGCCGATGGAAGTGAAGCGCCGGCTCGGCTACCTGCCTGAAACGCCGCCGCTGTATCCCGAGATGACGGTCCGGGGATACCTCGAGTTCGTTGCCCGCTTGAAAGGAGTGCCCCGGCGCCAGGTCGAGCAGGAGGTCGATCGGGTGAGCAGCCTGACCAGCGTCAAGCTCGTGCTCGACCGGGTGATCAAAAACCTCTCCAAAGGATATCGGCAGCGGGTGGGAGTGGCTCAGGCGCTTTTGAACAACCCACCGGTCCTCATTCTCGATGAGCCGACGGAAGGTCTGGACCCGACGCAGCGCGCCGAGATCCGCTCGTTGATTCGAGGCCTCGCCGGAAATCACACCGTGATTCTTTCGACCCACATCCTTCACGAGGTGACGATGACCTGCGAGAAGGTGCTGATCATCAATCAAGGCAAGATCGTCGCCTTCGACAAGATCAAGAATCTCGCCAGTGCCTATGGACAAGCCGAGCAGGTCTCGCTGGAGGAGATCTTCATCAAGCTGACCGCGGCATAAACCCGCGCTCGATAAAACTCATGCGAAACGCAATCACCATCGCTCGTAAGGAATTGTCGATCTACTTCATGACGCCGTGGGCCTATATCGTCTTCATGGCGATGCTCCTGCTTTCTTCGTTCTGGTTCGTCGCCATGCTCGAATCCTTCAAGCAGGTCCAGCAGATGGCGCGGGCGATGAGCTGGGCTCGATTGCCGCCGGATTGGGGGATGTACAAAAACCTCACCGACGGGGTGGTGGTGCCGCTCTGGGGCATCGTGAGAATCATCACCTTGTTCGTCGCGCCGTTTCTCTCGATGCGCTTGTTTGCCGAGGAGAAGCGGCACAAGACTTTCGAGCTTTTGATGACCTCCCCGGTGCGGCCGATCGAGATCGTGATTGGCAAGTACCTCGGAGGTCTGGGGGCGATCAGCGCGACCCTCGGACTGACGATTGTGTTTCCCGCCATTCTGTCGTTCTTCGGACGCAGCGAATCCGGGAGCGCGCTGGAGTGGTCGACGGTGCTGCTCGGATATGCCGGCCTGCTGCTTTGGGGCGCCACTTGCATGGCGGTGGGAATGTTCATCTCGTCGCTGACCGAATCACAGATGCTCGCCGCCTTCCTTACCTTCGCGGTGCTCTTGCCGTGGATGCTGCTCACCGGCGTGGCCCAGTCCGCGGAAGAGCCCCTGCGCTCGATCGTGAGCTACCTCTCGTTCGAAGCTCAGCTGCAGAACCTGACCAAGGGCGTGCTCGACTTGAAGTCGCTCGTCTTCTTTGCGTCGGTGATCCTTCTTTCTGTTTTGTTGACCCAGCGCGCCGTCGAAGCGCAGCGTTGGGCCTGAACGAGGAGCTGGCATTTGCGATCTAATGTCGTCGGAAAGATCCTCGGAGGCGTCGGGCTGGTTCTCCTGCTCTCGAGCCCCTATACCTACTTCATCACCACCGGCTCGGTGTGGCTAGCCGCGGTCAAGGCGCTGAGCGGGATCGCGCTGATCGGCATCTACTTCGCCACCAACTACGGCCAGCTGGGCCAATTCGCGTCGCGCAAATCCAGCTTCTTCATCGTTTCCAGCGTGGTGATGGCGGCGCTTTTGATTGCCGGGTTGGTGGCGGTGAACTACGTCGCGGCGCGCAAAAACAAGACCTGGGATTTGACGAGCAAGAAGATCTACACCCTGGCGCCGCAGACCCACTCCACGCTTCAAGGCCTCAAGGAGAAGGTGAAGGCGATTGGATTCGTCCAGACCAGCCATCCGGCCTACGAAAGCCTGCAGCAGCTGTTCGAGCGCTACCACCACGAAGCCCCGGACAAGTTTGACTACGCATTCAAGGATCCGCGGAAGAATCCCGACCTCGCTGCCAAGTACCAGCTCAAGGAAGGCCAGACCACCGTCGTTTTGACTCGCGGCGAGGGCGCGCAGGAGACCCACAACGCGCTCAACGTGGTCTCGGAGCAGGAGCTGACCAATGCGCTGATCAAGATCAACTCGGTCGGCGAGCAGAAGGTCTATTTCATCGCCGGGCACCGCGAATGGCCCCTGGAGGAAACCGCGGTGGACCCGAACGAGAAAGGTACCAGCCTCTCCGAGCTGAAAAAATCCCTGCAGCAGGAAGGCTACGTCGCGGAAACCCTGAATCTTTTAGGCAAGACGGAGGTTCCCAAAGATGCTTCGCTGGTGGTGATCGCCGGGTCGAAGAGCAAATTCGCCGCGCCCGAAGCGGCGGTGCTCAAGAAGTACATGGACGAGGGAGGGCGGGTACTTTTCTTCGCCGACGCGACCGTCGATGTCGGGCTCGACAAGCTGCTCGCGGAGTATGGCGTGCAGGTGGATCCAGGCATCGTCGCCGACGACCGATTCTCGTCGCAAAGCCCCTACGTGGTGCTCTCGATGTTTTACGGCGACCACGAGATCGCGCGGATCCTGAAGCAGATGCAGATGAACGTGGAGTTTCCCACCGCGCGGGGATTGACCGTGCTCCGCGAGGGGATCGGATCGTCGGTGAAGGCCGAGCCGGTGGTGCTCACTTCGCCCTTCGCCTGGGAGGAGCTGACCCCCGACGCCAATCCCTCGCCTTCCTCCGGGGAGAAGACGGGGCAGATTCCCCTCGTGGTGGCGAGCACTCGCCCGGTGGAAGCAAAGGAGAACAAGCGCTTCGATGAAGCGCGGCTGGTGGTGTTCGGCGCTTCCCCCATTCTGGTGGACGTCAATTGGGGCCATGATCCGAACCGGAATCTGGTGATGAACGCCTTTGCCTGGGCGACCACCCAGGTGAACAAGATCACCATCCGGCCGCCGGATCGCGACATCTCCACGCTGGAGATCGACAACCAGCTGATGTCGAAGATTCGCTTCGCCGCCACCGACCTGGCTCCAATATCGCTGCTGGCGGTAGCCCTGGCGATCTGGGTTGCGAGACGGAACCAGTGACCCAGCTGCAAAAAAACCTCGCCGGCCTCGGAGTGCTGGTGGCGGTGGTCGCCGCGCTTGGCCTGTACGCCTATTTCGGGGTGATGAAGACCGAGGAGCGCGAAGCTCAGCGCAAGGAAGTCTCGGAGAAGCTGTTCGCCCCGCACGGGGCCGCCGATAAGTTGCAGGATGGCGGCCTTCCGCCTGCGGCGGTGTTCACCTCGATCGTGGTGAAAGCCAAGGGCGACGTCACCATGCTGGAGAAGAAGGGAAGCGATTGGTGGATCGCCTCGCCTTTGAACGCGCGCGCGGACAAATCCGCGGTCGACCAGCTGATCAGCCAGCTTCAGAACGCGAGGGTGAAGGCGACGATCGAGGAAAACCCCAGCGAAGCGGATCTGACCAAGTACGGGCTCGACCAGCCCCGCTTTACGGTGACGGCGTATGCCTATCTGCCGGATGGGAAGGACGAGGGCACCCAGGATCCGGCGCGCCGGCGCGAGGTCAACCTCTACGGCGGGATCGAAAATACCTTCGATGGGTCGAGCTATCTTCGCCGTGGCAACGAAAAGCCGGTCTACGCCGTCGACGGCAGCGCCAAGCTCGCCCTGGAGAAGAGCACTTTCGACCTTCGCGACAAAGAGGTGCTGGCGATCGACGAGCCATCGGTCAAGCAGATCGATTTCAAGTCGAAGGCCAACAGGTACCTGCTCGGGCGGGGCGAAGGAAACGCCTGGCAGCTCAAGACCCCCAAGCAAGGACCCGCGGACGCGACGGCGGTGACGTCGATGCTCTCGGCGATGCGCAATGATCGAGCGATTGCCTTCGCCACGGATTCACCCGAGGAGAGGAAACGAACCGGAATCAATTCTCCCGCCGCCGAGGTGACTTTCACCCCCGCGTCGGGCGACCCGATCCGCATAAGATTCGGCAAGGCGAAGGTGGGAACCGACGAGAAGGCCTTCGCGCTCCGCGAGTCCGGGCAGGAATCGGTTCTCGCGGAAGTCCCGCTCGCCGCGGTTTCCGCGCTGGACAAAAGCCCGCTCGATCTGCGGGACAAGGCGGTGCTGGCCTTCAACCGGGACGACGTCGGCCGGATCTCCCTCTCGCCGGGGGGAGCAGAGCCGGAAATCGTCGTCCAGAAATCGGTGGCCGACGCCGGGTCAAATCAGGAGTGGAGGGTGACCGCACCCACCTCGGCTCCGGCGAAGAAATGGACGATCTCCTCGTTGCTGTTCTCGCTCGCCGGGCTCAAGGCGACCTCGATCGGCGACGAAAACCCGAAAGACTGGGGCAAGTACGGCATCTCCTCGTCCTCTAGGGCGGTGACGCTGGCCGACAAAGACGGGAAGGTCCTCGCCAGGCTTCAAGTGGGCAAGGAAGTGAAAGGCAAGGCGAACACCCTCTCCGTTCGAGGTTCTCGCAACGCCGTTCTGGAGATCGATTCGGCCAAGATTTCGGAGCTGCCGTCCAAGCTCTCGGATGTGATCGAACCGCAGGCGCAAGGGGCCGATGGGGGAACCTCGGGCGTATCGTCGAACTGAACTGGCGCGCTCCGAGAGCACCGAACAGCTAAACCATCGAAGCGATCTCTAGTGCTTACATCATCGTCTTACTTCTGGCGGCACCTTTGATCGCGTCCCCCGGGGCGGGTTCACTGGAAGCCCTTTGGGCATAGGCGATCGCTGGACAGCCTGGAATCCGCGATTGATCGGCGCTCTAGATCTCGACCAGCGCGAATCGTTGCTCCGGGGTGTGCTGCTTAAGCAGCGGCATCGCCACGTTGTAGACGGGAATTCCCTTGTCCGTCTTTCCCTGAAGCGAGCCATGGTGCGCGTGGCCGTGGAAGATGGCGTCCGCCCCGTAGCGGTTGATCGGTCCGCAGAGCCGGCTTGTTCCCAGGAACGGCCGAATCTCCGGAATCTCACCGACCGTCGTCCCGACGATCGGCACGTAGTGCATGATCACCACTTTTTTCGGCGTGGTGAGTTGCCCCAGCGCGGCTTCCAGCTTCAGCGATTCCGAGACCGACTCCTGGACGAAGGCCTTGATCTGGGGCTCGCCGAATGCCTGCAGGGTGGCGTTCTCGAATCCTCCGGCGAAGCCCTTGATCCCGGCGACGCCAAGCACCTTCTCGAAAACGTAGCGGTCCCCATCGAGGATTTTCACGTTCACCTTGGCGAGCAGCTCGGTGATCTCCTTGGTCAGCCCGTGGTCGCAGTCGTGGTTTCCCAGCACGGCGGCGCAGGGAATGCGCAAGCCAGACAGCTCGTCGGCCAGGGTTCGCGCCTCCTCGGTGGTGCCTCGATCGGTGAGGTCGCCGCAGAGCAGGAGCACATCCGCCACGCTGTTCACGTGCTTCACGAAATTGCGAAAGCGACCGTGGTCGTCCTCGCGACAGTGAAGGTCAGCCGACGCTGCCACGCGGATCTTCCCGCTCGGGTCGCGCGCCATTCCCACCTCCGGATCGCTCTGCCTCGTCCCAACTCCGTCCGCTGGAGTATCCCCAGTTCCGGATGTCGAGCTGATAGTTGACCTTGGAAAGGAGATCGCCTCGGCAGATCCGGTCGGCCCAGTCGCCGTCGCGAATGCTTTGCCGCGCCTGGTCCAACAAGAGATTTATCACCGGCTCTGGAATGGCGCTGCGCTCGCAAGGATAGGCGAACTGAAAAAGCAGCAAATGCGCGAGCAGGACTTCCCAATACCGCTGAAATCGGCGGACCAGGCGGTTCCAATCCATCGTCGCGGCGCAGCTGCGAAAAACGTGCGCCACGTCCGCGCCATCGAAGCGCTCGCGCTCGAGGACGAACGCTTTGGACCAGATCATCTCCTCCGGAGGGATGAGGAGCACCGGATGGCCAAACACCACGCCGGGCTTGGCGTGCTTGAACCAGTCGTCGTCCACATCGGCAATCCCATTGCCTGAGGAGAAGATGAGATCGATGAACCACTCTGCCTTGAAGGCTTTGTAGAGCCACACCTCATAGGTGCGCTCGGTGAGCCAACCATCCTTTTCAAGTACCTGAAGGCACCGCACGGCGTCGGACTTTCGAACGAAGAGGTCGAGGTCCTTGGTGTCCCGGTAGACCCCGGTATACGGCCCATAGGCGTAAGCGCCTCCGACCATGAATGGCATCCCCGCCTCGGTCAGCCGCTCGATCGCCTCCGAACGCGCCTCCAGCTCCCCATGGGTACGCTGGCGGGCCGCCGCGGATTGATCGGTGCTCAGCTCACCGGGGTGGTTCGGGTGCTGCTTTTCCATGGCGGAGAAGTTAAGGACGAGGGCGCTTTCTCGGGAGATCTGCGGCGTTAGGTCCTCCACCAGCCGCGGGGTGGGTTCTTGCGTTCTTGCCCCCTCGGCGAGCAGGCGCAAACGGTCCCCGGGATTCGGTTCTGGCGGTGCGCTACGTCAAGACCGGTCGCCTCCAGGTCGTTGAGACCCGCCCGATGTGCGAGCGGGTGCGGTTTTCAGTTTTGGGCCAGTCGCGTGTCATTAGCGCGAACGAACAAAAAGGGCCGCCGGAGGCCCCTCGCTGAGGAGCACTCAAATGCATCGGAAATACCTTCTCGTTTTAGCGCTTCCCTCGCTTCTGATGGCATGCGGCGGCACGACGATCGACTCGTTGCGAAGCGGCATTCCGAACAGCGATACCGTCCGCCTCGATTTCCCGGCGCAATCTGGGCAGGCCTTGGAAACCGGTCAAACACAACAGGCAGCGCTCGGTCAAACCTCGTTTTTTTACGGGGTCACCCGCGACACAACCCGGCTGGTCAACGGCGCAACCGCGTTGGTCCTCATTCTGGTCAAGGCGATCACCGACACTCCGCCCACCACGTTCAAGGACAACGTCGCAGTGTGGGGTCCGTACACGGATGCGCTGAGCCCGAACACGTACCGCCTGACGGCGACGGACAACGGAAACCACCACTACAGCTACGTCCTGGAGGGCAAGGCGAAAGGGGCTCCCGACACCGCCTATGTGACGCTGCTGTCCGGAACGCACACCGCGGCCACCGAGCATGGCCAGCCGGTCAAAGGCTTTGGCAATGGAACCCTCCTCATCGACTGGGATAAGGCGCAAACCCTGCCCGAACACAGCGCGGACGTCGGCACCGCGTTGATCGCGTATTCCCGCATGAGCTCCACCGCCCAGGTGACCATCGATGTGAAGTTCACCCAGGTCCGGGACCTCGCCACCAACCAGAGAATCGACGCGAATTACGGCTACCTCTCCAACCCGGGCGCCGACGGGCGATTCCGGTTCAGCAGCTACGCGACGCCGGGGGCCGCGATCCAACGCTTCGCGATCGAGAGCCGATGGCAGAACAGCGGGGCGGGACGCGCGGACGTGGTTGTCACCGGTGGCGGGCTGAGCCAGCCGGCGACCGTGAATGAGTGCTGGGACGCCTCTTTCAAAAGCCAGTATCTCCACGCGAGCTACGACCCCTCGCATGACTATGGCAGCGAATCGGTCTGCGTGTTCACGCCCGCGGAGTACTCGCCGCTGTAGAGTCGACGGTTTCGGGCGGGCTGGCTCGGGCTTGCTCGAGTCAGCCCCACCGCGAGGAGGCGGGTGGCTCAGCCGGGAAAAGCAAAGTTTGAAGTGATCGAAGGCGGGCGGACCCTGGATCGGAGGGCCGTCCTTAAGGATTTGTATTCGAAATACGGTGGAAGTGTCTATGGGCGCTGTCAGTACCTATTGAGGGACAAGAACCAGGCAGAGGATGCGATGCAGGATGTGTTTGCCAAGGCGATTTCAAGCTACTCGGATTTTCGAGTCGACTCCTCGCCGCTGAATTGGCTGATGAAGATCGCCACCCACCACTGCCTCAACGTTCTACGGGGGCAACGCAGCTGGCGGCGCGCCCATGAGAGAGCGCGGCAGGCGCAAGGAGATCCGCCGCACGGCCCGCATTCGCTGGAGATTCGCGAGGCGGTCCGACACTTGCTTTCCAGATTCGATCTTGAAACGCAGGCGGCGGCGATCCACTACCACGTCGACGAGATGACCCTGGAAGAGGTGGCGGCGGCATTGAAGCGCTCGGTGCCCACCATCCGGAAGCGGTTGCAGCATTTCGCCGAGGAGAGCGGCCAGGAATGGAAGTGACGACGGTTCACCCCGGAGAGCTGAAGCTGCGGCGCCATCGGGCGGGCGAGTTGCAGGGGACGGAGGCGCGCGAGGTGCAGCGACATGTGGAGGCCTGCGCTCACTGCCGGACCCGCTTCAAGTCATTCGACCAGGAACAGGAGCAATTCGAAAAGGAGTTCTCTTTCGACCGTTTCTCCGCCGGGGTGCAGCGGGCGGTCAAGAGCATCGAGCCCACGCGGGCGCGCTGGATCATGCCTGGAATTGGACTGGCAGCCGCGGTGCTGGTGGCGATCGTGGTGGCGCCTCTACTGAGGCCGGGACCGGGGGGATCCGGGTCCAGGGTCAAGGGTGGCGCCGGCGTCGTGTTGCGGATCGGTGGAGGCGGCGCCCCGCAGCGGCTCGCCTCCGCACAGGCCCCGGAGCCGCTCGCGCCCGGCGAGCGGGTGCGGATTGGATATCAAGCCGGAGAGCATCGCTATCTGGTGGCCGTTTCCATCGATCAAAGCGGGGTTGTCACCGAGCTCTATTCCGACCGCGGCAGCAGCCTGCCGATCGGCTCGGGCGACGAAACCCGCTACCTGCCCGAGAGCCTGGAGTTCACCGGAAATGGGCTGGAGCGGGTGATCGTGGTCTTGAGCAACGAGCCGCTCGATCTGGCAAAGGTGAAGCAGGCCGCGGAAATGGCGTACCATGCCGCCCGAGGCGATCTGCGCCAATTGCCGAAGCTCGACGTGCCGGGCGAGCAATTCCATCGGCTGCTTTTCAAGCCGTGATGGAGCGCCCTTGAAGACTGTTGCCTTCTCGCTCACCCTCCTCCTCGCCCTGCCTGCCGGGGCGGAAGGAATGCGCCGTTTCGCGGTGGTGGCGGGAAACGACGAGGGGGGCGACGACACCCGCCTTTTGCTTCTCTCCCCGCCCGCCACGAGCTGGAGTCCAAGCTGCCGCAGCCCGCCGGGCAGGCCCTGGAGGCAGTTGGGCAGGACGCCATCGCCGTAGGAGAGCCGTCTCAAGCCTA
>WNFA01003777.1_pt1 | contig 19415 bp, 15 predicted proteins | sample 5400481 | NCBI WGS metagenome assembly WNFA01 (sample SAMN13153340, study PRJNA577476) | soil metagenome | isolation source: 120 cm saprolite under Douglas fir tree site 2 hole 1 replicate 2 | place: USA:California | collected 2015-04-18
TACTGGCTCGATGTAGCCCCATTGAAGAAACTTGGCCAGCGCCAAGGCAACATCAAGCTGGCTGCGTTGCGTCAGATGTGCCAGGTCAGCGACAGAGCGCCTGCCATCTATGAGCAAGAGTATCCAGCGTTCACGGCGCGGGAGGTTGCTGGCAAGCGTGGTTGTCGGCATGGCGGAAACAACGCGGAACACTGCCGATGCACCAAAACCTCTTTCCTGTGTATGAAATTCCAACATGATTCCTCTCCTCCCTACGCGAGATGGCTGGCGGAGCATGTCACTAAAACCTAGAGATTCCTCTTCGTCCGCAAGCTCGCTGCTCGATGAAATAAACGCCGAATAGGTCACGTACGCGGTGCCCACGCTCGCAGGAGGAAGCACAGTCCGTAGAAATCAGGGCTGGCAAGCTCTCCTTCGAGTTGGTCGCATACTGCGGCGTGTTCCATTGCTTCGATCACCCCGGTACGCAGCAGGAAGGGCTTGACCTGTTGAGCAAAACGCATCGCCTGCTGCACGAATCCCTCGTGGGCTGGTTGTCCCGCTGACACTTCAATCGCATAGGCCGTTTCGTGAATCACACGAGCGTCCATTCCCCAGATGCTGTACATGTGCCTCTCGCGTTGCGTGCCACAGCCCGCGTCGCGCAACCAGCGGCCCAGCATGGGCGTGATGCCCAGGTGATGGCGTTTGTACGAAGAGCGATCAAGTCCTATCTTCCCTGAGCGCGCAGCAAAGCGTTCTGCCCATTCCCACATACGTTCGGGGATGAAGCTCTGCCCGGCCCGCTGTAAGGCATCGCAGACGAGCGAGGTCAGGCGCTCGAACGCGGGACTAGGTGATCGGCAGTTCGGCCTCCGTCCAGCACAGCATGCCACCTGGACGACAGAGGGCAGCGCAGGCCTGCGCAAGCGCGGGATAGTTCACCGTCAGGATATACCGGCTCAACAAGTTCAAGTGGACAAGATCAAACACCTGGGTAGGGAACGACGTAGAGGAGAGGTCATCCAAACGCCGCGCCAGAAATGTCGTGTACGTGAGGCCGAGTTGCTGCGCCAGGGCGTTTGCCGAGCTGATCTGCCCCTCATCCTGATCCAGGCCGATGCAGGACAGGTGCGGATAGGCACGCGCCATTTCACACAGCCAGTAACCGGGGCCACAGCCGATTTCCAGCACTGCATGTGCCTGCGATAAATCACACTTCCGGGTGAGAGCTGTGGGAAGGAGGTCACCGATCTCCTGGGTGAGGAGGCGCTGAAACTCCAGGTCATCTTGCTCCTGCTGCTCGATCACGACATTGCCCCTCTCTCTGAAAGCCGGTTTCACCTTCCTGGTGCTCGTGCGCGTGCAAGAGGCTGGTGCTCCTCTGTGCGGCAGCTTCGCCCACAGCAGCCACTCCGAGATGCGCCTGCACAAGCGCGATGATGGTTTGGGTTGTAAACGGCTTGGTCACGTAAGCGTGCGCACCGGCCAGTCGCCCCTTGATGCGGTCAAGCACCCCATCGCGCCGCGAGAGTATCACCAACACCGTCCGCTCAAATGCCGGTTTGGCTTTGAGGAGTCGGATGAGGTCATAGCCATCCAGCTTCGGCAGGCCAAGATCGACCAGGACGAGCGCGGGGATGCATGCTTCCGGTTTGGTGAGCCAGCGGAGCGCCTCTACGCCGTCAGGGAAGCTCTTGACCTCGTAGCCTGCCCGACGCAGGCAGGTTTCCAGAATCTTGCGCACGGTCAGTGAATCGTCAATCACCACAATGAATCGGCTCATGCCACTCGTCTCCGTCCTGCTGTATGCTGCAGTAGGTAAGCGCCGCAGTTCTCTCTGAGTGTAGCAGGAGTTCTGGGTGAGAGTACGCATAAACTTGCGTACTTATGCTATACTGTATGCGACCTTGGGACCCGAAAAAACCTGGCGCTTTCGATACAATGCGCTGAGAAGAAAGATCCATCCTATGCTACAGCCGGATACATTGAGGAGTACTGCTGCCGTTCACTTCGGCGCGTTCCTGAAAATGGTGCGCCACCGTCACGGCGTGCGACAATTACAGGTGCTGGCGCACCTTGCCGGTTGGACGCAGACGACCTATTCGCGCGTCGAGACGGGGGAGATCGCGCCCGCCTTCGATCAGTTAGCTTCGATCTACGCCGCTCTGCGCCTGGCCGGTGTGGAGTGGACGCCACAGGACCGCCAGCAGTTTCTCACACTGGCGCGCACGCGCATCGAAACCAAGAAGACCTACCAGGAGCATCGCACCGACCAGGAATGGGACGAGCTGCGCTTGAAGCTGAGCCGGACGGACCAGGACGCGCACGCACATGGGCAGCTCGCCCCACGCCAGCAGCACGTCACATCCAGTCCAAAGCTGGTGGAAACGCGGCATCTCGTGGGGCGCGAAGACTGGCTAGCCTCGGTCATAGCCTCACTGCAAGAGGCCCTCCCCAGGAAACTCGTGGTGCTGCAAGGCCCCGTCGGTATCGGCAAATCGTCCGAACTGCATCGCATCGCGCTGCAGGTACTGTCTGCGGAGCGATCGCATCCCCAGGTGATCCTCTGTGAGTTTCCTGCGGCGGAGCAGAGTACTGATCCACAGAGCGCGCTTGATCTGTTGCTTGGGACGCTGCTCGCCGAGATCGGCCCATCTGACGCCTTCCTGGAGATGACCTCGCTCGAGGCACGTCTTGCCTTTGCCTTCCACTGCCTGGAGAAGGCATCACGCCCGCTCCTGCTACTGGTGGACAACGCCGAACAGCTACTGGACGAACGGGGCCAGCTGGCTCCGTGCTGGGAGCAGTTCTTGAGGAGATTCCTGCGCAGCCAGCATCGCGCCTCGCTGGTGTTGGCCACTCGAGAATGGCCCGGCTGGTATGAAGGCGAGCGCGCCTTTCTCACCGAGCGGACCGTTCCACCGCTCTCCGCCGATGCTGGCGCGCTCCTGCTGCAGCACCTGGGCCTCTCATCCATTTCCCTGGACACCTTGCGCCGGGCAAGCGAGGCGGTGGGTGGAGTCCCGCTCTGCCTGGAGTGGGTGGCCTCGCTGGTGCAGGAGCCGATGTGGCTGGACAGGTGGGAGGAGAGCGACGACCTGGATGAGCAGTCGGGTGAAAGTGGCGAGGGAGACATACTGACGAGGAGGTTACAGCGTCTCCTGCAAGACGCCTCACTGTTCGGCGGCCCTATCGCCACGAAACTCAACCCGCTCCTGGAGCGCATCATCGACAAGCGCCTCTCCGCAGAGGCGTACCAGGTGTTATGTACGCTTGCGCTGGCCAATGTTCCCCTTGGCAAGCCCGCCTTGCAGCTCATCTGCCCGCGCCCGCGTCTCTTGAAAGAATTGAGCGCGACCTCCCTGCTTGCCGCCTCTCCACACCGTGTGCAGTTGCTCCCGATGGTGGCGTCAGTGGTCCGCTCCCACCTCTCTGCCGAGCAGCAAGGCGCGCTGGAGGCAGAGCTGATCCGTGCGCTCAAAAGCTGGAAGAAAAAGGGAGGAATCGTTGGGAGTGAAGCCGCGAGCGTGATTGCAGAACTCATCATGCTCTTACTCAAGCACCACCGCCTGCTCGACGCAGCGCAACAGCTGCTCATCTATCACCCACTCATCTCCAACTTTGGGCACGCGCACCGCCTGGCACGCTACGCACAAGCAATCATGCAGCGCTTCGATTGGCGGGCCACACCCAAAACGGCATGTGGGGGGCTCCTCCTCCACTACACGCTCGCGCCGTTTCTCGGTCAGGTGATCGACGAGCGAGAACGGGCGACGGCCTATCAACGCATCGTTGATGCCGCAGCATCTGGCGAGATCAGGTTGAAGGCCTCCGTCGAGGGATACCTGCTCGGTTTTCTGATGGAATGCATCATCAACTCACCTCAACTAAAGGAAGACCAGCCACTGCTGGAGGCGACGTACGTTCGCCTGGCGTCACTTCAGCCCACTCAAACGAATAGCGCGGCCCAGACCTATCTGCTGGAAGCGCGCGCCTGGGTGCTGGGCATCTGGAGCGACGCGCTTGACGAGGAGGGGGAGGGGTCCTCAGCGCAGCGCCTTCGCGGGCAGGCGATCAGCCTGTACCGGCAATGCGTGGTGCTCCTCTCAGGGAACATCGACAAGCAAGATGCGCCCCCACTCCGGGCAAATCTCTCCAAAACCAGGCTTGCTTCGTGCTACAGCGAGCTGGCCTATTATCTTGCCAGAAATGGAGAGCTAGATGAAGCGCTCCAGATGGCCGAGCGCGGTATCGCCTTGAAAGAGCAGGGACATCTCCGCTTCGGCACGCTGGCACCGGCCTATGGAGAAAAGGCAGACATCCTCGCCCAATTGGGTCGGTTCCAGGAGGCGTTGTCATGCGCTGACAAGTCGCTGGCTGAGGCCGAGCGGCTCGCCGCAAGAGAACACGCGCCGTCGCAGGAGGAGGTGTGGTTCTGTCGCGCGCGTCGTGGGCATCTTTCCCTGCTACTGGGGAGCATCGATGAAGCCGAGCAGTTGCTCCGTGAGGCGCTTCCCCATCTGCGCCAGACGCGCAGGAGGATGTGCGCCACGCTGACCAGAAACGCAATGGAAGAGATCGAGCAATGGCGTCGCCAGGCGTCCTCACCCCGCTACCAGCTGGATTGGCGCTGGGTCGAGCGCTATCGCGAGCTGGCCGCCTTTGACAGTTACTGGTGGCTCACCTGGGCTGGCCCCTTTACCAAAGAAGAGCAGCAGCAGTGGGATCGCCTGTTCTCCCCCCCACTCGATGAGACCACCAGGGAGCAGTTAGGCAGCCTGTTACTGCGGTCGCGGGAACGCGAATTGGAGGCAGCGCTTGCTGAGCAACGCGAACCGCACCTCTCCTACCCGGCCATCGATATTGCTGACGTGCGCCGCCGCATTACTGCGCTCCTGGCATTAACAGCCGAGATCGGCCAGAGGGAGCCGAACGCGCTTGTGCGCCGCCTCTACCAGGAGACGGTCGGGGAAGAGGGAGACTTCCTGCGCTTGATCGAGGCGACGTATGAGGGCAACACCGAACAGTTCTGGGCGTGCAACCGCCGTCTGTTTCCTCTTCCCACTGCAGAGGACATGCAGGAAGCGTTCTCGCGTGTCGTACACACCGTGCAGCAAGGATTCAACCACTCTGAAACGGTAGAGGTCAGCCAGCAGTTGGACGAGTTCCTGCGCACCCGTCTGCGCCTCTCGTTTGAACACTGGGCGCGTGAAAATACGATGCAAGGGGAACAGCAAGCCATGTCGCCATCCTCAGGACAACCGCGCCGGATGGTATCCGCCGATACGGCCAGGCGCTTCTTCACAGCGGTCTTGCAAGCAGGTGGCTTCGAGGGTTGGCAGGTGGTGATCGATCCCAACGCCACCAATGCCCGCGTGGAACAGGGTCTGCGCCGCTTCTTCCTCCCGGAGCAGCGCTTTGCACTGGAGAAGATCCGGCATCTCCTCACGCACGAACTGCTGGGACATGTCGGCCAGTGCGTAGCGGGGGAGCGGTCGGTGCTCGGCCTGTTGGGTATCCATACGAAGAACTCCCAGCCGACGGAGGAGGGCCTGGCGCTCTATCACGAACGGCAGCTGGCGGCGCTCTATGGGCAGCCCTTCAACGAATCGGGGATGTACAACGGCATGCTTGCGACGGGGTTAGCCAGTGGGATCGTGACGCCGCCACAGACCTTTCACTCCCTTTTCACCTTCTTCGAACGGTATTCCCTGTTGAGTCGCCTGCTCAGGCGTCCTGATGCCAACAGGCAGAAAGCGCAGAGACAGGCGCGGGCCTACGCCCTTTCCATCTGTCTTCGGACGTTCCGGGGCGTTCCCGATCTGCAACGGGCGGGAGTCTGCTATCTACAGGATACCGTGCACTTGCATGGGCTGCGCGTGATCGAACAAGCAGTGAAGGGGGACGAAACGGTCCTTGATCGTCTTGCTGTGGGCGTATGTGCCATCGAATATCTGCCTGCTCTGCGGGAATTGGGAATTCTCTCAGCTCCACAACCGCTGAGAAAACTGGCCTACGATCCGAATCTGGATTCCTATGTCTTATCTTTTGAGGGAGAAGCAAAGGATGCATAGTTATGCGTACATCAAGCGCGGAATTCGGGTAGAGTTCAAGTAAGCCACCGCTGTCAGCCTGTCCACCTAGAAAAAGGAGCGCACAATGAACAGAAAACGAAACGTCTCTGTGGTAAGCAACTCGATACCCCCGCTCAACCCTGATGACATGCCCCCGCCAGAACCAGGCGATGACGACGACGATGATGACGATGATGACGATGACGACGACGAGTAAACTTCATCATGAGTTTCTAGTACAGCCACGCGGAAATAACGCAAGAGTCTAAATGCTTCTGGGGAATTGCTGCGGAATTGGTGACGTATTGAAGGCTCATGAACTGCCTAGTGGGTCAACTGGCAATGGGATAGCCGTAAGGGAAATCAGATGGTACACTGTGGAAGTGAGGGAAGGAGAACAAGCATGGCACAGCCCCAGCAAGAGCCCTTACGGGCGTTGAGTGAGCAGGAAGAACGAGAACTGAAGCGACTGGCGAAAGCGACGAGCGAGCGGCTCGACGTGGTACACAGAGCCAAAGCCTTGGTCGCGGTGGCGAGCGGGAAGCCCTTTACGGAGGCGGCCCATGAGGCGGGGTTGAAGAGCGGAGACGGGGTAGGCAAGCTGGTGAAGCGCTTCAATGCGCACGGCCTAGCGGCTCTGTCAATTGCCGCCGGGGCAGGACGCAAGACGACCTACACGAGCGAGCAACGGGTGCGCATCCTCGAGGAAGTGCAGCGGCAGCCCGATCGCAAAGAGGACCAGACCGCGACGTGGTCGCTGATGACGCTGCGAAAGGCCTTACGGGAGAGGGACCTGCCCGAGATCGCGGCGGAAACGATCCGTGAGGTGCTGCACGAGGCGGGCTACCGCTACCTGCGCACACGTACCTGGGTGCGCACCGGCTTGGGTGCGCACCGGCTACGCGCTGCGGGTGCGTAAAAGCGGCACGGTGACGACCTATGATCCCGAGACGCCGGAAAAAAAAGACTGATCGAGCAAGCCTACGAGCAGGCGGAAGCGGCCGGGATCGTGCAGCTCAATGAAGACGAAGCTGGGCCCTATCAGGCCGTCCCGCAGCCTGGAGCGAAGTTCGCAGCCCGAGGGCCACCCGGCGTTACAGCCGCATGAGTACGAACGGGGAGGCACCGCCAAACTGCTGACGCTCTTTCGCCCAACTACCGGCGAAATCCGCGCCAAAGGGGTGGTCTCAGTGACCAATGCGGTGCTGCATCCCTGGCTCAAAGAGCAACTCGCGGAGGTCTTGGCCGAGATCGAGAAGGCCCACCCCCGAGCAGAACTGCCCCCGGAAGCCGAGCGTCCTCTGTGCGCGCGTTGGGAGACGTGGCTAGGCTATGCACCGCGCAGTTCAGAACCGCCCCTGCGCATCGTGCTGGTGCTGGATAATCTGGCGGGGCATCTGTCGTATGACCTGGTGCGTTGGTTCTTCGCGCATGGGGTGATGCCCCTCTACACGCCGGTGGGTGGCTCCTGGCTCAACATGGCGGAGTCGGTGCAACGCATCATTGTGCGCCGCGCCCTGGCTGGGCAACATCCCCAGACCGCTCAAGAGGTGATCGACTGGCTGGAACAGACGGTGGAAGGATGGAACAACCACCCCACGCCCTTTGTGTGGAATGGCAAGCGGCGACGGCGGCGCGAACGGGCACGCGTACGCCGCCTGGCTGGCTCAGGCGCGGCCCTCGTCAAGGGTTACGCCATTGCCAGTTGACCCACTAGTACCAGCACCACCAACAAGCCTGCCAACTCATAGCATTTCCCACGCGCCCCTCGCCCATCCACCACCTGCTGGCACACCTCGTAGAGCGATTGCATCCTGATCGTGGGCTGCTCTTGCCCTTCTTTGCTCTCTGTACATAGTGTAGTATAGTCCATAACGAGTCTCTCCTGAATAAAGCTGTTTTTCGATGCGTTTCATTCTACCGGATTGACTCGCCTTTTTCACCACCTCGACTTTTGAGAAGCCCTGCGGGGGTATTGCCCCCATAGTCTCAAAAGTCGAGTCAAGTGAGGTCGAGTTCCATAACGGGCTGTGGTAAAATCACGCTCGTCAGCTCGACTTTTGAGAAGCCCTGACCTCATTGTAAACATGTTATCTCAGGAGTATAATCATGTCCAAATTCTAGCACTGTGATATGAAGAAGGGAGAAATATGAGCGAGGACTTAATCATCAATGATATAAGGAAGAACAAAACATGCTGATTCCCGATCCTTTCACTCCTGCCGCAATAACCGCTGGTATAATCACTAATTTAGCTTCTACCATTGTTTTGCATTGCGTTCAAGGTCTTGAAGACACACTTGTTGGAAGGCTGTTAAAAAAAGCAAAACTGATTGAACCCAACTTCGACGAACGATTGCGCGAAATACTGATAAAGACTCTAGAGCTTTTCTTCAAGGAACACCCTGAATACGAGCTTACCGGCATCGAAATTTTCTTCTGCGACCCAATAGTCGCTCAGCAAATTGGAAATTATATCCTTGATGGCCAACTTCCTAAGCAGGATCAAATTAATCAAAAAATTGATCAGTATTTGGGCACCGATGGTATTACTAGAGCATTGATACACAAACGTGGATTGGTGCCAGATCGTATCATTCCCGGATTCTTTAAATGTTACCGCCAAGTACTACGTAGACAACTCAGCATACCTCAGATGGCTATCATGCTTGAAGTAATCGAGCAGACCAAGACTATAGTTGCCGAGCTTCAATCCAGCGAAGAGCGGATAACGAGCTTCATTAGCAAGTCTTTAGGAGGAACAAAACTCCCTGAACATAAGGTGATTCATGTTGATCGACCCAAAGACTACCTTCCCTTTTTGCACAATCCATTGTTTCAGCCAAGACCAGGTGAATTCGAGAAGTTGGAAGCATTACTGTTCGATAGAAAAGATCACGCACCCACACGCCTTGGACTAGTTGGGATGTTGGGTATGGGTGGCATAGGCAAGACGCAACTGGCGGTAGAACTAGCCTACCGTTATAAAGATCGATTTCCTGACGGCATATTCTGGGTGACGGCAACAGGAAAAAATCTCTACGATTGGCAGCATCATTTAGCAGAACTCGCAGGCCGCATTAATTACTTACCTCCGAATGATGAGATAACACATCCTGAAAACGAGTTAAGACGAGCAAGTTACCTATGTCGTTATTTTGCTAGCCATCGAGGAACATTGCTAATCCTAGATAATATTGAAGAACCTAGTTTGATTTTCTCCGCCTTGCCAATCCTAGCTGGTGGTGAGTTATCTTGTACTATCCTTTACACTTCACGTCGCACACAGGAGCTACCTAATGTCGTGACATATGATGTTAAACTATTGCCAGAGAAAGTTGCATTACAGCTTCTCTTAAAAGATATCCGTCCTAAACTCCTTTCGAGTGTATTAGCTGGGAGTAAGAGTGCTGAGGCAAAATCCGCACGGGACCTATGCAAGAAAGTAGGTTATTTACCACTCGGATTGATCCATCTTCGTGGATATCTAGCGCAAGACAAGCGTGTGACATTGATAAGGCTAGCGCAAGTACTCGAGGAACGCGGAGCCATCGAGTTAACGAAGGATAGATATTTAGATGCAGTTCCCCTCTTTGCCACATTCTGGCTGAGTTGGGAAAAAGTAAAAGACGAAGCAGCACGTGACCTTTTCCAGTTAGCGGCCTACTTTCCAGAAGCGTCGCCCATCCCACTTTGGATATTAGGACTTGCAGTTGGTCTAGGCGAAACCAATGATATATTTGAGCCATTGGGTAAAACACGACTACTTTTGCAAGAGGTAAGCTTGCTAGAGGAACTATCTGACGATCAAGTCCGGTTGCATCCTCTGATACGCGAGTTCTCGCGAAGTTTGACCATTGAGGATAGCGATCGAGGGGAAAAAATGCTTGAAGAAGCGGCTAGAAAAATAGTAATCGAGTTTCAAGATCTAAATCGTTTAGAGCAACGTGCTCAGCATGTTGGTTATTGGCAATGTCTAGAACAGATAAGAGCAGCTCGAGTTTATCTTGAATTGCTAGATTCTAAGAAAGCGGTTTACCTGAAGCTACTAGAGCATTGGATGGACCTCGAAAGCCATATCTTAGGCTCAGTAGAGTGGAGCCCAGATATACTCCCTGGACTGTTCTATCAGCAATTATATAATCGCGCTGTGGAAGAAAGCCAACCTTTCTTTGAGAGTAAAAAGGCACCTGCACAATGGATAAAACTACTTGCACCTGTGGGTGCGGAAGACCATGCTCTAATCAGAGTATTAGCCCACGGAATGCGCAACGAGGTATTAGCAAGCAAGCAGAAAAATGAGAGGTATGTTCCTTTGACCTGTCGTCGGGACGACGGGAAGAGAGGGAGAAAGCAGAGAAAAGAGCAAAGAATCAGCGATCTTGTCTGGCAAAAAGTATGGTCCATGGGATACTGGGTGTGAAAATGAGCAGACGAACCCGCTCGACGGGAGAATCCAGGTCGAGGATGAGCTTCCTTTAGAGCGCGCAGTCAGCTCAAGCGACTCGCAAACCGAGCATCTGGGCAAACACGGGTGAGAGTCCATAGATGGTAAGCTCGACAGGCGGGGCGCTGGGTGGTCGCGCATTGCGTGCGAGCCGTTGTGGCCACGTCATGCGCCAATGCGCTCTCTCAGCGCGCGCGAGAGCTGAAGGCGTCGAGACAGGTGGTGAAACGGATGGGGCTTGCACCGTCACCAGGTGGCTCCGTTGCCACCGGATCCAGGCTCGGCGAGGCTGAGAGCGCGACCAATCCCCCCACAGGATGGGATGAGGGGCAGCAAGGCACGAAGGCGGCGGCTCTTCTGGCGCTGGCTGAGGCAGGGGATGCAGGACAGCGCTGACACGACGAGGTTTTTTGGTGGAGATGCCATGTCCTTGACAGTGGATGCGCAAGGGACACGAGCGACAGTCAGCAATCCGGGCGGCATAGAGCACACGCACCGTCCCGTCGTGTTCGGAGCGTCGTTCCTGCGGATAAAGCGTGGCTCCTTGCCGACAACGCAATGTGCCGTCAGGCTGAGGAAGAAAATCTTGCCCTCCCAGGCTTCCTGCTCGCGCTGCCCGCGCCCATTGCGGGGGCGCGATCAGACGATCCAGCCGGGGAGAGGTCCGGGGATGGCAGGGATTCAGTTTGAGGGGGGGGCAAACTCGGTGAGACGCATCGAGGTCGGTTGCCACTGTTGGCTGAGTTCTTGGCGCAGATTCCACATCCATTGCGAAAGGATTTGCCAGGTTTCTTGACCAAATGGTGTGTAGGAACTCCACCGATCACTGTCTTGCTCACGATCCTCATCAGAGAGCACGGTTTCAAAGCTGCCGCGATGGAGGTAGAGCTTGACCACATCAGCGGCGGTGAAGCCGAGGGCGGGCAGGGCGGTGAAAAAGAGCTCATAGACGCGCTGATCACGGGTCACGCCAATCGGACTGGCAGTGGTCCCGGCTGGATGTGTGGCGATGATCACACGAGAGCGGTGTCCTTCTGCGGTCACTGGCAATTCTCCACACTCAAACAGGTCCCGGCAGATCCCACTTTCCGGATGCACAAACTGCTCATCGGCAGGCAAGGCGAGACGCTCTTTGACCTGCGCCAGCTCAAGAAGCCCGTAATCTTTGCCACGCATCAGCCAGGGGATCTGGGCAGCCAGCAGGTCCGCCACGATGGCTCCATTCCCATACTGACCATCGAGTCGGATGAGGGCCTGACCTCGAGGCCGACTCAGCTTCTCCTGATACGCCGCGATCACCTCCAGCCCGCGCAGCAACTCCCCTCGGTAGTCGCCATTGCCCGCTCCGCCAAATGTTGCCAGCCACTGATGGGTATGGACCTGCAAGAGCGTCGTGCGGGTGCGGACCACTTCTCCACGCTTACGCCCCGTATAGCCAGGTGCACAGACCGCTTGCAAACGTCGCTGTGGAGGAGGCAGATCAGGACTCTGGGGCAGAGCACGCTGTCGTGCGGCCTGTCTCGTGCCGTCCAGATCGAAGACCACCCATGGTTGTCCTTGCCGGTCCCACAGACCTCCCACGCCCTCGGCGGGTCCCAAACGGGCCAGCGCGTCCTGCAAGAACACGCTGCGCAGCGCTTCCACACTCGCTTGATCCAGGGCGGCCAGAAAGCGACTGAGCGTCGAGCGATGAGGCAACTGCTGGCGTCCGAACAAGGCCATGAACGCCGTCGCAAAAGGCTGCAGACGCTCGTAATACGCCGCCAGCGTCGGCTCACCACTGATGGCATACCCCATCAGCACGACGACAAAGTCAATCACTTCAAAGGTACCGAAGCGTTTGCGGGCAAAGCGGACACGCTCGGAGATCTCGGCAAGCAAGCCCAGACGGGTTAAGGTGTGGGCGATAAGAGCCACTTCGCCAAACCACTCAGGCACCGAGGGGATCGGTTCCACAGAGGTCTGAATATTCACGGAGGAAGGGGCGTCCATACTCATCAGCACTCCTATCATTTTGATTCCTCGCTCGCTCAGCCACTGCTGAGCGGCTATCAAGAGTGCCCTATCCTCTCAGATGAGGGGGCCATTCTCTCAACACTCCATTAGTATGACACAAAATGACCTGCTCTTCACCACGATCCACCTATGCTTCTCCGCTCGCTTGCTGTAATCTCATTGCGCATCCCGTGGGATTAGAGAATCCAAGAAGTGAAGTGAACTTTGTGGTATTCTCTCCCGATGGAACGCTAATGGCAAGTGGCTCTAAAGACGGGAGTGTGCGACTGTGGGAAGCAGACTCAGGGAAGTTATTGCGGGAATTGATAGGACATCAGGCTACAGTACTAAGCATTGCGTTCTCACCGGATGGGAGTTTGGTAGCAACAGGATCAGATGATCGGTCGGTACGAGTATGGATGGTAAAAAATGGGAAAGAGATACGAGTGTTGACAGGTCACTCGCATCCCGTACTTAAAGTAGCGTTTTCAACTGATGGTAGTAAAGTAGTAAGCCAGTCACTTGATGGGAGAGTACTGCTCTGGAACGTTAAGAGTGGAGAGATGGCACAGGCCTTGCTAAACCTTGAAAAGGATATATTTGGTCTTGGACTCTCACTAGATGGGACGATAGTAGCAAACCAAAAACGGACTACCATTAATGAAGTGCAATTGTGGGAGGTTGAGAGCGGGAAGAAACTACAAGTATTAAGGTATTTACTAATTGGAATAAGTCCTGTGGTATTCTCATCATCTAATAAAAAGATAGCAAGTATTACCTCTGGGAGAGATGTACAACTGTGGGAGATAGAAAGCGGAAAGGAATTGCATTTTTTTAGAAGCCATCAAGATATAGCAGTAAGTCTGGCGTTTTCATCAGATGGAAAGAAGATAGTAAGTGGTTTCCACAGTGGGCAAATACGAGTATGGGATGTTGAGAGTGGGGAGGAACTACAACTATTGATAGGTCACTTACATTCTGTAAGGAGTGTAGCATTCTCTCCAGATGGGGTGAAAATAGTTAGTGGATCAGCTGATGGGACTGTACGATTGTGGCAGTTGGATCAAAAGATAAAACACCAACCGTTAACAGATCTTAAAGAAGAAGTAGTGAGTATAGCGTTGTCACCCAAGGGAACGATGGTAGCCATTAGTTCTGAGGATGCGACAGTGGGGTTGTGGGATATGAGGGCTTGGCGGGAACTGCAAAGAACATCAGTAGAGATGTATTTTGTGAATAGCTTAACATTTTCTTCAGATGAAACAAAACTTGCAGGGGGAATCTATAAGCAAGTGTTTGTATGGGATCTAAAAACTGGAAGACAACTGCTGACATCTAAACATCATCGAGACGGTGTTTGGGGCGTTGCGTTTTCACCAGATGGAACCAAGCTGGCTAGTAGCTCTGCCGATAAAACGGTGCGAGTATGGGAGGTAGACAGCGGCAAGCTCTTACACACATTGCGTGGCCATCAAGAAGACGTAAAGTGTGTTGCATTTTCACCCGATGGAACCAAGTTGGTCAGTGGATCGGATGATAGGACAGTGAGGATCTGGAATGTGGAAAGTGGTCAGAATTACCGCTTATTGCTCGGCCATAGTCGTGGCATACGTCAAGTACATTACTCACCAAACGGTGAACTTATTATAAGCAGTGACGCCGCTGGTTTTACATTCTTCTGGAAAGAAGGTAGACTGGTCATAGGTCTTTTACTTGCGATGTACCCGGCTACATTCAGAGTAGATAGTATATGCTGGAGAAGCAAAAATGACATAATTCTTGCTGATATAGGAGGTTCACATTCCAGATCCCAGCCTCATTTCTATCATTTGAAGCTGGAGGGGATACGATAACAATAATTTTCTGTAATCACAAGCCACAAGCCCGCAAACGGAAAGGGAGCTTCATCGTTTAGCACTTAGATTTATATTCTGCAAAATTGTTGTAGATAATCTAACACCCATCAATTCCACACTCAAAGAATCGTAAAAGCACAGCAATATTGACAGCAACTAGTGGCAAACACCAGCGAACAATGAAGCCGCCCGACAAGCACCACTTGAACGACGGCAAACGTTAGCGAACAGTCTAAAAACTCGTCTCCCACTTCGGGTAATGATCGTCTGATTACTGCTTCCATTCGTTTCTCAAACACTGCTGTACAAGCAAACGCTGTACAGCAACCCATACAGCAACGCCAGCGAACATCAGCGATAAAACAGAGCACGCAACGAACAGAACAGAGCTGTTTCCAGCACAAAAAGGACAAGGGCGAACACCAGCGAACAACGCAAGTCGAGTCCCCCCTTCGGCACCCACGACCGCCTGAAGCCAGCATAGAAGCCGCTTCGGGCGGCTCTCATTTCCCTTTGACACCCGTATTGACACCCTAACTGAGAGCGGCGCAAGACCTTAACATAGTATCCTTAGGCAAGGTTCAAATGCACTTGACAGTTCCTCAGCAACAGCAAGGTCCAGCCCTGTCATGCTGAGCGCAGCGAAGCATCTCGCTGCCGATCGCGACAGCCCCTTCGCTGCGCGGAGGCGTGACACGGTGTGACTGTTCAAACGGTCAAGGACAATTCGTCCAAATTGAACCATGCCTTAGGAATTCATTCATTTGTGAGGAGAACATTTATGACTGAGGATACTACCTCGTTGGCGACCGTCTACCAGGATTGGGATACCTATCAACAACGTCTCCTCCAGGCCGTTGCCCCGCATGTGCACTCGATTCGTGACCTGATCGCGCACATGATCGGCGCGCCAGGTGGTTTCACTCTGTTCTGGGCGAGGGTGATGATGTCCGCTGGTAAAATGCATGTCGACGAGGTGGACGTCGACGTCGCTCTCGTGGGCCGGTTGCTCGCCGCGCAGTTTCCGCAGTGGGCAGACCTTCCCATCGAGCCGGTTCACTCCGCTGGGACCGACAACGCGATCTATCGGGTAGGCTCCGACATGGCTGTGCGACTCCCCCGCATCGAAGGTGCCACCGGGCAAGTGGACAAAGAGCACCAGTGGTTGCCGAGACTTGCCCCGCTCCTCCCGCTTGCCATCCCTGTCCCGCTCGCGAAGGGGACACCGGGCGAGGGCTACCCTTGGCATTGGTCCGTCTACCGGTGGCACGAAGGCGAGAACGCGACCATCGAGCGCATCGCCGATCCAGTCCAAGCGGCGCGTGATCTGGCACAATTCATAGCTGCCCTGCAGCGGATCGATCCCATGGGCGGGCCGCCCTCTGGGCCGCACAACTTTTTCCGCGGCGTGCCGCTCTCCACGCGAGACGCTGACACCCGCGCCGCAATCGCCTCCCTGGACGGCATGCTCGATACCTCAGCTTTGACCGCGGCGTGGGACGCGGCCCTCCAGGCACCAGCGTGGGACGGCCCGCCCGTCTGGATCCACGGAGACCTGCAATCTCTTAACCTGCGAGTCCAACAGGGCCGGCTCAGCGCCGTCATCGACTTCGGGGGGCTGGGTGTGGGCGATCCCGCATGCGACTTGCAAGTCGCGTGGAATCTCCTCTCCGCCCAAACCCGGGACGTCTTCCGCGCAGCGCTCCCGGTCGATGACGCGACGTGGGCGCGAGGTCGCGGCTGGGCACTGTCCGTCGGGCTGATCGCCCTCCCCTACTACCAGAGCACCAACCCCGTCCTCGCCGGCATCGCTCGACGCGCCATCGATGAAGTCCTCGCCGATTTCGAGCACGCCCCATGACACGGACCACGAACGGGCGCAAATCGGAGCCAGAGCGCGCCGTATGCATGAGAGGTTTTCCCCCGGATCGCAGCGCCCGCTCATGACTTTTTCGACAGCATCGCATGCTTGTCAAAGAGGTTCCTCATCCCCAGCCCGCTCGATCTAGCGATAGGCCTCCTCGGCCTCTCCGGCCGCCAGCGCATGATACGCTAGCTGGGCTGCCGGTGCTCCCTCGCTTTGCAGTAGCGCCAGGGCGCGCTGGTGCAAGACCTGTCGCCGTGCCTCGCCCAGCTCAGTGTAGACCACTTCGCGGATCAGGCCATTCGCGAAGCCATAGCTGCCCGGGCGGCCTTCCTCTGCTTCCTCCTCGCGCAGGATCCCACTCCTGATGGTCTCCTCCAGAGCCTCGACGCCTGCCTGCACCCCAAGCTCGGCCACCTGCCACAAAAGCTTCGTGGTCACCCGGTTTCCCAGCACTGCGCTGGCCATCACCAGTTGGCGTGCTGCCTGCGACAGCGGTGCCAGGCGCGCCAGGATCATCGCGCGCACCGAGGGCGGTAATATCTCGCGCCGGAACCGCTCCTGGGCAATGGCCGCGGCTATATCGACGGCCGGCTCCGGCCCCCAGGTGCCATCCGCCCTCAACAGTGGTACCAGCCACTCCCGCTCCTGCAACATCTTGAGCATCTCCAGCAGGTAAAACGGCTGCCCACCCGTCTGCGCAAACAGGAAGTCGCCTAGCGCCATCAGTGGCGTCTGCGATGCCCCTGGCCCGGCTGTGGAGGGTCGAGGAGTGACGTGCTCACTCCTCGACCCTCCGCTCCTCATTTCATGCGCTCCCTCCCCTGCGATAGCCCGAACGAGCTGGAGGGTTTCCGCCTGGCTCAGCGTGTGCAACGCGACCTGCGTGACCGGCAGGTCCCGTCCCAGGTCGGCCATTTGGGCCGCCAGCGCCTGATTCAGTTCCAGCCCCTCACGGCGCACTGTGCTCAGCAGCAGCACTCGGCTGCCATGCCCCTTCCAATAGCGTGCCAGGTAGCGCACCAGGTCCAGCGAGGCTCCATCCACCCACTGCAAGTCATCCAGCAGTAGCACCAGCGGCGCTCGCTGCGCCAGAGCGTCCAACAGCCGCGCAACCGCTGCAAACAGCCGCACCTTGGCCGCCAGCTCATCTTCGGTGGGGGCAGGCAGATCAGGGTAGCGCACCCGCAGCTCGGGCAGCAGGCGCGCCAGTTCGGCCAGCCACAGATCGTCCAGCAGGTCCTCTGGGGCGTTTTCCTCTTCCAATCGGGGCCGCAGGGCCTCCACTAGCGGTTGATAGGGCAGGCGTCCCCCCATCTCGAAGGCTTGCCCGCTTAGCACATCGGCGCCCTGGGTCCGGGCCCAGGCCACGAACTCCCTGGCCAGCCGCGTTTTGCCGATCCCACCCTCGCCCACCACCAGCACGGCCTTTGGCTGCCCCTGCCGTGCTTGCTGGTAGCGACTGACGAGCTGGCTGAAGGCCGAGGCGCGTCCGATGAGCGGGGCCACCAACTCGCTTGGTGGTCGGCTCTCCGCCGTGGTAGTGGAGGAGTGGATGGAGAGATTGGCTGACGGAGCAGCAGCGATGGCGCGAATGTGCTCAGCCAGGGCGACGGTTTCCGCCGAGGGCTCAACCTGCAACTCCTCGGCCAGGCATGCCTGGCAGGTAGTGTAGACCTGCCAGGCGGCCGTCGGATCTCCCAGCGCCAGCTGCACCCGCATCAGGCGCCGGTAGGCCTCCTCCTGCAGCGGATCGAGCGCCAGCCAGCGCAGCAGCGTGGCTCGGGCCTGCTCTAGCTCCCCGGCAGCTTCGTGCCAGGACGAGAGCCGATCAAAGAGCAGCTGCAGGCGCACCTGCCACTGGCGCTGCTGCAACTGTACCCACTCGTCAAAGGGGGCGTCCTCGCGCAACCAGAAGCCATCGAGGAAGGGACCACGCACCAGGGAGAGAGCGTGCTGGAAGTAGGCCACCAGCGAGGCGCGTTGCGGCTCAGATGGGAGCGTGGAGAACTCCTGGGCCTCCTTCCAGGCCCGTTGCACCACGTCCAGGTCCAGATCCAGCGAAGCCTGCGGATCCAGGCCGAGAAGCTCATGCTCAGTGAGCAGATGGCTGTGCTGGGAAGGAGCGGAGTCGGCGAGCAGGCTGCGCAGCAGCGCAATGGCGTTGCGCAAAGCCGTGCGCGCATCGTGGGGATCACTATCAGGCCAAAAGAACGCGGCTAACTTGCTGCGGGGATGCATGCCCCCTTCGACTACCAAGTAGACCAGCAAAGCCTGCGCCTTGCGCAAGGAAAACGTCATGCGGCTTCCGTCAAGAAACACTTCGGGAGAGCCAAGTACGGCCAGACGTAACAAACCCATGGCATGTTCTCTTCAGAGCTTGGAAATCTTCTTACAGCACAGGTGTACAAAAAGTTCAAAGGGATATGCTATCCCTGATATATATATGTACGTTCTGTCTAACGATTTAGCTATCTTTACAATTAGTCTTACTCGCCCTCTTCAACGATGTGATGTATTGCTATTATTCCCCAACATCATTCGTTATCACCAAACCTGTCCAAGAACCAGCTTATGTGGCAACGCAGCCTCCCTGGGTTATTTCCCAAATTCTTGACAAGCCATCGTCGAGGCTGGCACGCCGTCGGCCGTGATTCAAGACCTGCGCAAACTCACGGCAAACCGCCGCCTCGCTTACGAGTACTGGTTCACAGTCGTTCCGCCCGATGTGATTGGGCCTGACGGAAAGCCGGTCATAGAGGAGAAGGAGCACGTACGCGTGCTGGAAGGAATCGCTGCCAGTGGAGGGCAGGTACGCGGCAAAGCCCGTATCGTGCTTGATCCACGCGAGGCTGCAACGCTGAGGGCGGGTGAAATCCTGGTCACGCAGGCAACTGACCCGGGCTGGACACCTGTTTTTCCCCTGGTGAGTGGCCTTGTACTAGAAATTGGCGGTCAGATTTCTCACGGGGCCATCCTGGCGCGGGAATATGGCATACCGGCCGTCGTCAACGTGATTGGAGCGACACGCCACATCCGCGATGGGCGAATCATCTTTGTCGATGGCACAAACGGGAGAGTACTTCTGGGAGAGGATACCGCATCCCCATTTGAGCATAGCCATTGCACGACTTTGAAATAGCCCTGGGACCTTTCGTCACTTTCTTGCTACCCCCTCACAAAAATGATACAATCAA
>WNFA01001961.1_pt1 | contig 19410 bp, 19 predicted proteins | sample 5400481 | NCBI WGS metagenome assembly WNFA01 (sample SAMN13153340, study PRJNA577476) | soil metagenome | isolation source: 120 cm saprolite under Douglas fir tree site 2 hole 1 replicate 2 | place: USA:California | collected 2015-04-18
ACTGACCAATCCCGAGCAACCGCTGCTCACAAGCGCCAGGCTCACAACAAACCCTGCCACAATGGCGGGAATCTTGCCTTCTTTTTTGGCCCCTCTAACCCACAAAAACGGTTTCATCGATGCCCCTCAGCATTTATTCAAACCTTCATGGGCGGCGCCAGCGACAAAACACGCTCACGCGTTCACCCCCCCGACAGCAAAGTTTAAGTGGCAGAATTGCTCAAAGCAACTGTTCCGAGGACGCAAAAAAGGGCAATCGATCCAATAGGCCGGTAACTGTCCGGAAGTTCAGGGCGTTAGTTAATACTACACGTCACCGAGGAAACGGCCAGAGACGTCTCCCCAGGCACTGGCGTAGACCCCGGCGCAGCTTTCTCGAATCATCCATCGCCGGCCACGTTGAACGGCTATACCGATGCGCGACCAGTACGCGAATTGGAATTGGGAGGGAACTGCCGACTAATTCAGGCGCTCGGCGAATCGCTGGAAGGAATTTAAGTTCTCGATTTCACTCACATCGAACTGCATCGTGAATTCTTCTTCGACGACCGCAACGAGCGTGACGGTTGCCATGGAATCCCAAGTTGCGGTACGGCCGACGGCGGCCCGCACGATTTCCCCTTCGGAAAGATCCGAAAATATAGCTTGAAAACAGCGAATCAAGCGTGCCTGGTTATCAGCCATTGATTACTTCCGTTTCGTGAAAAAGTTTTGGGCAATTCTTTTCGAAATTCTGACGGGTGATTGGCTGGCAGTTCCCGATCTGCGCGAGAAAGTCCTGCAGAGGGCCGTTGCGGTCGGTGCGCTTGAGTTGGAGTTCGACGGAATCCCAGCGTTCGAGCAGCGCCTTCAAACATTGGTGTTCGATGCGGCGGGAAAAGGCGCGGCAGCTCATCACCCAGGAATGGACACAAAACGCGCTGCCTTCTTCTCGTCCGGCGATGACCGCGATTTTGCCGAGCTTTCCGAATCGATCTTCATATTCGACGATAACGACGCGACTTGCTGATTCGCCGAGAAATCGATTCCAGTCGGCTTCGGAATAGCGGACGCCGTTCAAATTGAACTGGTTGGTCTTGTTGATTAACTCGAGCGCGCGCGGTTCAGGCTTCTTCTGCCATCGAAAAGTGATTTTCGCGTTTGCGCCGGCGAGCAAGGCATCGTATGCGCCGGCGTCCCCGGCGGATTCGCGAATGGACGCCCCCGCGCGAAGGCTCTCGGAGCGAAGCGCGTCTTCTTCAAGGATTGCGCGTTTGGCGAAATGGTTGCGAAGCTCGATCAGGAAGGCGGGGTCATCGTTGCGGAAACGGATGCATTCGATGGCCGGAAATGCAGCCTTCACCTCTTCGAGCTCGAGGCGGCTATCGTCAACGAAAACGACGCTATCGGGAGCGATATTCCAAGTTTCGAGAATGCGACGGACAGATTCGCTCTTCGGCTTCCAGTGCGCTTCCATTCGAAAGATTCGATCCGGCCGCAGGACCAAGTCAGAGCGCGCGAGTGCCTGCTTCACGAGATTCTCATCGTTCTTGGAGGCGATGCCGACCAGTGTGCCTGAGTCAGCGAGGGAATTCAGGAGTTGCTGATAGCAGCTGTGGAAGGCGGTTTTGTCGTCGAGGCTCCAGCTGATGCCGTCGGGACCGTCGTCGCCGAGGATGCCTTTCCACATGGTTTCGTCGAGGTCAGAGATCAGGCCCTTCTTGGGAGCTGAGGGAATCGCGGCCGAGACAAATGCCGATGTAAGAGCATCCGCATAGGCGAACACGTACGGGAAGCCTGTTGCGAGCTCAGAACGCAGATCGTGGCTGGACTGAGGCAATCTTTCCGGGCGCAAGACGACCGCGGGCGTTGATGCCGCGAAAGCGAAAAGCATCGAGCGAAGCGCGGCATCGATGCGATGAAGCTCGGAATCGGAATTGTGAAATACGGGCGGCAACGGCACAGAGGGTAGCGCTGCTATGACGGGCGCCTTTGCGGCGAGAGGTGCGATCGCGCTCGCGATGCGATCGAGGCTGGATTTGGCATCCTTAAGTATTGCTTCGCTGATGGAACCAGTTGTGCGCCATCCGAGGCGCGGGTCGAGATCAGTCCATTCCAAAGCGACGAGGACGCAATCCCAGCTTTCAGCCTTGTTGTTTTCAAGCGAGGCGGCGAGGTCGCCATAAAGACCAGTGGCGACCACGACTGTTCTGGAAGACAGCTTACGACGGAAGTGCGCCTTAATCGCGATCTGAAGATGGAGCGGCGTGAAGCTGCAAGCCAGAAATACGGAGAATTGAGGGCCGTTCTGCGGCGCGTTCGCTATTTCAAGTGCTTCGATCAGTTTCATCGTTGGTAGCAGAAGATTCTACGGCTGCTCAGGTCCTTCAGGGTGTCGAGGATTTGGTTCGCTGTCAGTACGACAATAGTGAGCGAGCCGACGCGATGTTGGCGCCAGAAGCCGCGGCGCTTTAGTTCCATTTCCAGGATGCCGAGAGCGCGGCGTTTTGAAATTTCCGGCGCGTAGAGGCGCATGGAAGCCGTTTTCAGAATTGCGCCATTCACGCGGCAGGTTAGCACGTAGCGCTCCGCCGTAAAGGGGCTAAAGGGCATTTCGGGTTCGAGCAACTCTTCGGCGCAATGAAAGAACGTGAGCGTGCTGATATCGACTCCGGCCAGAACGATCTTGCCATGTTTTTCGAGCAGCCGAAAAAAAGGAGTGCCACGGCCACAAGGAGTCTCCGCGAGATGGTGATTCTCAATCCACCATTCCTTGTCAGCGCCCCAGACGGCCACGGAATGAGTGGCGTGAATGCTGCGTAGCACGTCTGGCGAGCGGCGAAAGACCTCCGAAATGAGGCCGGTCCTGGAAGGTGTCAGGCGCGGATCGAAGACAGCGCCGCTTTTCGCCAAGTCAACCGCGGTTCGGACGACGGAGAAGGTTGGCAGAATGAGCGTTCCCGTCGAACCGACCGCTTCCTTAAGTACCGCGATGATTTCCGGGACGGAGCCTTTCCAGGCCCAGAATGCCTCCATTCCGCTGTGAACGAGGAGGGCGTCGCCTGGCTGTACACCAAGCGTTTTTAGCGCGCCCAGCAATTGCGCGGGACCGAAGCCGAACCATTTTGCGTATTGGCCTCGAGCGCGCCGATACGAGGAACGAAGGGCGGATTTCGCCGGAGTCAGAAATTGTCCCAGAACACTTCGAGCGGCCATGAACCAATTTGAGGCTGACGAGCCTGCTTTGATGGCGAGGTTGCCAGCGTCGAGTGTTTCGATATCGCCCTGCAGAATGAGCGCATCCACGAAGAACTTTGTGGCCCAGTTCAGAATCCTCAGCTCACCGTAGTCGCCCCACACGGGCCAGGAGCCCGGCACACCGCCGCGGAGCCTGGCGTCAGGATTTCGGATGTCGTGATGGGCCATGAGATATCTGTTTATCTGGCGGGCGGCCTTTCGATACTTTTCGTCACGGTTCAGCATGTAGAATTCGCTCCAGACAGATGAAGTCTGGGCCGAGCCTGTAAGGCAACACCACTTCACAGATGCATCGAAATTGGAAGTTTGCCGTCCGGGCAAGAAGCCGTCTTGAGACATTATGCGCATTTCAGCATCAGCGGTTTTCTGGGCGACTGCGAAAAAATCGCGACGGTTGGTGAGCTTTGCTATGCCCACCAGACCTTGCATCGTGTAAGCAATCGTATGAAGCAAAGGATTCACCGGGTCGGTGAGGCAGCAGTTCGGAAACCACCCGTTGGATCTTTGCTGCGCGGCGCAGTATTCGGCATTCTTGATCGCAGCTTGAACATACCGGTCTTCACCAATCGCAAACCCAGCCTCACATAGACCCCAGGCTGCTTTCACGTTGTAGAGTGTGGCGCCTTGAGCGGCGAATCGGGAATTGCCGCGAATCCAGTTGCCGTCGGGCTCCTGCATTTCGACGAGCCAATCGCACGCTCGACGGATAGCCTTCGTGTACCGATCGGTTTTGGTCAGATTCGTGAGAGCGGCCCAACCGAGCAGGACCATACCTGTATTAAAAACGGCCGGAGTGGGATTGGGATTGCCGGCCTTGCCGCCCATGACGGCGCCGTCGGGCAGCTGTATGGTGACCTCCCAGTCGGCCATCTGTGTGGCTCGGTCGATCAAATCCGATTCGCCGGTTCGCTTGGCCTGCTCGACGAATGTCTGGCAGATGTATCCAGTGGTTTCAGGATAGCTGCGGTCGAAGTCTTCGCCGAATTTGACCCCGTACGAGACGCCGCGGTCGTCACCGGCATCTTGCGCTCTCTTAAGCCAATCGAGCGCTTCCTGAAGGTGCTTTTCACGATCGAGATCAGACGGATCCGGCTGGTAAAGCGGCGCAAGGCGCCTGCGTTCGCGAGTGTCCGCAATCGTCGAGGAGATGCGGCGATATACCTTCCGGGGAAGCTCAACGAGCATAGGCTGAGTTAGAACCCGTTTTGGAATCTCTGAAACATTGAAAGAAGCTGATGTAACAGTACCACAGTCTGAGCTTTATAGAGGTCTCTTGTGAGGCAGGCGTTCCATGTTTCTACTATTTCTCAGCTTCCGACCCGTATCGCTCTACTTCGCGCACAATGGGCAGCATCACTTGAATTGCGTCGGGTGTTTTCACGGGCATTACCGTCGCGGTCTGGTCGGTCAAAAGCCTGGGCAGTCGAGAAACTATAACGTGGAGAGGCGCGGCTTGGGCGTTCAGTTCAGCGCATAAGACTTCGCCAGCGCTCTTGGCCATTACGTATTCGGTCATATCAGCGGGGCGTGAGTCGATAAAGACCGTAGATGGGTAAAACACGCACAGGCGCTTCAGTTTTTGCTGCTTAACAATGCTCTCGCAAAGGCGGTGGAAACCGACGACGTAGAAATTTACAAACTCTCGAAAGCGCTCTTCGGAAAAGAGGTTCAGCTTGCGGCGAGAAATGGTGGGGGTGGCAAAATAATAGAGGCTCGTGATGTCGTCCGCCAAAGCGCTGAGCTGCGCGTCCGGATCGAGGTTCACATCATACGGCCGGACGCCGCACCTTCCTCCCCACTCAGCGATTTCGCTTTGAATCCGCTCGGCCTCGGTCCGGCCGGTAGCATACGTGGATACGAGTTGGCCCCCACCAGCGGCGATAATTTTTGCTGTAAGTTCCCCGAGTCCCCGCGAACCGCCTACAACGAGCGCCTTCGCTCCAGCAAATTCCTTGGGAGCAACGAGACGCGACACTTCAGCGATGGAGAGCTGGCTGACGGGCGGCATTCGAGCGAAACTATCGATTGAACCCGAAATTCCGCTGGCAGAGAAGTTCAGCCGAACAAGCCTAAATCGCGGATCGGTATTGGCGACGCGAAATGCCACGACGTCTGGACCACTCTTCTCTTCGTGAATTGCAATGCTGACGGAACTCAGGATGGAGTGCAGGCCCGGACACACCATTCCTACGACGAAGCTCGACGATGCAATAGCAGCGATTCGGTTCTCGCCGAGCAAGCGGCTGGCAGCGGGAAAGCCTTCGAACGCTTTCCGTGAAGAAGCGCGAGCTACGCAGCCGCTCTGCCTGCCGATGTTTTCCCACCGCAGATCCATGGGCGCGCTTGGGCGGATCAACTCATGAGAACAATCGAGAATTGAGTCCGGTGGCGGGCTGGCGGGCCCCAGCGTGCCGGAAAGCCGCAAGACGGACACTTCATCAACTTTCGCTTCCAATCGGAACGAGGTGTCGTGGAGCTGGCTCAAGAACAACGACAAGGTGTCCCCTACATACACCATTTTCGCGAATGTGCCCTTCAGCGTGTTAATCCGCGGCAGATTCGGATCGCCGGCGGCGAACGCCTCGACGGACCAGAGCAAAGAGTGAATTCCATGAACTATAAGCGCGCCAGCTTGAGTCCGGCGGGCTGCCATCCTGTCCATATGTATAGGATTTCTGTCGCCGGACAGTTCAGCAAAAAAAACCTGGTCGGCGGCTGTGAATTCCTTTTTTGCGATGAATTTTTGGGTCATCTTTAGAGGATTCGAAACAAAAGAAGGCTGAATTATATCAGGCGCCGGGTTCCGATTACCGGTCAGGTTGATGTGCACGTATTCGCCGGTGAAGTCGCAAGTCCAGGCGCTTTCAGGGTGAAGGCGCGGCGCATGGAAGTGCAATGAAGGAGCCTCTTCTCTGTGCCGTGAAGCTGAGCACTCTCGCCAAACTGGCGATAAAGAGCATTTGTACGTGCAACTAATCCATACTCTCACCACCATCGGGAGGCCTTGGCGTCTGTGGCGCCTTACGGCTACTCTTGGGGGAAAGGCCAGCTTCCCCGATCTTATAGATCAATGCCCGGTAACTGATATTTAGCGCTTGAGCGGCTTTGCGCCGGTTCCATCTATGTTCACGCAGCGCTTTGAGAATCAGATTCCCTTCCATCTCGCGAATTGCTTGTTTCGCAATCCGCTTTAGGGGAATTATTCCGTCCCTAGTCACTCGGGTCGCTGGCCAGGAGGGGCTTTTTGTGGGAAGGTTTGGCACAGCCGCCTCCACTGAGCCCAGAATGGCGTATCGTGTAACAAGATTTTCGAGCTCTCGAATGTTTCCCCGCCACTCGCGATGTAAAAGATTCTCCATCAACTCTTCAGGAAAGGGTGGCGTATCGCGCTCAAAGCGGCGGTTTAACTGTTTGAGGAAATAATCAGCCAGCGAAACAATATCTTCGCTTCGCTCGCGCAAGCTTGGCAGACTGATGCTGATTACATTGATACGATAAAAAAGATCGCTTCGGAATCGCCCCGCATCGATTTCGCTCGGCAGGCTGCGGTTTGTCGCGCAAATGACGCGAATATCTGCATGCCTCTCTTCCTTGTCTCCAAGCCGACTGAATCGTCCGTCCTGCAGCAACTGTAGAACTTTCGCCTGCAAGCTCAGATCGAGATCGGCAATCTCATCCAGAAACAACGTCCCGCGATTCGCCATTTCCACATACCCGGGTCTGGAGACACGGGCACCGGTAAATGCCCCTTTCTCATAACCGAAAAGCTCGCTCTCCAGCAGAGTATACGGGATTGCCGCGCAATTTACCTTGACGAATGCACCGCTTGAGAAAGCTGACCGGCTGTGAATGTACTCCGCAAGCATTCCTTTTCCGGTTCCATTTGCCCCTTGAATCAAGATGGGTACATCTGTTCCAAGCACTTTTTGCACTTTCTGGTGAATGGACAACATGGCCGCAGATCGGCCAAAGATGATCTCGTCGGGCGGCAAGCCAGCAGATCTTGAACCTGATCCACCGATTGTTTGCCCCAATCCGGCCATTCTCTTCTCTTCGGAAACTCACCCAAATGATGCTCATCGTTCCGCTGCACTCAGGCAACCAAAGCCGGATGGGCTCCGCCTGTTCTTGAATCTCGCTCAAGTCAACTTAAATTGACTTTTAACTGTTTGAATTTAAATATCTTAAGTGGGGACGCTGAAGGATTGATTGGACGGCCCGGCGGAGCTGCATCCCTAATGGAGCCTTCGAAACGAAGGGAAAATGATTGCGCAATGGAGAAAAACTATTGCTTGATCATGATATCATCTCAAACTCTCTTCGTCCGAGCCCGCGTAAACGAAGAGCCTGCCTTGGTCGAATAGTTGCCAAAAAATTGTTTCCGCCCTTACCTCGTCGGAAATATGAACGATTTCAGCAGGTCCGCGCGCGCCTTCTCGTCCGACGCTAGCACGCGCAAAATGTCGCTCACGGACAGCATCCCTCGGAATCCTTGATGCTGCTCAAGCACGATCAAATGAAAGATGGTGTTCTGGTCCATCAATCGCAGGCAATCCTCGAGCGTCATCTCGGGCGTCAAGGCCATGAACTCGCGCATCATGATTTCCGCCACTTTCATGCAGGCCGGAAACTTGTTGTCCGCGGTCACCTGATCCGAGATGCCGCTTTGCGAGATGACCACGGCAACCTTGCCCGCGGCGTCCGGTACGGCGACGGTTCTCACCTACTTCTCGCGTAGGTGCTGCGCGACTTCGAGCACGCTCGCGTCCTGGTGAATGCAGTAGACCACGCTGCCGGCCCCAATCAGATCAGACCCTTTTAGAGTGCCTCAAGAAGATGCGATCGTCGCGATACTAACTGCAAGTGGGGACACAGCATGCAGTTGCATTCTTGGATGGCTCTTGCTTCGCAAACGAAAACACGCGGTCAAAGCTGGCACAAAAGGATCGGTAATGATCTTCCATCAGGACGAGACGCAACGCGAAGCGAAAACAGCGGTCTCCGCTAGTAAGGTTTGGCAGAAGAGTGGGAAAAAGGGAAAGTCAGGCTTTAGCAGCAGCCGCTTCCCCGCGAATGATGTCGTAGCGTTCAATTACCGCTGCCACGCCCATCCGGGCGGTGCCATCTTCCGACCGGCGTTCCACGCGCACCACCCTGCCATGCGCGCGGACAAACACTTCGGAGCCATGGGTGATTTCCGCCGGCAGGGTCATGGTAATATCCACCTCTGAGCCCGCTTCCAGATCCTGCTCAATTACAAAATACAGTCCGCGCGTCGAGACGTCCCGGGTCTTGCCTTCCTGAGAATCAAGCTCTCGTTCGGTGGGCATTCGAATGATGACCGGTAGAGACAAATCATAGCGGCGAGCCGTGCGGCGTTCCGTCATTCCTTCCATCCTCCAATGTTCGCGGCGGCCGATCTGACCCAGTCCGCGCCCCCGTGGTCCGGCCCCGCGAAAATCCCGTAAACCTTGTTACTTTCTACTCCTCGAATATTCGTTTCTTGAGATTCCGAGTTGGAGTCGGCCCTGCCCGCGATTCAAGTGTCCTTATGTTGAGCGACGATCCCCTTGCCACCGGCGTGACGCGCTACGATGAGACAATACCACGGGTCTCATCCACCCACGTCCGCTTGCCCCCAATCATCTTGGCCTTCCCGGCAGCCCTGAAACGATTGCTGCGCAAAGAAGAAAATGCGTTTCCCCAGCAAAGCGACAACTCAGGATGCAATGAACCATTCGGCGCCCTGCGACGCAACATAGATCGCACCCTTTCGCTGGTGCCCAGACTGAAAAGCAAAAGGACTCGTAATCCTATTCGCTGCGGCCGCCCACTACCGGCGCAGGCTCCGCGACGTTTGCCGTCACCGCCGAGCGCCGCGTGCGCGGGGTATCCAAGTTGAACTGCCGCATTTTGTAGAGCAGCGCTTTGTAACTGATCCCGAGCATTTTCGCTGCATCCTTGCGGCACCAGCGTGTTTTCTCCAGCGCGTCCGCGATGGCTTCCATTTCCGCTTCGTCTTTCAATCCACGGACAAGGGCCTTGAGGCCCTGTTCGCGCGGCGCAGGCGGCTCTTCGCGTGGCGACGTGCGCTGCCGCGCCGACGACATTTCGATCAATTCGCGCAAGCTCCCCTCGTCGTCCTCGAGGATCACGTACCGCTTCACGAAGTTTTCCAGTTCGCGCAAATTCCCGGGCCAGGGATAATTAACCGCCGCATCCAGCAGATGCTTCGAAGGCCCCTGGGGAGATTTCCCAAACTTCTCGCTGTATTTTTCCAGGAAATGGCGGAAGAGCAGGGGAATTTCCGCCGTTCGCTCGCGCAGCGGAGGCACCAGGATGGAAAGTACATTCAGCCGGTAATAAAGATCCTCGCGGAACCGTCCCGATTTCATGGCCTCCTGCACGTTTACGTTCGTCGCTGCAAGCACCCGAACGTCCGTATCTACCATGTGCCGCCCGCCGAGCCGCGAGTATTGATGATCCTGGAGGACATGCAGCAATTTCGCTTGAAGATGCGTGCTCATCTCCGCAATCTCATCGAGGAAGATGGTTCCTTTATTCGCCATTTCGAATTTACCGGGCTTGCTTCGCACTGCGCCCGTGAAAGCACCCTGCTCGAAACCGAACAATTCTGATTCCAGCAATTCGCCTGGCAATGCCGCGCAATTCACTTTCACGAACGGCTGGTTGCGCCGCTTCGAGCGCAGATGAATCATCCGCGCCACAACTTCCTTGCCGACTCCGCTCTCGCCGCAAACGAAAACCGGCACGTCTACTGGCGCGATCTGCAGGATTTGCTGCCGGATTCGCACCATTTGCGGGCTGGCCGCCAGGAAACTCAAATCTTCGGTCACCTGGTCGCAATAATCGCGCAGCGCTTGATTCTCCGAGGCGAGCTCTTTCTTTTGCCGCGACTTAAGCATGGCCGCGTCTAACTCGCTTTTCTCGAAAGGCTTGGTGAGGTAATCGTGCGCTCCGATGCGAATGGCCTCGACAACTGTGCCAACCTCGTTCGAACAGGAAAGCATGATGACGTTGAGCGTGCGATCGACTTGCAGCAATTCTTTGAGAGTCTCAATCCCGTTCATTTGTGGCATAAGAACGTCCAGGATGATGAAGTCCGGTCTCTGGCCACCGCTCACTTTCTCAACCGCCTCTTTGCCCGAACTGACGGCCTCGACTTCAAATCCGTCGACTTTGAGAAGCGTCTGCAGATACTTTCGAATGCTTGGCTCGTCATCCACCACCAAGATCTTTTCTTTAACCGCCATCGAATGTCCCTTTCCTTTACCCAAGAATGCTCCCGCTAGCTCTGGTCCATCGGCAACAAAAATGTGAACTTGCTTCCCGCATGCGGCTCGCTTTCCACCCAGATCTTTCCACGATGCGCTTGAATAAGCCGCTTCGCAATCGCCAGTCCCAAACCCATCCCGGAAGTATTGCGATCCACGCGCACGAAATCCTCAAAAATTTCCTGATGATGCTCTGCCGCGATCCCCGGCCCCGAGTCCGTGACACATACTTCCGCGCTGTTGGGGCGTGGAAGCCTGAATCGCCGCCGCTCTTCCGCCGGTGAGACCGCGGCCACCCGGCGTTCCCAGAAGTGCGGAGCCACCCGCAGCGTCACAACACCGCCTCCCGGTGTGTGTTTTAGGGAATTATCCAGAAGATTCGCGGCCGCCTGCTGCACCTTTTGATAATCAAATCGGAACGTTGGAATTGACGGATCGATGCTCGCGTCCAGCCTCACCCCTTTGCGTTGAAACGCCTCCGACCACCGTTTTGCCAGTTCGTCTAGGCAGTCGCGGAGATCGTTTTCGCGCAACTGCAGAACCAGTTTGCCGCTCTCCAGCGCAGAATAATTCAAGAACATCGACACAAGCCGTACTAGTCTCTCGCAGCTGTCCTTCGATTCTTCCACGATGTCCCGCTGCTTGTCCGTTAAGCGCCCCAGCGAGCCCGTCAGCAGCAGGTCGTAATAACCCTTGATTACCGCCAGCGGCGTTTTCAATTCATGGGCCGCCGAAGCCAGGAAAACTGTCTTTTGCCGGTTCACTTCCTGCAGCTTCAAGTATGCAGCGAGAAGATTTCGATACGTGATCTCTCGTTCCTGCAAAAGTTCTTGAACTGTCAATTGCGTCGCTGCACCCGGCCCGCCGTCCTCTTCGGCTTCCGTTTCCATCTGCACCACCAGCCAGTCCGGATCGGGCATCCACTGGATGCATGCCCGAACTTTCTTCTCTCCTCGAACGACCTCCATTTCCACTTTATGGTCGCCGCTCTCGATCTTGCCGAAGATTTGACCTGGGTCAATTTTCAAAATCTCGCGGAAAAGATTCAGTTGCTTGTATTCACTGAATCCCTGGGATTCCAGACATTCTCTGGCGCGTAAATTGGCGAGGAGCAAGCGGCCGGTACGATCCGACACCAGGAGTTTCTTGTCCACCGCGTCCATCAAGCAACTCACGAGTGCAAAGGGGAGAACGGAAGGCTTTCCTGGCTCAGAAACTGGGGGTGACGCAACGATTCCAGACATCTGCGGATCCTGCCTCTCGGACCTAGTGGCAAAAGTTTTCCCGTGTAGAGTGCCCATGCTCGCAAAGCGGTCTCCTACTGTCAATGGTAAAAGCGTTCCATTTGCACATTTCCGGAAGCGAACTGGCGACAGAAGGAATGGTAGTTTCCGAACCGGAAGTCGTATATCCACAATTTTTTGTACGTTATTGTAAATACACCACTTACGAAGAAGTCATGCGCTGCTCATGTGGCAGCCAATCTGCACTGAGCCGTACTAGGTCCGCGGTACTAAGAGGGCGATTGTGGAGATGGAACTTCTCAAGAAAGGCCAGACCGTGGATCCTTCCCAGCGGCGCCGATCCCCTCGCCTTCGGCTTCAAGTGCCGGTCTTCCTACGAGGCGTCGACGCCTCGGGGTCGGAGTTCATTGAACTTACGAAGACACTCAATATCAGCGCCACGGGAGCTTGTGTGACTTCCGCACACATTCTTCGCCCCGAGCAAGTCGTTCACCTGACCATCCCGGCACCGTCATCCTCCTCCTCCAGCTTAATCCCGAGCGAGACCCCTCCAATTACCGCCAAAGTGTTGCGCCAGGATGTCGCCGGAGAAGTCCGCCTCTTCGGTTTGGAATTCCTCAAGCCACTTGAGTAAAGTCTTGTCCTACTTTCCAACTGAATTCCTGACCGCTGGGTAGAATTGTTACTGCGGTATTCGATACGTCTCTGATGGAAAAGGCTTGAGCTTCTTCTATGCCTATTCTTTGTAATAAGATAGAAGACAGGCTCGCTTAGCCCCCTTGCCGGGGAGCGAATTGGCGACCAGCTCGATTGGTCTCTGGCTTGCTCCCCATTGGGTGGAGAAAGCATTACGTGCTTCCCCCAAACCCCGCGGGGACAGGCAGAGATCAGGTGTTTACGGGATATGCCCAGCCCCGGCGCTCCTGCGCCTCCGCGTTTGCCGATTGAAGATTCCTATCTCGAGCTGCTCGCCGATACGCTCGAAAGTCTTGAGCTACCCGCGCGTGGACAGTTTCTCCAGCGATACTTCAGGACAATTACCCACCTGGATTTGGGCGAGACCCAGTGTGTTCAGCTGTGGGATGAAATGGTCACTTGCCGGCGCGAGTTAAGCAATAGTTTGGGACGCCAGGTCTCACTAAAGACCGCCCTCATGGACGTGCTGGCCTCCGCTGGTCTGTTCCGCGTGCCCATCGTCATTGAATACGATGAACTGAAAAAACTGCAAGTGAACGCCGTCACCGATCCGCTCACCGGCCTCTACAACCGGCGGCTCTTTGGCGAAGCGTTCGAAAAAGAACTCAATCGCGCCCGCCGCTATGGCCTCCCTCTCGGCCTCGTCATTCTCGACATGCACCGCTTCAAGGAGGTCAACGATAGGCACGGCCATCCTCGCGGTGATGAAGTCTTGCGTGCCGTTGCTGTCACGCTGAGGAAAGCTCTGCGCACATCGGACTCCGCATTTCGCATCGGCGGCGATGAGTTTGCCCTTTTGCTTCCGCAGACTGATGCCCCACAGGCCCTCGCGCTCAGCCGGCGCGTGGAAGTAGTATTCTCCGAACTGCTGCAACCCCTCCAACTGGGCATAAGTGTGAGCATGGATCACGGGGTCGCGACTTTTCCCCACGATGGCGAGCATGCCGATCAGCTAATCCGCGTCGCCGATGAGCGCCTCTATCGCCTGAAGCACGCCAATCACAGCAGAGTCGCCGACACTTCTCCTCGCCCTGTTGCCATTTCTGAGGCTGCCTCCGCTTCCGCTGCTGATAAGCAGGCCGCAGCGCCCCGCCCCATCCCCTTCGAATCCAAGCGCTCGCCCGAAAGAATTGAGCCTGCTGTTGCCGCCACGTCTTCCTCTGTCGTCCCCGCCAGTCCGGCCATTCAACCATCCGCCACGCCCCTGACGCCTCCCGTCTACGCCATCCAGCGCAAGGCTGAGCGTGTTTCCATGACCGGCACGAACGCTTACGCAATAGTCGGCGAACAAGGCAACAGGCGCGCTCGTGTCTTGGATTTGGGATTTGGCGGGGTCGCGCTTGAGCTGGAGGCGGCCGAAGAAATGCCTCAAAACATCCTCGCCATTTTACACGTTCCCATTCTTCCGCCGGTGCGCGTTAACCTGAAACCCGTCTGGTCGCAGCGCACAACGCAGGGTGGCTATCGCATCGGCTGCGCTTTCGTTTCCTAGAAGCTGTTTTACGGCCTGCGTTTTTCTGTGCAAGCACCCTCGCGAACTAGATGTGGCCTTGCGTCAGATGATGCCGCAGATACCTCGAGGCAAAAAGCAGGGCTTGCTGAACATGCGCGAGCCCCAGACTCCAGCGCAATCCTGCTTGGTCTAACGATTCTCCCGTGGCCTCAAGCCGCAACCAGAGCGCCAGGCCCTCCTGCTTCGAACCGCTCTGAGATGTCGCGCTCAAACACAGCGTTGCCGTCAGGGACTCCTGTGACCCCGCCGCTTTCAGGAGCTCAGTCACTTTCTCCAGCAATACAAAATGCAGGCTGCGGTCCCGCGCTTGTTCCCGGCTCCGTAAGCCGAGGACGATATCTCCGCTGTAGCAACCGTTCTGTTCCGGTGACCCGGCCAATGGCCCTGCTTTCAAGTCGTCCACACGGAAGAAAGAATCTTCGCTCCCGATTACGCTCAGAAAGTTTTGCATGGCCCGACCGGCGCCTGCATCTGCGAGAGTGGCTGCTAATTCAACGGTACTTGCGGGCATGCGGTCAACGGCTTGCACTCGCATGGTTGCGAACCTACGCGAAGGGCCTGCTTGCTTCAAGGAAAAACGTGCCTGCCGGGAATTTCATCGGCGATTTCCCACCCCCCGGCCCTTGCCTGCTAGAATTTCTCCCGCGCAAGGAAATTTGCGCCAGGAGTCCCAATGATCGTACCTCAAGCAAGCCGGCCCCATTGGCCCGACGCGCTGGAGCATCCCCAGGATTCGACTTCCGGCCTTAAACCCTGGTCGTGGGCCCTCGAGCGATTGGAAAAATCACACAACTACTGGATCGCCACGGCATCACTCGAGAGCCGTCCCCACCTCATGTTGGTCTGGGGCGTGTGGTGGGAAGATGCTTTCTGGTTCAGCACTGGCCCCCGCACCCGCAAAGCTAAAAATATTGCCGCCCATCCTTACTGCGTAATCGGCACCGAGCGCGCGGACGAAGCTGTCATCCTTGAAGGCGTCCCGCAGGAGATCAAAGATCGCGCCGCTTGGAAGCGTCTCGCCGCCGTTTACAACGCCAAATATGGCGGCGATGTCGAGCCGCTCCTCATGGCCTCGAGTGGCAGCGTCTATCGAGTCGAGCCCCGCGTCGTCTTCGCCCAGGACGAGCACGCCGAAAACTTCACCGATGCCGTCACGCGCTGGCGTTTTGAGAGGTAGCAAGCCTGCCCCCCACATTCCCGGACTCCAGGTTCTCCTACACGTTTGGCAAGACTTGACAGTTCGCGTATCATGGGAGATTACCTTGCGACCTAGCGACGCGGCTGTAGTGCTCCGACCCTGTCGGGGTGGCCGCGCAGACCGGACGCGAAAGATTGGAGCCTCATGAAAACCGGTATTCACCCCGACTATCACCCCGTCACGGTGCACTGCGCCTGCGGCCACACATTTCAAACCCGCTCGACCATTAAAGGCGACATGCTGCGCGTCGAAATCTGCTCGAATTGCCATCCCTTCTTCACCGGCAAGCAGAAGCTGGTTGACACCGCGGGTCGCGTCGAGCGCTTCACGAAAAAGTACGCAGACGCCGCCGCCAAAGTCGAAGCTGCCAAGAAGTAACCGCATCAGGGTGGGACAGCCAAGACTTGGCTGTCCCACCCTGATGCCAATCCTTTCTGATTCGCGCCTTGTTGCAAACGATTTCGCTCTTCCCTCTCTGCGTTCCTCCGCGTTCTCTGCGTCTCAGCGTTATCTTTAATTTCTTCCTATTTTCCTTTCAGCTTTTAACTTTCGACTTTCAACTTCTTTCCTTCCTCCACCCGTGTAAAATGAATCTCCAACGTGGCCACGCAATCCCGCATGTTCGAAGGTGCGCCTTCCGGCAGTGCAGTCGAAACCGCCCCGCCCCGTGTAACTCTGCGCAACGCCTTCGCCCATCCTTTTGATTCCGCCATCGCCGCCGCACGCACCTGTTACGCCCCGCGCCTGATCGGCCCCGAGGAGATCACCGAAAAACAGCGTGTGAATATCGGCGCCGCGACTTTCCACAGCGGCCATCACACCGTTTATCAGCACGCTCATTTCGAGTTTGGCCTAGAAAACGTCAGCCGCCACTTCGTATGGTCTTTCCTCCACGCCCACCCCTTCTACAATTCCGAGCAGCAGAGCCAGCGTTATGTCCGCCTTGATCGCGCCCAGGCTTACGTGCCGCCCCTTTCTCTTTTCTTCGATGAGAAAGCCAAACTCGCCTACGAGCAGTCCATCGCCCGTGCCTGGACTTATTACCGTGAGCTCTCCGCGATCCTGGTCGCGGATACCCGCTCCATTTTGAACGACATCTGGCATATCGGCCCGATGTCCCATCCCAAGCGCCTTCAAAAAATCGAGCGCTCCGCTGAAAAACGCGCCATTGAAATCGCCCGCTACGTCCTTCCCGTTGCCGCCTTTACCACCATGGTGCATACGCTTTCCGGTGTAGTGCTGCACCGCCTCTGGCGCATGAGCGCGGCCTCCGACACTCCCAGCGAATCGCGCGCTGTCATCGGCGAGATGGTCGCCCTGGTCAAAGCCATCGATTCGCAATTCTTTGATCGCTTCGGCACCGCGCCTCTCGAGGAAATGCCCGAATGGTCCGGCTCCAGCCTCAACGGTCACAACGGCGAGGCCGTGCCGCATTCACTTTCCGCCGAAGATTTCTCTCGCGAGTTTGACGCCCGCCTCGAGGGAAAAACTTCCAGGCTGGTCGACTATTCCCCGCGCGCCCCGCGCATTATGGCCGAAGCCTATCGCGCCGTCGTCGGCTTGACCGAAGCGCAATGCAGCGACTCTGACGCCATCGATCGCTTGCTCAACCCCGCGCGCAATCCTTATCGACTGGAAACGCTCAACATTGGGGTATCGCATGGTTCCCGGTTCGCGCCCCTTGCTCACTCTTTCTGACACGCGCCGGACCGATTACATCACTCCCTTTCTTCTTGCCAACAACCCCCGTGCCAAAGAACTCTACGATCGCGCCATGCACGACGCCTGGGCCGCAAAAAATGATCTCCTCGACCGCGGCGTGCCCGCGGAAATCTCTCTTTACCTCCTTCCCAACGCCAAAGCCGTCCGCCTCGTCGAAACCGGCTCGCTCCTCCATCTCCTCCACAAATGGACCATGCGCACCTGCTTCAACGCCCAGGAAGAGATCTACCAGGCTTCCATGGACGAAATCGCCCAGTTGCGCCAGGTCCACCCCGAACTTTCTCGCTACATCGGCCCTCCATGCCATCTCCGCGCCGGCATCACCACGCCCATCTGCACCGAAGGCTCCCACTTCTGCGGCGTCAAGGTCTGGCTCGACTTCCCGAACATCCCTCGCCGCATCTGATGACGAACATGAACGCGCACGAGTTTGAGAGTCTCGCAAGGGAAGTACTCAGCGACAAGTTTGGGACGCGCCTCACTAGCCTGAAACTGGCCGGCTTTCCAAAAAAATTTGACTTGGTTTCAAGTGATGGTCAGATCGTGCGCGACGCCAAGTTCTTTTCTATGGTGCGAGGATACAAGGTTCCGCCCGCAAAATGGTCTGTCATTGCAGAGCATGTTTGGTTTCTTGAAAAAACAAAGGCTCAAATAAGATTCCTCGTATTTGGTAACGACCGGCGCGTGGCAGCCACTTGGATTCACCGATGGGGAAAATTCGTACCATCGAACGTTGACTTTTACTTTTTGGAGGGCAACAAGGGCCTAGAGCTCCTTCCGAAATATGAGGGGCTGGCACCGTGAGTCGCACAACATACTTGTTTGACGCAAGTGCTATTCTGCAGCGATATGTCGGCGAAAGGCCTGATTGGAAACGAAAGGTAGACTCCATTGTTTCCAGGCGAGAGACGCCCGGGAGTGACCTGACCCTCTTCATTCCGACGATCTGCATCGTCGAAGTGTTCAAAGTGCTAGCTCAAAAGTGCTTTGGTGAACACAAGATTGATGCCCTGAAATACAAGGAATGTTTGGACTCCTTCCGGAGAGAAATTCACTGGGGGAGAGTCTTCTATCCTTATGAAATGAACCGATACCATATCACGGCGATCGATGAGGTTCTTCCACTCGACTACATTTTGCGCGAGCGCGAGCCGGACGACAAGCAGCCGCTTAGCGCAACCGATCTTCTCTTGGTTGCAATGGCCTCGGATCTCACCTTCCTGAACGGCTCAAACGACAGCGTTTCCCTGGTCACCTGCGACAAGCGGATAAAAAAGGTCTGTGACTATTTTCGGTCGGGCTATGTTCAGGATCGAAATGCCAAGAAGGTGCCAGGCCCTCTAGATGATCCGCCAAAAGACCGGTGGCCCCCTCCCAAAGTCATATACGTTCCCGAGTGGAAATGAAAATTTCAACGAATGCACGGGAGACCTTCGCTGCCTTCGTGCTAGGCCACTGACGCACGGTCAAGAGGCTTCGATGGAAACAGTAACAGTATCGGTGGGTTCTTTCTGTTGTTCGATGCGATCAGCGAGGATGCGCAGCGCTAGAGTTTGACCTGACGCCACGGCTTCATTTTCTGTGGCCCCGTATGCCAAGACCCCCGGTAGGTCTACAATCTCGGCAATCCAGCGCCCGTCGGCCTCAAGTTCTGTTTCTACTTTGTAGACAATATGAGACACGACTGCATACTAGCACGCAGCCACTTCTCCGGCGTCAATCTCTGTCTCGCCTTGCCCAATATTGTCCGCCGCATCTGAAACTTGCCTGTTAAAGTTATCGTCCAATACTAAGGAGACACCATGCCTCATTCCCCGACCCGCTCGATCGCAGCACTCCTGACAGCGGCGCTTCTCGCGCCTTCCTCTTTCGCCTTCGATACGCCTCTTTCCGACACCGCTGTTCGCGAGGCCTATTTCCTCGGCCAGCGCCACGATGAATCCTTCGCGCGTTTCCTTGACAAGTACACGAAGCGCCTTCCCGCCCCCAAAACTGGCCCCTACGTCTCCTCGGTCACCTTCTTTACTCCCTTCGCTCTCCTCACCCAGCTCTCCAGCCAGCACACCGTCGGCTATAGCGCCCAGCAGGCCCAACTCGACCACCGCGGCCAGGAAGAATCCGTGAAAATCGTCGTTCAAATTCTCTTGACGGACTCTTATGGCGCTCTCATTCCTCGCCCCGCAAGCTCCCGATCCAGCTCTCCCACGGGCTACGTCTTGCGCCCTTATGACTTTTGGAAAGATTTCGAGGTCCAGGTCTTCACCGGTGAGAAAGCGCTCCGGCCTTTCACTTCCTCAGGCGAACCAAACTTAATTTGTGACGAAGGCGGTTGCACTCTCACTGGCGCCACACTCTGGTTTGAATTTCCGGCAAACGCCTTTTCCTCCGGCACAGTCTCCGTCCGCGTCGATCCCCCCGTAGGTGACCAGGTCACTGTCGAGTTCGATCCTTCCTCTCTCCGTTGACCTCTTGCGCTCTCCGCGCTCCCAGCGGTTGCACTTTTTT
>WNFA01002829.1_pt1 | contig 19406 bp, 12 predicted proteins | sample 5400481 | NCBI WGS metagenome assembly WNFA01 (sample SAMN13153340, study PRJNA577476) | soil metagenome | isolation source: 120 cm saprolite under Douglas fir tree site 2 hole 1 replicate 2 | place: USA:California | collected 2015-04-18
CCCGTCGGGGGGCTGGTCCGGCCCGACGTGGGGTCGCCCCAGCAGACCACGGTCGCATCCGTCCGGATCGCGCAGGTGAAGTTCGAGCCGGCGGAAATGGAGCCAGAGCTCGGGGCGGAGGCGGCGCTCGCAGTGACGGCCGAGGCGACCATAACCAGCGCGCCCAGCGCCACCAGCACGCCACGCACCAGTCGCCCCATCACAGCCGCCCTCCCCAGGTGATTCGGCGTACCCGCACCGTTCATCACCCACGTACCCACATACCCCACAACGCTTGGGATGCTAGCAGTGGTCGATCTATGTTTTGGAGACAAAAGTGTTCGAGGCGTCGCTGCCTGTGGCCGAATATCCAAGGGGTTCCAGCTAAGGGCGCGCAGACGTCGTCGATTGCCGGACCACCAGCTCGGTCGCTAGCGGCAGCGGGGAACGCACGTGCTTGCCGCCGATCTGGGCAATCAACAGGCGGGCCGCCTGGCGACCCTTTTCGGCAATCGGCTGCCGGACGGTGGTCAGTGCTGGTGTCACCCATTCGGCCATCGGAATGTCGTCGTAGCCGACTACCGACAGGTCCTCGGGCACACGCACTCTGTGCTCGCGCGCGCTTGCCATCAATCCGATCGCTGCCATGTCACTCATCGCGAGGACGGCAGTCGGATGGTTGCGCCCGCGCCACAATTGCCGGAAAGCAGCCTTGCCCGCCGCAAAAGTGATGCCTGCGGGCACCACACGCGGCGCCGGGCCGCCGGAGGCACGGATCGTCTGCCGGTAGCCCGCCAGCCGGCGGGCGCCGATCCCACTCTCGCCGCGGTCCCTCGGCTCGCCGAGACCGACGACCGCAATGCGCCTATGACCGAGTTCGAGCAAATGTTGGGCGGCGAGAGCCGCACCGCCGAAGTCATCGATGTTGACAGTGGCCACGCCTGGCTGGGGATCTGCATCGACCAGGATGCAGGGCAGACCAATGCGCCGGAGGGTGTCAAGACTACGATCCCCAGTCAGGCCCAAGCTGATAAAGCCGTCTACGGCGGCACGGCCGATGGCACTCTCGAGGGAGCCATTCAAGGGTGGAACCAGCAGAAGCGTCAGGTCGTGTTGCTCGCAGACCTCGCCGACGCCGCGGATCAGGAGCGACGCGAACGGATTCGCAAAGACCACCTCAACCGACTGTGGAATGAGGAATCCGACGGATCCGCTTCGTTTGGTGGAAAGCGATCGAGCGGCTGGGTGCGGGGTATAGCCGAGCTTGCGAGCGACCGCCATGACGCGCTTGCGCGTGGGCTCGCTGATCTCATCGGAGTTATTGAAAGCAAACGAAACGGTTGCCTTGGAGACCCCCGCCGCCGCGGCCACATCCGCGATCCGAACCCTGCTCATGCCTTCACGCCGTCACGTCCAAGGCGAATCTTGACACGCGCATGGCGTGGGCTAAGATGCGACTTAACCGTTTTAGCTATCGCAAAGCAACAAGGAGGAGACATTGGTCACCTGGAAGCACTGGATGAGGCCGTCCGGGGTCGCCATGCTGGCCACGCTGGCCATGCTGGCCGCCGCCTGCGGGTCCAGCTCGACACCGACGACGACCACGCTCACCCGCAGCGGCACCATCACCATCTGGCACGGTTATGAGGGCACGTACCTCGACGCCAAGAAGGCGATCTACGACGCCTATATGAAGCAGTACCCAAACGTGACCATCAATCTGGTCCACAAGCCCAACCTCACCGATGCGGTCACTGCCGCGGCGGGTGCCGGCCAGGGCCCTGACATCGTGGCCTGGGTCGACGATCAGATCGGCAAGTGGGTGAAGCTCGAAGCCATCAAGCCCATGGACCAATGGACGTCCAAGGACTACATGACCTCGCAGTACACCCAGGCCGCGGTGGATGCCGCGACTTTCGAGGGCAAGATCTACGGCATGCCCGAGGCGGTCGAGGCGATCACCATCATCTACAACAAGAAGCTCATCACGAGCAGCCAGATTCCGAAGACCACTGACGCCCTGGTCAGCTTCGCCAAGTCTTACAGCCAGAGCAACCCCGGTTCGTACGGGGTCGTATGGAACCCCAAGGACGCGTATTTCCAGGCGCCCTGGATCTATGGTTCGGGTGGCTTTTACGTCAAGGCTGATGGGACTGTCGGTCTCAACACGAGCGGTACGAAGTCAGGTTTCAATTTCGTTGCCAGCTTCAAGGGTGCCATGCCTGCCGGGGTCGACTATGGCATCGCCGACACGCTCTTCAAAGAGGGCAAGGCGGCCATGATCATCAATGGTCCGTGGTCGGTCGCGGACTACGTGAAAGCTGGAGTCGATTACGGCTACGCGACCCTGCCGGTCGTCGCGGGGTCTGGAAAGCCCGCGTCGCCTTTTGTGGGTGTGAAAACGCTGATGCTCGGGGCTTACTCGACCAATCCCGCGCTCGCAGTCGACGTCATGAAGTTCTTCACCAACAAGGACAATCAAACGAACATGGTCGTCACAACGAGGGAGATTCCAGCCAACAAGCTGGCGCTGGCAGACCCCAAGGTGCAGGCCATCCCCGACATCGCCGGCTTCGGCGCCCAGGTCAAGAATGGCGTCCCGCTACCGAACACACCATTCATGTCAGCGCTCTGGGATCCGGTCGCCAAGGCGCTGGAAGCGGTATGGACCGGTAAACAATCCGTCGACGCGGCGCTGAGTGATGCGCAGTCGGCAGCGGAGAAGAACGTAGCCCAGCTTAAATAGCCGAGTGACCAACGGACGAGGGCGGCGGTCGGCGCCGCCGCCCTCAGCTTGGGGCTAGACGATGTATCGGGTCAGGGCCTTGACGACCCTCACGTACCTGACCCCGATGATCGTTGGGGTCGGACTCATCAGCCTCTATCCGATCCTCTACAACGTCTACATCTCGGTCACGAACCAGAACCTGTATCACTTCCGCCACTACGCCTTCATTGGACTTACCAACTATCAGAGCCTGCTCAAAACCTTCGATGCGGACTTCTTCATCGTGTTGGGCAGGACGTTTCTCTTCGTCGCCATCTGCATACCTCTATTTCTTGCCCTCGGGATGCTGACTGCGCTTGCGCTCAACCACCCGGCAATCCGCTTCAAGGCTTTCTGGAGGGTGGCCCTGATCGTGCCGTGGGCAGTCCCAAGCTACATCACCGCTCTCGTATGGAAGTTCTTCTTCAACGGCGAATTCGGCACGCTCAATCAGCTGTACCGGCTGGTCGCAGGCCCGCATGCGGGCCTGCCGTGGCTGAGTGATCCGAACTGGGCGTTCGGCTCGATCGTCCTCGCCAACCTCTGGATGTCCTACCCCTTCTTCATGGTGGTCATCCTTGGAGCATTACAGAGCATTCCTGTCGAGCTGTATGAGGCTGCCGCGGTGGATGGCGCCACCTCGTGGCAACGGTTCTGGCGGATCACAGTGCCGCTGCTTCGTCCGGCGATCCTGCCCGCAACGGTCCTCAGCGCCATCCTGACCTTCAACACGCTCAATACCGCCTACCTCATCACGACAGGAGGCCCGTTCGTAAGCGCGGCCAAGCCCGGAGCCACCGAATTCGTGATGGTTTATGCGTTCCGTGAAGCCTTCCAACTGTTCAACTTCGGTTACATCGCCGCGTTCGCGGTGGTGATTTTCATGATGCTTTTTGGGGTCACGCTCGGGAGCCTTCGTTTCAGCGGCCTGGTCCGCGAGGAGGCTCGATGAGGCTCCTCTCGCGAGTCGGGGTGCCGGCCCTCATCTATGTCTTCTTGATCACGATGTTGATCTTTGCCTTGTTTCCCGTGTTCTTCGTGGTCCAGGCCGCGTTCAGGCCCGGCCAATCCCTCTACTCGTTGACGTTGAGTTTGTGGCCGGATCACCCGACCTTCGACAACTTCACGTACATCTGGACCAAGATTCCGTTCCCTCTCTGGCTGCGGAACAGCCTGGGCGTCTCGGTCGGCACCATGGTCGCGGGCCTCATCGGCTCGGCGACCGGCGCCTATGCGCTCTCGCGTTTCAGGTTCGCGGGCAAGCAGATGACGTTGATCCTGCTGCTCGCAATCCAGGCGTTTCCGTCGGTGCTGGCTCTGATCCCGATCTATCTCATCCTCAAGACGATCGGCCTGGTCGGTTCTCCGTTCGGACTGGTGCTGGCCTACATGTCAGTCGCATTGGTGTTCTGCACCTGGAACTTGAAGGGATACTTCGACACCATACCGCGCGACCTTGATGAAGCGGCTCTCATCGACGGATGCACGGTGACGCAGGCCTTCTGGCGCGTCATCCTGCCGCTCTCCGTCCCGGCGCTCGCCGTCACAGCGCTGCTCATGTTTCTCACCGCGTGGAACGAATGGGTGATGGCGTCCGTCCTGCTTCTGGATGAGAACACCTACACGGTGCCAGTCGGCCTCTGGGGCCTGCAGAACGACTATCGGGTCCCGTGGGGATACTTCGCCGCCGCATCGCTGATCGTCTCGCTGCCGGTCATGGCATTGTTCCTCGGCCTCCAGAGATACTTCCGGGCTGGGCTGACGGTGGGCAGCGTCAAGGGCTAGTTGCGGCGGCGCCTCTTCTTCATCCTGGGCGGCCTCGCGATCGTGGGCGCGATGGTCCCGCTCGTCTACTTCCTCAATACGACAAGTGAGTGGAGCGGCGACGCTGCGCCGGAATCGCGCACCGCTCCCGATCGCTGGACCAGCGGTAACAAGGACGCCATCGGCACGGCATTGGGGCCGGCGTCGAAGGTCTGGTTCACCGCCGTCCATGGCACGATCGCCGACCTCCTGTACCCGACAGTGGACCATGACAACCTTCGTCAGTTCGGATTCCTTGTCACCGACGGCGCCGGCTTTTTCTTCGATGCGTCTCAGCAAGGCATCGCCACCTCGCGCGTGACCGACGACCGCGCGCTCACCTATGAGCTTCGGGTCGATGACCCGGTGCACCACTTCAGCATCGTGACCGAAGTCGCCACAGACCCCAGCGGTCCGGTCGTGCTCGTTCGCACGCACCTCACCGGCGACCGTTCACGCCTGCATCTGTACGCATACCTCGTGCCTCATCTCGATGGCTCCGGCGCCGGCCAAAACGCCTTCTTCGATGCGAACCGTGGCTACATCAGCAAAGGCCAGACCTGGCTCGCGGTCGCAGGTGACAGCGCAATGGGTCCCCGCACAGCGGGCTACCTTGGACACGGCGACGGCTTCGACCAGCTGCACAACCACCAGTTGGCCAATCGCTACCGGGCAGCTGGGCCCGGTCGCGTGACGCTGACCTGGGAGCTGCCCCAAGGCGGGCCCAGGACCTCGGCGCTTGCATTCGGGGCCAGCCGCCTGGCGGCCGACGCTGCGCTGGACGCCGCCATGCATGGGGGCTCGCAGGCCGTGTTCGACGCCTACCGCACCGGCTGGCGTCAATACGCTGCATCGCTCACAGCTCCGCCAGGCGTTGCCCCCCTCTTCTACTACAGCGCTGAGGTGATCAAGATGACAGAGGACAAGCGTCACCCAGGTGCGATCGTCGCGTCGCTCGCGCTGCCATGGGGTGACACCGCAACGGACGACGCCGCCGACGTGGGATATCGCAAAGTGTGGCCGCGCGACCTGTTTCACGCGGCCGGCGGGCTGCTCGCCGCGGGTGACATCAGCACCGCACTCGACGTGGTGCGCTTCATGGGCCGGCAGCAGCGCGACGACGGGAGCATGCCTCAAAACACAAACCTCGAAGCCGTGCCCGTGTGGACGGCTCAGCAGATGGATGAAACCGCGGACGCAATCCTGCTTGCCGTTCGCCTGTCGCGCCAGCTCAGCGCAGGCGATGGTCCCGACATCACACGCGCGGCGGACTACATCGTGCGCACCGGTCCTATCACCCAGCAGGAGCGGTGGGAGGAAGCGGGGGGCTACTCGCCGGCCACCATTGCCGCCGAGATCGCGGCCCTCGATGCCGCCGTCCTTTGGTCGCGAAAGCAGTCCAGGTCGTTAGATCACTCTTCCGAATGGGCGGCCGCGGCCAGGCGCTGGGACGCGGAGCTCGAGAGTGACACCTTCACCCACACCGGCGCGCTGGGGTCCGGGTACTACCTGCGCATCAGCGCGGGCGGTCATCCGGACACCGCCGACCTGGTCGACCTCGCGAACCAGGGCGGTGTGTGGGACCAGCGCGAGATCGTCGATCCCAGCTTCCTCGAGCTGGTACGGCTCGGCGTGCGCCCGGCACAGGACGCTCGCGTGGCCGCGACCGTCCGAGTCGTTGACGCCGCGTCGTCAGGCCAGGCCGGTGGGATGACGCTGTGGTACCGCTACCCCCACGACGGCTACGGAGAGAAGAACGAAGGCTCCGCGCCCCCGGGGCAGGGTCATCTCTGGCCGCTGCTCCTGGGCGAACGTGGCGTTTACACGGTGATCGCCGGCGGCGACGCCCGACCCTACGTCGCGGGCCTGGAGTCGCTCGCGGGTTCCGACCAGCTGCTTGGCGAGCAGGTCTGGGAGGGCACCGGGCTGCCGACAGGGTCGGCGCGGCCGCTGGTGTGGGCGCAAGCGGAGTACATCGTGCTGGCCCGTGCGGCTGCCACGGGATTGGTAGACGACTCGCCGGTCAGCTGGCTGAATGGGGTGTGATCGCCCACCCCAGTGGTCCGAGCTCGACCGGCTCGTCCAGGCCCGGCACCTCGCGGCGCTGAGGTGTCTCGCTGAAGTTGAGGGCGACCACCACGCTCTCGTCAGGCGTGCTGCGTTCGTACACAAATATCTCAGCGTCGGCGAGGACAGTCCGCCTGTCGCCACGGCGCAGCGCGATCGAATCGCGTCGCATCCGCCCCAGCTCCTGGAAGTGCGCGAGCAGGTCTTGGTTCTGATCGCCGCCCCAGAGCATGGGTAGGCGCGCCTCGGCGTTCTCGACCACGCCGTCGAAGCGCTGGCTCAGCCCGACTTCGGTGCCGTAGTAGATGACGGGCATGCCCGGCAATGTCAGGAGCAGCGTCGCCGCCAGCTTCAAGCGGTCCGCATTTCCTCCGGCCATCCACAGGAATCGGTTCATGTCGTGGTTGTCCATCAGCGTCGCGAGGGCCAGACCAGGGTACGCATGATCATGCTCATCGAGCCAGGTCGCGAAGCCGGCCGCGTCCATGCGGCCTCGCGCCAAGGCCTGGCGCACGTAATAGGTCAGGTCGAAGTCGAAGATCGCGTCCAGTCGACCGGTGTAGCGAGCCAGCCACTCCGGGAGGCCGGTGGCCTCGCCGAGGACCAGGGCGTCTGCCTTGATCGTGCGCAAGCCGCGCCGGAGCTCGACCCAGAAGGCCGGGTCGACTCCGGCCACGTGGTCGCAGCGGACTCCGTCGGCGCCATATGCCGTCATCCAGTGCTGAGCGGCCCGGACGAGCTGTTGCTGGACATTGCTGTCGCCGGTGTCGAGCTCGGGCAGCGAGATCACATCGGAGAAGCAGCGGTAGTAGTGAGGCCACTGCCAGAAGCGGTAGTAGCTCGCGGCGTCGCCATCCTTCTCGATCGCGTCGCGAAACAGATGATGTCCACGGCCCGTGTGGTTCGGCACGAAGTCGAGGAGCACGCGCATGTCGCGGTCATGCGCGGCCTCAACGAGGCGGACCAGCGCGGCATCGCCGCCGTAGCGCGGCTCGATGGTGAGGAAGTCCTCGTGGTCATAGCCGTGGTGCGAGGGACTCTGGTGGACGGGGCTCAGCCAGAGCACGTTGCACCCCAGCCCGGCGATGTGGTCCATGTGCTCGCGGATGCCATCCAGGGTCCCGCCGTACAACGCGGTGGCGTCGCCGGGCGCTGGCAGGCTCTCCCCCGGCCGCGCGAAGCGGTCGACCATGACGTGGTAGCACAGGGCGTCGCGCACCCATTCTGGAGGCGAAGGCGGCGCCGATTCGTAGGCGAACTCCTGGCCGCCAGGCCGTGGATCGCTATCCGATGCCCAGACCGGAGTGGCTTCTGCGTCTCGGAGATTCACGCGGATCTTGTAGCGCGAAACCTCACCTGCTTCGGTCGCCGGTACCGGGCCGCGCCATCGGGTGGTGCGGCCCGGCTCCTCCGCGATGGCTTCGAGGTGCTCAGACGGCAGTCCTGCGACCTCGATCGTGACCCCGGACACGTCGAGATCCGAACGCACCTCGGCAACGAGGACGGCCTCGCGGGGTTCAGGCATGCCGGCGTGGAAAGCGCCGCCGTAAAGAGCGCGAGCATGCCGCGCTTTTTGGACCGTCGCCTGGTGCTCGAAGAAACCGTCCTCGACGGCGGCAGTCGGTGGGATCAAAGCGTGGACAGTCAGCAGGAGCAAGGCGTGGGCCGCGAGGTCGACGCCGCCACCGGAGACAAACAGCCTCAACGACGATCGTCTGGCGGCTGCACCCTGCAGCGCAGCGACCGCATTGGCGCGACGCCCGGCGATCGTGTCCTGCCACGCCGCCCAGAGCGCGGCGCTCGTACCCGCGGCCGGCGATGATGGCGGCTCCACACCACCGTTCGCCTGGAGCTCCGCAAGCCGGGTCGCGAGCTCAGGTGAGTGCGACCGCCGCAGGTGCTGCTCGAGGCCCCAGGCGAATTGCGGATCGCCCCGGTCGTGCTCGAGGGCCCATGCGAAGAAGGCCCGGGCGGCGCCGCGCTCGCCGCAAGCATCGAGTGCATGAGCCACCAGGACGTCTTCACCTCCATCCGCCGCAAACGAGCCCGAGCGATCGTGATGCTGCGCGATCACCAGGACGCTGCGCGCGTAAAGGTCGGCGATCGCGGCGCGATCCGTGAGGTCGGGGACCCGAGCCACCACCGACGCCCGCGTGGCCCCGGCCAGCGGTGGCGGATCGAAGCCCTCCGGCCACGCGCCGTCGAAGCGGATGCCCGCCTGGGGGAGGACTTCGCCAAGGCCGCTCTCCCAGCCCACCGTCGCATCGCCCTCGGACCGAAAGGCAAGCAGCAGGCTCTCACCGATGGCGGCGAGGCGGCGCTCGACCTTGATTCCGGTCGAGTGGCGCGACATCACCCGCAGGACGTTGGTGCCACGCACGTACTCGCGGCGGTGCTTCCAGCCGCGGCCGCCGATCCGGCGCCTTCGTTCCGCGCCAACCTCGAGCACCGCATGAGCCGGCTTCTCGAGCAGCTCAGCGTCGAGGTGCGGAGCGCAGAGGCCGATCAGGCTGCCGTCGGCGCCGATCCTCGCCAGGAGCCTGCCGTTGCCGACGGTGGCGACAAATCGGGCGCTCATGCCTGCGAGAGGTTAGCCGACCGGCCCGTCGCCCTCATCGCGTCGGCAATCCGGTTCATGCCGTCGGCACCCTCGATGTCCTCGAGCGAGGTTGGGAGCGCGAGCCGCCAGTTCGGAAATTCGGTCGTCGTGCCCGGGACGTTGGGGCGTTCGATCACACCGAGCGCATCCTCGAGCGAGACGAGAACGATTCGCGGGCGCCCGCGGGCAAGCTCTGAGTAGGCCGCCACCGCGACGTCAACCGGCGCGGTCGCGTCAGGAAGGCGGGTGAGGCTTACGAGCTTCTCGCGCAGATGGTGGAGCCGACGTTCAGGCTCGCGCAGCGTCCAGAGGCCGGCGACCGTCGGCAGGTCGTGGGTCCCCACCGCGGCGATCGCATCGCGTGGCCAGCGCCCTGGCTCGGAACCTTCGAACCACAGCAAGCGATACGACAACGATCCCCGCCGGCGTAGGTGCTCTCGCACTTTCGGCGGCACCAGGCCGAGGTCTTCGCCGACCACGAAAGCGCGAGCACGCCTGCTCTCGTTGGCGAGGAGCGACAGCAATGACGCGGCCGGGTAGCGCACGTAAGCGCCCTCGGCCGCAACCATGCCCGTAGGGATCCAGAACAGACGGAAAAGTCCCATGACGTGGTCCAGCCGGACGCCGGCCGCGTGACCGGCCGCTCCGCGGATCGCGTCCACGAACGGTTCCCAATGCGCGCCGCCCAGCAGCCACGGGTTGAATGCCGGCAGCCCCCAGTCCTGGCCGTCGCGAAAAAACTCATCCGGGGGCGCGCCCACGCGCATCTCCGGCGCCAGCAGGTCCTGCCATCGCCAGGCGTCAAACCCGTCCGAGGCGAAACCGACAGGCACGTCGGTGATCAGCCCGATCTCTCGGCCTGCCCGCGCGAGCTGGCGATCGATGTGGAACTGCTGCCATTCGTGAAACGCGATGCGGTCGGCGAGCCTGCGGCGGCTGGGCTCGATCCCGTCGTTGCGCGGATGCCGGAGATAGGCCGGCCAGCTCCGCCACGCGGGCCCATGAACCTCGGCCAGCGCGTTGAAGGTGGCGAAGTCGTCCAGGGCGCGGCCCTGCCGGCGGACCCAAGCATCGAGACCCTGTGGCTTGGGCGCGGCTTGAAAGATGTATTCGAGCGCTCGCGACTTGAGCTGGAAGACCTGGTCGTAGTCGATGAGGCGTCGTTGATTCAGCTTGCTTGCGGCCTCGCGCAGCGGCTGCAGCTCCGCGGCGCATCGCTCCGCGCCCTCGACCTCTTCGATGCGCAGGTAGAGCGTGTTTCGAAAGCGACGTGTCGAGGCGTAGTAAGGCGAGGGCTCGTATGGCACGGTCGGTGTTTGCGCTCCGAGTGGGTTGAGGAGGATGACCGAGGCGCCGCGCCGCCGCGACCAGCGACCGAAGCGTCTGAGATCGGCCAGGTCTCCGATGCCCCAGCTGTCGCGCGAACGCAGGGCGTAGAGCTGGATCGCCCAGCCCCAGGCGCGATCGGGCGCCGGCGCGCAAGGTTCGTGCGGGAGCTTGAGACGCCGGATGCGTGGCGGCCGGTCTTGCTTGGCGCCCAGGGCGGCGAGGATGGCGTCGGTGGTCGAGCGAGTGGTCTCGACGACGTCACCCTGCCAGCCGTCATAGGCGGGCAAGATCCCCCAGCGCCCGGCATCGTCAAGCATGTTCCGGCCAAGCTACCATTCGCCCGGATGACGAGAGGCACGGCCGGCAAGCTCCATCACGTACCCGCCGAGGCGCACACGCCTGCGACGGCGCAGACGCCAGGCATGTCCCGCACGGCGGCGCTGTCCGGCGAGACGGTCGGCAGCCGAGCCATCTGGATGGGCGAAACGCGCGTCGCGCCGGGCGTTGCTTCCGGTCCGCATCACCACGGCAAGAGCGAAACCGGCATCTATGTCGTCGCGGGCAGTCCCGAGTTCATCTATTCGGAAGACGGGCATGAGGTGCGGCTGCGAACCAAGCCCGGCGACTACATCTACGTGCCACCCTTCGTCCATCACATCGAGTCCAACGCTCACTCGGATGAGGAGGCGGTGGTCGTGATCGCCCGCACCACGCAAGAGGCGATCGTGGAGAACCTAGAGGAGCTCTAATGGCGGTGAGCGCCGCGCTCGGGGGCGCAGTCCGCCGGCGCGAGGACCCGCGTCTTGTCACGGGCGCCGGGCAATACACCGACGACGTGCGCCGCGATGGTTGCCTGCACGCGGTCTTCGTCCGTTCCACGTTCGCCCACGCGCGGATCGCCAACTTTGACGCCTCGGGCGCGAACTCGATGCCAGGCGTCGTCGGGGTATTTCGCGCTGACGACCTGGGCCTCGAGCCGGTTGATGCGCTCGGCGCGCTTCGATCGTCCGAACCGGCTCGCTTTGTCGGCGATGCCATCGCGGTGGTCGTGGCGGAGACCCGCGCGCAAGCGGTCGACGCTGGCGCGTTGGTCCTCGTCGATTACGAACCGCTCACTGTGGTTGTCGACCCGGAGGCTGCCCTGGAGCCGGGCGCGCCGGTCATCCACCCCGATCGTGGTGACAATCTCGCCTTCGCCGGCGATTTCGGGGAGGAGGACGCCTTGCGGGGTGCGGAGGTCATCGTCCGGGGACGCTTTCTCAATCAGCGGCTGGCCGGGGTTCCGATCGAGGCCAACACGGTGCTGGCTGAGCCCGATGGCGAGGGTGGAATCCGAATGTGGGTTTCGACACAGGTGCCCTTCAGCGTGCGGATGGACGTCGCCTCGGCCATCGGGCTGCCGGAGGCGAAGGTGCGGGTGATCGCGCCCGACGTCGGCGGCGGCTTCGGCGCCAAGCTGATGACCTACCCGGAGCAGAGCGTGCTGGGCGCGCTGGCTCTGAAACTCGGTCGAGCAGTGCGCTGGTTCGAGTTTCGCAGCGAGAACATGGTCGCGATGACGCACGGCCGCGGGCAGATCCAGGACGTGGCTTTGGGCGCGACGCGTGACGGCAAGCTGGTCGGTCTGGAGGCGTCGGTCATCGGCGACGCCGGCGCCTATCCCGGTTTGGGAGCGATCCTTTCTTTCACCACCGGGCAGATGAGCTCAGGCGTGTACGACATCCCCAAGATCAGGTTCAGCACCCGCGCCGCCATCACCAACACCACCGTGATGTCGGCATACCGCGGCGCCGGCCGACCCGAAGCGGCCTCGTTGATCGAGCGCGCGATGGACATGCTCGCGGCGGAGCTGGGCATCGACCCCGCCGAGCTGAGGCGCCGGAACATGATCACGGGCCCATTTCCGCACACGACCGCCACCGAGGTCACGTATGACTCGGGCGACTATCGCCGCGCACTGGAGATGGCCCTCGAGGCGGCGGGCTACGACGATCTGCGCCGCGAGCAGAAGGGGCGCCGCGATCGCAACTCACAGCTGCAGCTTGGAATCGGCATCGGCGCGTACGTGGAGATGACCGCGGTCCCGCCGCCCTCCGAGTCCGGGGCGGCGCGCGTCGACCGGGACGGAACCATCGTCATCAGCGTCGGCACGACCTCGAGCGGCCAGGGCCATGAGACGGCCTACGCGCAGGTGGCCGCGGCTGTCCTTGGCGTGCCCATGGAAGGCATCCGCGTCGTCCAGTCGGACACGGCCGAGGTGCGTAGTGGGCGAGGCACTTTCGGTTCGCGCTCTTTGCAGCTGGGCGGGAGCGCGGTTCGGGGTGCCTGCGTCACGCTGGTCGAGAAGGCCCGCGAGGAGGCCGCGAGGCGCCTGGAGGCCGGTGTGGACGACATCGTTCGCTTCGACGATGGGCGGTTCGGGGTCAGCGGCGTGCCCGGCTCGGCTCTGAGCTGGGCGGAGCTCGCCTCCTCGGAGGTGGCCCTGGTCGCTGAGCACGATTTCACGCAGGAGGACCAGACCTATTCCTTTGGCTGTCATGTCGCGGTGGCCGAGGTCGACGTCGAGACGGGTGACGCGAGGCTGGTGCGGCATGTGGCGGTGGACGATTGCGGGACGATCCTCAATCTCATGCTGGTGGAGGGCCAGGTGCATGGGGGCGTCGCGCAAGGGGCGTCGCAGGCCCTGTATGAGGAGTTCATCTATGACTCTGATGGGAACCCGTTGACCACCAGCCTCATCGACTACGCGATTCCGGGGATCGGCGACCTGCCCTCGATAGAGACCCTGCACATGGAGACGCCGACGCCTTTGAACCCGCTGGGCGCGAAAGGGATCGGCGAGTCTGGCACCACGGGCTCGACGCCGGCCGTGCAGAACGCGGTTATCGACGCTGTATCGCACCTCGGTGTGCGGCACATCGACATGCCGTTGCATCCCATGCGCGTGTGGGAAGCGATCCGGGCGGCTCAGAAGTGAGCTGGCGCGGTTGTGCCGCGCCAGCCCGGGACCCTACAGAGCTTGGGAGAGCGTGAGCAGGAGGGCGGCCTGGGCTGGGGTCAGGAGACCCAAGTCGACCAGGGTGGTCAGTCCGTTTTGGTAGGCGTCGACAAGAGCCTTCTTGGCGGGATCGGGGGCGGATTTGGCATTGGTGAGGAGCGCGCAGAGCCGGTCCGCTTGCGCCTTGGCGAGGGCGGGCGACGTCTGGGCGTTGGGTGAGCCCTGGATGAACCGCGCGGTCAGGGTGCAGAGGCTCGACGAGGTGACCTCGACGGTGAAGGTCGTGGAGCCGATGCCTACGTTGCCCGCGATGTCGGTGGCAGTAGCCACGAGGGTGTGCGGGCCGAGCGGGAAGGTGTAGGCAGGCGCGTTCACGTTGGCGCATGTCGTTGACGCCAGACCGGAGCCGGGCGTCCCATTCGCGTTGTGTGGATCGGCCGCGGTGCAGGTGATGGCGATGGTCTGGTCGACCGTGTACGTGCCCGCGTTGCCGGTATAGGTGACTGTGGGTGGCGTCTTGTCGATTCGAATTGCCTGGGTGTGGGCGGCCTCGGTGTTGCCCGCGAGGTCCTTGGCGAAGTAGTTAACCGTGGTGACGCCCTCGGCAGTAACTGTGAAAGTCGTGGAGCTGCCGGCCACGACGGTGGGGGCGATGGGCTGCGCGCCTGTTGCGCTGTACTGGATCGTGGCGACATCCCCGACGCCGTCAGGGTCGGTGGCGGAGAGATTCACGGTCACGTTGGTCTTGTTCCAGGTCGCCGCGTTAGGCGCCGGGGAAATAGATATTGCGGTGCTCGGTGGTGAGGTGTCGATCGGCGTTGCGCCGGTTTGGAGTGTCGACGGAGAAGATGTGGGTTTCGCTGGGGAAGGTGCCGAAGAAGTCGAATGGAAGAAATACGGTGTGAGAAAGGGGGTCGACGGCCTGGTGGACCTGGAAGCCCTGATTGGTCATGTTGTTGACGTTGCTCACAAACGTTTGATCCCAGGTGGAGGGGTTGATCTCGACCAGATCCTGTGGGCAGCAATCGGTGACGCCAAACAGCCTGTTGGATGAGGTGTCGTAACTGATGCTCCTGAGCGCCCGGGACAGAACGGGACTGGTCGACACGACGGTGTTGCTGAGGGAGTCGATCGCGATTATGTGGGTGGGGGGAATGGGGGGACTTGGCAGGCTGAAATCCTCGCGACTTACGTAGATCGTGTGTGTTTGGGGGGCCAGCACCATGGAGTCGCTGAACGGGCCGGGTGGTCCGATGGAGGCTACAGGTGAGATGGCGCCCGTGCTCAGATCGACGCGCACGACACCGTTGGCGCCCTGAAACCCGCTCGGGACGAGGGCGTACATGGTGTTCGCGAGTGGATCGAACTGAATGTCGCCGATCGGAGCGTTCACCGGTGTGTCGGCGATCACGGCGTGGCTCTGGCCGTCGATCGTGAGGATCTCGAAGATCATCGTGAAGTTCGCGGGTGGAGGAGGAACGATGACGGATAGCCGGAGGGCGAAGATGCGGTGAGTGGCCGCGTCGCCGGTGAGATTGGTGACCTGGGCGTTGAAGTCAGGCGGGAGCCCGAGCTGGGCGATCGGCGTGACCGCTCCAGTGCCAAGATCGATCGAGGACACGGTCGAGCGGTCCAGGCCCGTGACGCCGAAGAGGGTGCCGGTTGATGAGGCGGCGACAGGCAGCGGCTGAAGCAGTGCCGGCAGTGCCGCGACCGATGCGGCGACCAAGATCCAGACCCGACGCCATCCGGGCTTGCGAGGCATCAAGTTCCCTCCCCAGTGAACCCCTACCTGAATAGACACTGAAGTCTAGCCGCGTAACGGGGACCGGAAACGGGGTGGCCAGGGCTTAACAGGCTGGGTTGTCGACTCGAACGAATGTTCGTAATCTGCCCTCATGGACCAGGCTGCAGTCGAACCCGAAGTCTCGAGCGAGGAGCTGCGCGAGCGGATGATCCGCAAGCGCAAGGCCATCGACCTGATGGAGCTTTCCTTCGCCGAGGACGCGGCCCGCTTCGCGGCCACGGACGAATATGACGAGCTGGGCTTTGTGAGCCCGATCGACTGGATCCGCTTCAACTGCCATATGACGAGCGGCGCAGCCGCCGACCGAGTCGCGGTGGGAAAGACGATGAATCGCTTGCCTCGAAGCGTCGAGGCGGTGAGCCAAGGGGAAATCGGGCTGGCGCACGTGACGGTGATGGCCAGGACGGCAGAGGCGCTCAAGGACCGCTTTGATGAACGGCCGTTGATCGAGTTCGCGCGCGAGAACTCGCCCGGCAAGTTCCACTTCTTCTGCCGCCACGCCCGGCATGCCGCGGACCCCGACGAATATGCGGCTCAAGAGGCTGACCAGGTTCACGAGCGGCGACTGTCGCTCAGCACGTGGATCGACGGGTCGATGGTGTTGAGCGGCGTGCTCGACGCTTTCGGCGGGGCCGCGCTGCGAGCGGCGCTCGAGCCACTCGCTCACCGCTCAGGCGAACACGACCGCCGCGAACGCGAGCAGCGGCTGGCAGACGCGCTGGTCGAGCTGGCGTCGGGCGGAACGCAGCGACCCAGCCTCCAGGTCACGACGTCGATCGAGACGCTGCTCGGCCTGGCCGGCGCGGCGGCGGCGGACATGGAGTTCTCGCTGCCGATCTCGACGAAGATCGTCGAGCGACTGGCCTGCGACTGCAACGTGACGCGCGTCCTGCTCGATTCGGAGTCGAGCGTGATCGATGTCGGACGCGCGAAGCGTGTGGTGTCAGGACCGGCTCGCCGTGCGCTCAACGCCCGCGATGGATCGTGCCGCTGGCCGGGCTGCGACCGGCCGGCTTCGTGGACCGCCGCGCATCACGTGGTGCATTGGGTCCATGGCGGCACGACCGATCTCGACAACCTCATCCTTCTTTGCCACCGGCATCACTGGATGGTCCACGAAGGCAAGTGGCAACTGGTCCGATCCGATGACGGTCGCATGCTGGCCATCCCGCCCACTGTGCGGTTCGGGCCGTCGGCGAGGGACGGGACCGACTATGACTCTTCTTCGTAGCCCAGGATCGGGCGCAGCCACCGCTGCGCCTCTGCGAACGGCATCGACTTGCGCCTCGCGTAATCCTCGACCTGGTCGCGGCCGACCTTGCCGACCATGAAGTACCGAGAGTCGGGGTGGGCGAAGTACAGGCCCGCGACGGCGGCGGTCGGCGTCATCGCGAACGACTCAGTCAGCTCCATCCCGATCGAGGGCGCGTCCAGCAGTTCGAACAGGGTCCGCTTCTCCGTGTGGTCGGGGCAGGCCGGATACCCGAAGGCGGGGCGGATGCCGCGGTACTTCTCGCCGATCAGCTCCTCGGGCGAGTGCCTCGGGCCCTTTTCATACCAGGAGCGGCGCACCACTTCGTGGAGGTACTCCGCGAACGCCTCGGCCAGGCGGTCGGCCAGCGCCTTGACCATGATCGCGTGGTAGTCGTCGTGCTCGGCCGTGTATCGCGCGGCCAGCTCATCCACGCCCAGCCCCGCTGTGACCGCGAACGCGCCGATGTGGTCGCCTTCTGGGGCCACGAAATCGGCCAGCGAGTAATAAGGCTTGTCGTCGCCGTGGTCGACCTGCTGCCGCAACATCGGAAAGCGAACGCCACCCTCCAAAACGATGTCATCGCCATCGGCGCGCGCCGGCCAGAATCCGTAAACGCCCTTCGCGCGCAGCCACCCCTTGGTCTGGATCTCGTCCAGCAGCTCCTCGGCGTGGCTGAACAGCTCACGGGCCGCGGCGCCGTACGACGGGCTTTCCAGGATCGCCGGGAACTTGCCCTTGAGCTCCCAAGCGTGGAAGAAAAACGTCCAGTCGATGTATTCGCGCAGCTCCGTCAGCTTCGGCTCGATCACCCGCGTGCCCGTGAATGGGGGCGTCGGGAGGTCGCTGAAGTCCAGTCGTGCGCGCTTGGCCCGGACCTCGGCCAGCGTCCTCTGCGGCCGCTTCGAAGTCGTGTGTTGGGCGCGCAGCTTCTCCTGCAGGGCGCGGTTGTCGCGGTCGAACGTCAGCCGGCGCTCGTCGTCGAACAGGTCCGAGACCACGCCGATCACCCGCGACGCGTCGAGCACGTGCACGGTCGCGCCGCTGTACGCGGGCGCGATTCTCACTGCCGTGTGCTGCTTGGAGGTCGTCGCGCCGCCGATGAGCAGCGGGATCGTGAACTGCCTCCGCGTCATCTCTTTGGCGACCGTGACCATCTCGTCGAGCGACGGAGTGATCAGGCCCGACAGGCCGACCGCGTCGGCGCCCAGCTCGATGGCTGTGTCCAGGATCTTCTCCGCGGGCACCATGACGCCGAGGTCGTGGACCTCGTAGTTGTTGCAACCCAGGACGACTCCGACGATGTTCTTGCCGATGTCGTGGACGTCGCCCTTGACGGTCGCGAGCACGAGCCTGCCTCGAACCTGCTGGCTCCCGGACGCCTCCTTCTCCGCCTCCATGAACGGCTGAAGGTAGGCGACCGCGCGCTTCATCGCCCGCGCGCTCTTCACCACCTGCGGCAGGAACATCTTGCCGGCCCCAAACAGGTCGCCCACGACCTTCATGCCGTCCATCAGCGGCCCTTCGATGACCATGAGCGGCTTGGCGTATTTCTGACGCGCCTCTTCCGTGTCGGCCTCGATGAACTCGACCTCGCCGTGCAGCACCGCATACGCGAGCCGTTCCTCGACCGGACTCTCTCTCCAGGTGAGATCCTTCTCCCGTTTCGTGCCGCCTCCGGACACGTTCTTGGCGAACTCCACGAGGCGCTCCGTCGCATCCGGCCGGCGGTCGAAAATGACGTCCTCGACCAGCTCGAGCAGGTCCTTCGGAATGTCCTCGTAAACGACCAGCTGGCCGGCGTTGACGATGCCCATGTCGAGGCCCGCCTGGATCGCGTGATAGAGAAACGCGGAGTGCATGGCCTCGCGCACCCGGTCGTTGCCACGGAAGGAGAACGACAGGTTGGAGACGCCGCCCGAGATGCGCACACCCGGGTATCTCTTCTTGATCTCGGTGGTGGCCTGGATGAACGCCTTCGCGTAGCCGGCGTGCTCCTCGATGCCCGTCGCGATGGCGAGGATGTTGGGGTCGAAGATGATGTCCTCCGGTTGGTAGCCGGCCTTTTCGGTGAGCAGCTTGTACGCCCGCCCGCAGATGGCGACCTTGCGCTCGAGCGTGTCGGCCTGGCCCTTTTCGTCGAAGGCCATCACGACCACGGCCGCCCCGTATTCGTGAACCAGCCTGGCTTTTTCGAGGAAGGACTCCTCGCCCTCCTTGAGGCTGATCGAGTTGCACACTCCCTTTCCCTGCAGACACTTCAGCCCCGCCTCCAGGACCGTCCACTTCGAGCTGTCGACCATGATCGGGATGCGCGCGATCTCCGGCTCGGTCGCGATCAGGTTGAGGAAGCGGATCATCGCGGCCTCGGAATCGAGGAGGTCGGCGTCCATGTTCACGTCGAGCAGGTTGGCGCCTCCGCGCACCTGATCCAGCGCTACCTGCACGGCGCCCGTGAAGTCGCCCGACTCGATCAAGCGGCGGAACCTGATCGAGCCCGTGACGTTGGTGCGTTCGCCGATGACGACAAACCTGGTGTCGGGTCCGATCTCGAATGGCTCGAGGCCGCTGAACTTCGCCCGTCCGACGCGCTTCGGGACCTGGCGGGGCGGGATTCCGGCCACCGCCTTGCGGATCTGGCGGATGTGGTCAGGCGTGGTGCCGCAGCAGCCGCCGGCGGCATTGAGGAAACCGCTGGTAGCGAACTCACGCAGCAGCCGGCTTGTGATCGGCGGGTCCTCGTCGAAACCGCCGAACGAGTTGGGCAGGCCCGCGTTCGGGTAGCACGTGACGTAGACCGGCGCT
>WNFA01004607.1_pt1 | contig 19383 bp, 17 predicted proteins | sample 5400481 | NCBI WGS metagenome assembly WNFA01 (sample SAMN13153340, study PRJNA577476) | soil metagenome | isolation source: 120 cm saprolite under Douglas fir tree site 2 hole 1 replicate 2 | place: USA:California | collected 2015-04-18
CGGCATCATCTGGACTCGCAAGGCCAGGGACAAGGATGCGGACGAAAGAGGGAAAAGTAAAAGTGTATCACCCGCGTTCAAAGAGCAAAGCCAGCCAGACCAGAAAACGGCGGGAAGGCTTTTCAGTTCCTACCGGTATTTCTCGGTTCGAAAAAGTCTTCGCGTTGTACATTTCTCCAGCGGGCCTAAGTGGCCGAACTGAAGAGCAGATCATGTTCAATCAAGCGCGATATTTCCTTCCAGGTATTATCTCAGATAATTGTCAAAAAAATACCTCATGGAATGGCTCATGGCCGCGAAGAACACTTTGCTAGCCGATTCTTTCTATGATAGCCAGGGCGATGACCAGGCTGGATCCATCTTCCAGGCTCAGGTGTGCTGCCCTTCCACGTATATCCGATTCGAAGGTTTGTTGATGCGTGAAAAAGTAGTTAATCTCGCCGGTAACCCCCTCGTGACTGCCGCTACAAATACGCACCCTTGAACCTATCGTTAAGGTGGGATTTGGCTGTACAGGCCGCCAGTTATGTTGAACCTCGCGGGCCGCTAGCGAAATGACGAGTTCTGGGAAGATCGACCGGCGGATGGAAGTTGCGCCCGACAGCAGGGCTATCGACCCGTGGTACCGTCTGAGCAGGTTGATGGTGCGAGCGGGCATAGCTATCGTGCCAAGTCCCTCTGTAAATAGCAAGGTAATGGAGGGCAGATGCGCCTGCGCGCGTTCGACGTCATTACTGTTTATCAATGCAATTACATTGGCACGCAGGAAGTCTTCCAGGTCACGGCTGGAGATGCTGCTGGCCACGACGCCCACTATACCGGCACCGGTGGCTTGACGCAGCGTAGCATAATTGAGTGGGCCTGGTATCACGAGTATAGCGCCGGCCTCCGCCGGTCGATTGCCGGGGAGCGGAAGTGAAGAACCGGCGTTCCAGACCGTAAGCACCCCTGCGACCTGGTTTCCTGCACCTATCACTCCCTGGATGACGGCGGCGCGGGTTTCAATAATCACTCCGCCACGGTGGGTGATATCGACGACCTGCCCTCGCATGCCTGCAAGTACAGTTTCCTGCATGTACCGGCAATCGATCTGTGCACCTTCGCTGCTCGGTGAGAGACCGGCATAGGATGCAGAAGGCGAGACAGCGTGCGGAAATCCGGTGGCGGCTTCGGCGATATCAGGTTTTTCCAGGAGCATTACAGCCTGGTCCGCTTGTACTTCCTGGCCTGGGCGGACGAGAGGGACGCCCCTGCTGTTGTAATCACCGGGCCAGCGCTCTCTCTGCATGAGCGATTGTGTAACTACGGGCCACCCGAGCGGATAGGTCATAGTTTTTCCCCCACCCGCAGAGCAACCGTCATGGTTGCCCTTTCGATCACGGATTCGGGCGACCACGAGGGTCGCCCACATCTCACACCCCGGGCGACCGTGAAGGTCGCCCCTACATTTCAGGCTCCAATTACTTGCATCCATTGCAATAGACGAGCATAGCGCTCGGTTTCATCTGTGGGGAAAACGAGGGGCCTGCCGCGCGCGTCTATGATCAAGCCCACCAGCCCGCCATCAACCTCTTCGGCAGCACGTGCTCGCTCGCCTTGCCCCAGGCCCACGTCAACTGTAGGTGCCGGGTAGAGCGTGAGCAGGGCCTGCTCGTTGATGTGCAGCGGGATGATTTCAATAGATCCGCTCATGACTTCGGCTGTTACCTGCCGCCCGTTGCTGTATTCGACGCCGACACGGATCGCCACCTGGCCCGGTGGCAACTCACCATAAGGTATGACACAGGTGCCCAGCCGGTGCATGACTGCATCATTTTCGTTGACCTGTACGGCGGCGATAGGGGCGACGGTTGCAACTGCTCCTAGCTGCGAGATCAGCATCGTGCGATCTAATACCATCGAAGTAACACCGCGTGGTTGAAGCGCGTCAAGCAGTATCAGCGCCGCCTGCCCAAATTTGGGCGCGTGAGCGAGCACACCACCGGTAGCCAGGATCAGATCTGCATCAAACTCGTTGAAGTGCTGCTGCTTCGCCGCTTCGACAGTGAGGACAATAGCTTCTCGCGCAAATGCCTGGCCTATCTGGAGATCGCGCAGGCTGGTCGGTATGGCCTGGGGATGCAGCATGCGATTGAGAACATGCTGCCGCAGCTCGTCATCGGTGATCCTGAATGGCAACCAGCGGGCCACACGCCGTGGCCCGGCTTTCTCCAGGATAGCACCCAGGCTGGGACCCATCCCTATGCCGGTATTCACAAGCGGTATAAACTCACCATGTTCTCCTGCCATCATGACGGTTGTCGTAGTTCCACCAACATCCACTGCGGTTACGTTCATCGCATAATGCTGGGCGAGAAAACGTACCAGGCTGCTCAATGAGCTGGGTGTGGCAATGGGTGCAGCGCCCGACCAGGAACGCACGTGATCGTAACCGGGGATGCGCTGTATGACATCACGCTCATACAGCGCTGTAGCTGCCATGCTGGTTGGACCAAGTTGCTCCTGGGAGACGAGTGTTTCAACGCGAGTGACTTCAGCATAACCGTCTAGCATACGACGTACAGCTTCAACGTACTGGGGGGCGCCTGCGTACAGCACAGGAAGTTGACGTTTACCAGCATTACCCCGGGTGGTAGGAGCACTTCCATTACTCAGTTCCTCCACAGTGTTGACAATCATCTGGCACGCTTCCTGCAACGGCGTGGGACCTGCAGCGCCATCTGCCTGGCCCACGATCAAAGCAGCATGCGGTTGCAGTTCCCGTACGCGTTCAAGCTGGCGTTCCCATTCCCTGTCTAGACGCTCCGGAGTCCACCGTCCCTGCATGCCTCCGCCTGCGGAAGCCATGGCGCCGGCCCCTACCGGAAGAGGGGCCGGCATCGAAGTTGCCAGGTAAGATGGAGCCGGCAAAGCATAGGTCTCCGCGTACAATCCAGAAACTGCCTGGGTCGCCAGTTCTTCGAGCTTCAAAGTCACAGCACCCAGCACAATCAAGCGCATTGGCCCTCCCGCGCTGACGGTCGCGACAAATAGATCAGCGCCATCACCTGTCGGTTGTTCGGGTGAGATTAAGCTTCCATTGGAAACGAAATGACGGCCCGTGATAAACTCAATTTCATTGATGGCCTGGATAATGCCTTTAGTGATATCTTGATAGGGAGCAGCGGTTGTTGTAGGCGCTTCGCCCCGTGCCATAAGACGGTATTGCCCCTCTACGAGACCAAGCAGTGAGACTTTCGTCAATACGGTACCGCAATCAGCAACCAGTATGGAACTGGCAGATGCGGGGGCTTTACTGCTGGCTGGACTTTGTCCTCCCTCCAGATAGGTTTCTGTATACATCCCTCTATCCTTAACTCAATTAGGAGAACCAGCTACGGATGGTTTCGATAATGCCACGCCTGGTCGGTTTGGCACCAGGCGAGTTCGATCTTTGACCAGCATTGGGCGGCCCATAGGCCAGTGGTGGCTGCTGTGGCATACCAGGCTGACCGCCCATTGGATACCCTCCAGCCTGGTATGCTCCCGCATATTGGTTATATCCCTGGGCCGGTGGTACACCGCCTGGCCCGGCCTGCTGCTGGTAAGATGCATTCCATTGGGTTCCCTGGTACTGCCCACCTTGGAATGCCTGTTGCGAAGCGGCAGCATTCCCAGAAGGCGCATACGTAGGGGGAATATTGGGAGCGGCGGAAGCTACGCCGAGCAACGATGAAAAGACGTTCGCAGCTACCTCGCTCTGCTCGTGAGGTGACATTTCAGCACGAGGACGGCTTGGAACGCGCACACTTTCCGCGCGAGGAGTAACGCCATACCCGGCAGGGCGAGCATTTCCCGCAGGCGGCATACCTGCTTGCTGCTGATCGGCATTGCGCAACCACTCGGGCAGTACGTTCGCATCTATCAAGGACGAGCCTGAGAGGCCGCCCTTCTCGCCGGGGGCCTGTCTCGCGTGGCCCTGTGCCTGCTCATTTTCGCGCAGCCAGTTTGGTAATGAGTCTGAATCAAGCAGCGATGACGCTGCCAGGCGCGCTTGTCCATCCTGTGGAGGATATCCTGGTGGGCTCGATTGCCCATCCATCCAGTGAGGCATTGCTTGCGGGTCAATTAGCTCATGGGCCGAAAATCCTCGCGCTGCAGGCTGCGGCGATGACGAAAACGTCTGCCTCCAATCCGGCTGGTTGCCCGGTTGATTTGCAGCGAATGTGGCTCCTGAATCTACCGGCGGGTATCCCTGTTTTCCATGCACCCAGGTGGGAAGAGATTGTTCATCAACCAGCGAGCTGGCTGAAAACCCCTTTGGAGGCAAAGCGCCTTCATCTGTATGGGGAGCGGACATCGAGGCTGGTCGCCATGCGGGATATTTGGCTGAATTGCTTTTCTCCAGCATCTCAGCGTTCTCCGGGCGCATCCAGCTCGGCAAAGCACCTTCATCAATGAGGTCGCCTGGCGAGAAGTATGGCTGCTCACCGGGGGCTGAGCCTGGCCGCTCATGTGCACGCAGCGACTCGAGCCATGCCGGCAGCTCTGACTGCTCCTGCACGCCCTTACTTGAACCTGTCCAATCCTGTTCCGTGCCGGACAGGGGCATGCCACATATTTGACAGTTTGCCAGATCCGCCTGCATCTGATTCCCACAGCGTTTACACCTGATCACTTTGGCTCCTCACTTTCGCCAGGTCTCAAAATATGACATATGACTATTGCAGTGTATCATGCTTTTTTCTGCCTGACAACGGATATAAGTCACGATAAGACGTATTGGTATGATACAATACACACATTGCACTGATTCCAAAAGTACTATTGCCTCTTCTTCTTGCCTAATTGCACAGCTCTCACTACAATAAAACTGGTAATAATATCTTTCTGTAACACATTACCCCATATCTTCTCATGAGGTACCTGTATATGCTTGGGATATCATCTCGTAAACGCCTTATGAACAAGACAACTGGCAACAATGTGCAGCGCTGGCCGCTCGGCTTGATTTTCAGCAGCAGCATAGCATTGCTGGCATACCGCCGTCGTTCTCTCAACAAGAGTGGTGTAGTTGGAGCTATCGCCAGTGGCACAGCGATTTTTAGCGCGGGCGGCTGGTCATGGGGCCTTGCGCTGATTTATTTTTTTGTCTCTTCCAGCCTGCTGTCGCATTACCGGGAGCGGGAAAAGGCGCGCGTCGCCGCCGACAAGTTCAGTAAGGGGTCACAACGCGACATATTGCAGGTTGCCGCAAACGGTGGCGTTGCGACGCTGATGGCGCTCACTTACGGCCTCACGCACGATCAACTGTTGCAGGCTGGTTTCGCGGGCACACTTGCTGCCGCTACCGCCGACACCTGGGCCACTGAACTGGGGACGCTCAGTCCACGTCAGCCTCGCCTGATTACAACGGCTAAGCATGTCCCCGCCGGGACATCCGGGGGTATTACTTTGCTCGGCACAAGCGCGTCATTTCTGGGCGCGCTCTCGCTTGGCCTGGTTTTTTGGGCTATGCAGGGGTTCCGCCGCTCGCTCGCAGCGCTGCCGCTGATTGCACTGATCAGCGGGCTGGCTGGCAGTTTCTTTGATAGTCTCCTGGGAGCTACGGTACAGGCTATGTACTACTGCCCTACCTGTGATAAGGAGACCGAGCGCCGCATTCACAACTGTGGGACGCAGGCGCAGCCTCTGCGCGGTGTGAAATGGGTGAACAATGACGTGGTGAATTTCCTGGCGACGGCGTTTGGTGGGCTTGTGGCAATGGGGATACACCATACCCGTTGGATACAATAAAAGTCGTCTCTAGAAGAGAAGCAAGAAAGGCAATTACATGGCAAATCTTATACGTCGCCTCATCCCACAAGCCTGGCGCCCGGGACGCGCCGCCATTGCTGGCCTGCTTGGGACGATCGTTTATAGCCTGGTAATGGAAGGAGATAAATCCCTGACGCACAGCCGCTTCAGCGATATTCGCTTCATTCAAGGCCTAGTGCAGGGTAAGGATGCCCCAAAAAAGCGCTTTCCCTTGCTCGCCTGGACCATTCACCTGCTCAATGGAGCACTCTTAGGTGAAGTCTATGCTGCCGTCTTCAAACGCTTCTTACCTGGCCCCAACTGGCTGAAAGGGGCCATTTTTGGCGAAATATTCATCGTCTCTGCCTGGTGGCTGACTCCACTCGCCGATAAATATCACCCGATGATTAAAAGTGGTGAACTGCCGGAACTCGCCAACTGGACTGCATTCTTCCAGAATATTTTCCGTCACCTCGCCTTTGGGCTGACGCTGGGCCTGCTTTACCGGGATTAGGGGAAAACATTTACAGGGCGCGATGAATCGCGCCCCTGCAATCGGCCAGGCTACATCCAGCGCCCGATTAAATTGCCCACGAACGGCAGGCGGTAGTCTGGTCGGAACCATGCCATAATCATCAGGTAGACGCCCAGGATGATCATCACCCAGAAGATCACCCCGCTGAGAAGACCTAAGCCAATCCCTATCACACCGCCCACCACGGGAAGCACGCCCAGCAAAGCTTGTATCAGGCCGATTACAAAACGTAGAATCGATAGCGGCCCTAAGACAGATAACGCTTGCAATGCGTTCCATCGTACGCTGCGGTTCTTCTCAACGAAGTAGACGAGCAGACCTAAAGCTAAAGCTATTAGCCAGCCCAAACCAATTGGAAGGAGAACTAAAGCCAGGAATAGCGGGTAGATCAGGGTGCGTTCTAATCGCTCAGGAATGCCCAGAGTCGTCGCCCCGCTCATCATCGTTCTGCCTCTTGTCATCCTATCTCTATTCATCAAAGTATCGCCTCATTCCTTTTTCAACGTCAAGGCTTCCGTATTCTGTATTCGCAAAAGCCTTGCGTTTTATTTTCGCTCCTGAAAGGTATACGTATATCCTTCTCGCGTGTTGCAATTTGCTCAACTAAAGTTCTGACAGGGTGCTTGCCCCCAGCAGACCCTCTGCCGTATAATGAAGTTGGAAAACATACGCACAAATTTTTTTCAGGAGGCATCTCTACAGTGGGTCCTACTCTACAAATTATAGATCCCGCAGGCATCTGGCTGGCAGACCTTTTTGGGCTCCTTCTCGCGCTTCCAATTACGCTCTTCCTGGCATTCTGGATGAGCGCCGTAAAGAGGCCTATGGTAGTCGTCATCGGAGCATTCGCCGGCTGTTTTCTCGGCTTCCTCATTATCCTCGGCTGGGTCGGTACCTTGATCTTCGATACGGTATTGCCAGGCGCTACTACAGGGGCAGTCTTCTTTGGCTCTGTACTCTTCAACTCTGCGCTGGGCTTACTCATCGCGATTTTCGCAGACCTGATTGTCGCGCGCCTCACAGCCCGCGATTACCGCAGGCCTGCTGTTGAGGGTGAATAACGAAAAGGCATGTTCTATCTCCTGCACGGCAATGACGAATTCACCTGCCGGGAACAACTAAAAAAGCTTCGCCGGCAGGGGAATTTCGACTATAACCAGGATACTTACTATGGCGGTGAAGTCAGTCTCATGACTCTCACCGCTACATGTAACACCATTCCCTTTCTTGCAGAACAGCGTCTCGTCGTCCTTGAAGGGCTGCCTAAACGACGGCGTGGCGAGGGAACTGGCTTCTCATCTGAGATTGAAACAGAAACACCCGAAAAAAGCGGCAAATCCAAAAAAAGCAAGAAAGGGAGTAAAAGCGGCCCAGAATCGCGCGCGGGCTTTGAAAAGGGCCTTGCCGCGTACATTCTCCACCTGCCCGAAAGTACGGTGCTGGTTGTACTGGTCGATGAAGAACTCCCTTCCAGCAACCCGCTGCTCAAAGCCGCAGAAGAGCACGGTAAGGTGATCCAGTGTACGCTGCCTAAGGGGGCGGCCCTGGAAACCTGGATCAGCAAAAGGGCAGCGGGTCTTGGCGTGAAAATCACCCCGGAAGCAGCGGCCACGCTGGCAAACTTCATCGGCAATCAACTGCGCATGCTTGCAAACGAACTCGATAAGCTGGCGACGTATGTAGGTCCCGGCGCAGCGATTACTGTCGAAGACGTGCGCCAGCTCTCGGCTCAGGTGCATGAGGCACGCATCATATTTGACCTGACCGACGCCCTCGCGCAGCGCAATCGCAAGCAGGCTCTTGATTTGCTGCACGACCTGCTTGCAGATGGAGAGCCACCTCTCAGACTCATCAGCACTATCACCTCGCAGGTGCGTTCGTTGTTACTTGTCAAAGAACTCGCCGGTGATGGGCTGCGCATTTCACAAATCGTCTCCGCCACCGGCATGGCGCCCTTTGTGGCCGAGAAAGCCCTGCGCCAGGTAGGAAAATTCACTTCGTCCCAACTCGAAGGGATTTATCGCCAATTGATGGCAACCGATGCCGACCTCAAGCGCAGCCGCATGACCCCGGAGATGGCATTGGACTTGCTGGTGGTCAATTTCGGCAATGGCTAACGTAGTGTACGTTACCCGGGTTGAAATTCAACCGTTCCGCTTTTTCCGCCACTTTTGAGGGCGATATACGCCTGCTCAAGCGTGATCGTGCTATCCACACCCTTGCACATGTCATAGATTGTAACCGCTGCAATAGTTGCTGCCGTGAGCGCCTCCACGTCCACGCCCGTCTTGTAAGTAGTGCGCGTACGCGCCTCAATATGAATAAGCCCCTGGGCACTGTCGAGCGCAAACTGCAGGTCAACATGCGTCATTGGCAGGGGATGGCACAGGGGTATCAGTTGCGAAGTTTGTTTTGCGGCCATAATCCCGGCAATCTTTGCTACTTCCAGCACGCTTCCTTTCGACACCTGGTTCGTTTCTATGAGCTGAACTGTATGCGCCTGCATGCGTACTCGGGCCTTCGCAACGGCCTCACGCACGGTTTCTACTCGATCCGTCACATCAACCATATGAATGTTGCCGCTCTCATCGAGGTGGGTCAACTGTTTATTTGATTCCACTATCGTGCCCCTTACATTTGTTAGACCAGGTGATTCGTAAGGGCGTGATTATGCAGATTAACACATTCCTCCGGCCATCCGTAGGTGCCGGTTATGTAGATTAACAAATTAATCCGGCCAGATCGTAGGGGCCGATTTATCGGCCCTTGGTGCATGTTCCGGTATCCTGATTAAAAAGTTAAAAAGCATTGTCACGCCCTCGTCCTCTTGACAGCATAGCTACCTTTGAATGTATTCTACAATATATGTCTATTCAGAGAGGCGGCGAACAGCAGCATGATACGCAAACGAGCACTCCCTAGCAATGGCCGGGCACTCGAGCAGATGCGCCACAAGCGCCGGCAGCGACGCGCCCGCAATCTTTTGTTCCTGCTTCTCTTCCTCGGCCTGTTCGCCCTCGGTTTCAATCGCGTGATTGCCTACGAAGACGGTATCAAGCGCATCACCTTCCAATTCTGGCTGCTCCTGGGCGTTGCCGGCATACTACTCGCCATGTTCCCGCTCTTTTCCCTTGTCGTTGACATGTTCGATATAAATGGCACGCCACGCCCTTTCCGGGGGCAGGATGTGTTGTTCTTCGACCTGTGCGCAATCGTGGCTATCGCAGTCACCATCGCAATCCAGTACGCCTGGCGACCTTTCAGCTTCGTGCATGTAATACTCGCCGACTACCTCAGCGGCTACTACTTCTTTACAGCGCTGGTGCTGGCGCTGCTGGTCTTCCTGGTACGGCGTATACTGCCCATGCCACTCTTTCGCCAGGTAGTCAGGCAAATACTCGTGGGCATCCTGCTCTGGCTTGTGCTCTACTTCACACTCGGCCAGCTTGCCACATTCGCCTGGCAACGTATCACTTTCACGCTGCCGCGCCTGTGGCGTTTTGCTATCATATCCCTGCTGCTCTGGCCGCTTTTCCTGCTCGACGAAGGTATTAATCGCGGTTACCAGGAAAAAGGCACGATACGAGCTATCGCAGCCAGTCTTGCTTTTAAGGCTCTACTGGTAGTAGGATTGCTTGCAGCGATCTTTTTTACACCGGGCCTGGACTTTCTAAGTATCGTGCTGCCCATACTGGTATTGATATTTCTATTACTCGTGGCTGTTGGTACCCAGTTGTATGCCAGTGGTCGAGCCGCCATAACTGCTGCCACCCTGAGCGCGTTGATACTGGCATGGAGCATGTCCACGACATTCCCGATTACGTAAGATAGAGACATGCCTTTTTCTATATTGCATCAACTGATTAGCGAGCGTATTCAACGCGAGGGGCCTCTCTCCTTCGCCGAATACATGCGTATGGCGCTCTACGAACCCGGCTATGGCTACTATGTGACCGGCTCCGCAAAGATGGGTTGGCAGGGCGACTATTTCACCAGCACGGATGTCTCCTCCCTCTTCGCCAACTGCGTGGGGCGACAGCTCTGCGCGCTGTGGGAGAAATTGAAGCATCCGGCGCATTTCCTCGTCCTGGAACAGGGAGCCGGGCGCGGAGACCTGGCCGGGGGAGTACGAGCGTGGGCGCAGGAAGAAGCCCCTGCATTTCATGCTGCCCTTGATTACCAGATTGAGGACATACGCGCCGGACAGGATGCGCTAGGTATGGAGCGAACCGCAGCAGGGCGACCCTTGCGGTCGCCCCTACCATGGACGGATGAACCGATTACAGGAAATACAGATGTCCATAGCCCTGATGGTGGCACCCAGAGCATCTTTCCATCCGTTATCGTATCGAATGAATTGATCGACGCTTTCCCTGTGCATATTGTTGAGAAACGTGGCGAGCGGCTATACGAGGTCTTTGTGGATGTGCAGCAGGATGGGCGATTGTGCGAGATGTTAGGCGAGCCGGGTACGCCAGCAGTAGCCGGCTACCTGGATTCCTTTAATATCCCCTGGCGCACCTTCGAAGAAGGATGGCGCGCGGAGATCAACCTGGATACGCTCCGTTGGATACAGCGCACGGCAAGTCTCTTGCGGCGTGGTTTCATCCTCACCATCGACTATGGTGACAGGGCCAGGGCGCTCTATACCGCTGAGCGAGAGCGCGGGACGCTGCTCTGCTATTTCCAGCACCAGCTGAGCGAGCGCCCGCTGGCACGCCCCGGCGAACAAGATATCACCGCGCACGTCAACTTTAGCGCGCTTATCGACGAAGGAAGACGCCTGGGTCTGCGCCTGCACAAATTCACCACCCAGCGCCTCTGGCTGCAAAGCCTGGGCATTCAGGAAGAGTTGGAGCAGCGCCGCGTCAAAGAGTTCGCCGCGGCGGAAACAGAACGTGCCACCGACCGGGGCCAGGTGGCGCTTTTGAAATGGCGGGACCTGCGCCTGCGCGTGGCAGCGCTGACCGACCCGGCTGGCATGGGGAACTTTAAGGTACTGATCTTGCGGCGCTGATGCGGTTCTAACTGGCATGATATGCTATACTTTTGATTATCAACTGCCGTCATCATGCACATTGACGAAATAACCCGGCCACCGTAGGCGCACAATTTATTGGCGCACCGCCGATTTATCGGCCAATAGCCTGTCGATGCGCTCCCCAGGCCGATAAATCGGCGGTGTGCACGATAAACGCATTGAATTACATTCCGCTGATAGCCGTTACAGAACCGACAGGCATCGGCTTCTCTCTCACCAGTGTTGGTACACTTCCGGCCAGAGGTCTAGCGCTTTGGCGTTGATGTCACGAAGCATAAAATTTAGCGTAGGCTCATACGATATCTGGCCAAACATGTTAAATTGTACTCCCTATTTAGGAAACGCATGTTCTGCCTGTGCCTGTTCAGCAAGTCTCTGCAATATTTCGAACAACATATCATCTAATCGCCAGGGGTCGCGATCGTCACTCGGCCTTTCAATTGGGCTAAGCGACAACATAGGATCATTCAGAATATTCATAATCTTTTGTGCGGCTATTTCTCGCACATCCCATGGAACCGTTTTATTCTCTTGCAGCAATTGTATCACCGCTTTCACATGAGGTTCCTCAATTTCATGTGGCATTGCTGAAGTAGCTTGGAAAACTTCACGGGTCCCTCGTAATACAGCGGTAGTGAGTAAACTATATTCTGTCGTAAGTGGCTGTGCTTGCCGCTTGAATTGCTGAATACTTTTTTGTATTTGCCGCCTGTCAAATGATGATCTACTGCTATTAAAAAGGATGCTGAGGAATGCAAGCAGTACTATTGATGTTATATCTCTTCTTTGCTCTAGTATTTTGCATAAGTTTTCAACTATAAAAGCCCTGTCTAATAGCCAATCTTGTTGCAACCAAACTTGTATATTACCCCAATCTTCTCGTATGTCTCGTTGATATCGCAAATACTGCAAGTGTAGTAAATAAAGCAGACAACGCAAATCTGGCAAATAAAAAAAGGCTCGTGAGTTTCGCATCTTCCGTAAGTCTCGTGTCTCTCCCATATCTAGTATATGGTAAATATATGTAATCGTGATTAATGCTTGTGTTTGCTCTTGACTATTGCTTGAGAGTGCTACCATCAAGTTTTTTGCCAATTCCTGGCGTCGTTCTTTATTAGCTTGACAGAGCACAAGTCGCAGGTTGAGGCAGGCATGATACGTTGCATTGCGTGCATGCGCCATCTCTTCTTGGAGAAACGTATCCCAAATTACGTACCAAGGCTGCCCTGTTGAGGATGAGGCCATTTCCCTCTCAAGCAATTGTTTGAGCAGGTAAGCATGAGGATACCTCACAGTATTACTTGCATATAATAATTGATTCTGCAGTTCGCCTGGGTTATTCTGAGCAATTTCTTTCCATCGATTACATGTCTTGAATAAGGCATCGTTAATCTCGAAGGACGAGGCCCAGTTGGAATCGTAATCCTGGGAAGGAAGAGTAGAAGGAGTGAGCAGAAAACCAAGCTCGCGGGAGTGTTGTGTCAGCCGATCTAAAAGTTCTGGTTGCTCTTCACTCCACTTGAGCCACTCATCGCGCAACCAACCTGCAGGGCCTGCTGCATCGAGTAGGTTCAAGGTAACAAAGGCATACTCCGCAACTCTTTGCGAAGTTGGATGTGCTGCTATATGGGAAAGTTGTGCTTTTATAGGCGAAGGGCAGGGGAAATCTTGCAGATCAGCCAATTTGAGTAGTGGCGGAAGCAAGGCGGACAAAACGGATGTGGGACAAGCCTCCAGATCAAGGCCAATCGATGCCAACAGGTGGGCGGCCCCTTCCTGACGTACAGGATTTGCTTCGTTACACAAAGCCTCTCGCCATGTTTCTACTAGAGGAGGTGTGGTATTACTTCTTTGCGGCTGTCCACGCAACCAAAGTAGGGAAGCCTGCTCTATACCCTCTTGCAATTGCGTGTAGCGTCCAGCACCGAGAATATCCCCGTAGAGATCAAAGAGCTGATTAGCTAGGCGCTTTTGAAGTTCTTTCTTAATCGACCATACTTCGCAATCAATCATGCTATTTACCGCGAAGAGCAGGTTTCGATGTAAAAACCTATCATAGTCATCGTTTTTATCGACAATAGCTTCAATCAACGTACTGGTTTCCTCTTTGTCATACCCGCTCTTATCAGCTATAGCGAGCAAGAGTGGTTCATGCCAAATGGCAGAACGGCAATAGTTTACTGCGAACGTCCGCAGTTCAACCGGTGCCATATGAATCAAATACCGAGCGACATAATACTCCTGGAATGTACGGTGCATAAAGCTGAAAAGCCCTTGCCCAGTCTCGACGAATACCCCGCTGGTTCGACGAATGGTCTCTATGAAAGTTTCCACCGTGTCATCGTCGCTCTTCGTCAGATCACGCTCATAGAATTCTGACATCGAGCGGCGCACAATATTTTTTACATCTTGTTCGGTGCAGAGATGATCGCTACAATGAATATGATATGCCAGATCGCTTAATGTTTGTTCTGCAAGATTCACATTCAGTGCCTCACGTCCAGTGCCCTGGTTCCAGTTATCAAGTAAGGTGCGTGTGACAATCTGATAGAGATCGACGCGACGATGCGGGAGAGTTTTGCCGTTCCTCTGGATTAATGCAAGGATGGTAAGCATCAGAGGGTTAACAGCTAAGCGCCTGATGCCAGGACTACTCTTGAGAGTATTCAGCAGAAGTTTTGTTTGCTCGGAACCAGCCTCATCCGCCTGCATCTTTTGCAACGTGCTCAATTCCTTTGATCTCTCTGCAGATCGCGCCATGTGGCGTTCAACGGCGGGACACCATGTCGTCAAGAACCGGTCAATCTGCTCATCTGTAAGTTCGAGAAGCGTATAATGGTCATACGCGTTAAATGACCCCTCTTCATAGCCAACGATACGCGAAGTAATCATAAAGCGATTAAAGTGCTTCTTCGAGGGGTTCCCAGTAGAATAGTCAAAGATGAAATCGTAGATGTTCTTCGCAACCCTCCTGCGCAGGCTATCGTTTGCTACTTCGTCAAGTCCATCGAACAGCAGCAGACAACGCCCTTTTTTTAGTTTGTTCATAAACAGGCTTGGCAGTTGGGGATGAATCCTAACAAGGCGCCTGTTGAAATATTCTTCAAAGGAGAGGTCTTCAGTGTCTAGCTGTTTTGCATAATCACTGATACGTAACAAAATGGGAAATTGCTTAGGAGACAATCCATCAGGTAGATGGTAGAACCAACTAAGTGCAGCGAAGGCCATGTGAAGGGCAAGCCAGCGTAGCGTGGTGGTTTTCCCAGAACCTGGAGTTCCCAGGATGATTGCTACAGGACTAGTTGCCTTGAGTCGTCGTATCACTTCTTCGATTTCCACTTCCCGTTTCCGATCTACGTCGGGTAAGCTTTGCTCATGTGGTGAATAAAACCAGATACCACGAAGATGTTGCATCTGCTCTTCACGTTCTTCCTCGTTCAAGTTAGGGTTTTGAAGAATTTCTTGCAGTAACCGTTGTTGTTCGCTTGGCATGTCATAGCGAGGTCGATCAGGCATAGCCTGTAAGTGGATAAAGTTGGTATCAAGAGGGACATTAACAGAGATCAACGCTTGCGATTGCTGGTAGATACCTATTGGATTTAGTTTATTGTTATCACCTATGACGTGGAGCAGATATTTACGGCGTGGCTCGCCGCCATTACGGACATTTTCGATTGTTACGAAGATAAATGAGCAAAATGTGAGAGTAGAGAATAATCCTATTGCAAAAAGTATAAAGATTTGAATCGGTCTGAGGAGAGCAAACCAGTGAAGCACACTTACAAGAATAGTTGCAGAGAGATCTTTAACTTGCACAACCAAAAGATTAGCGAAAAAAGTAATAAGGAAGAGGGAGATAAGCGTCAACCAAAGCAGCTTGCTGATGGTCCAGAACTTACGTGCTATCAGATATATCATGTAAAACACCGTCCTTCCCTGGCTACCATCTAGGCATATAGAAGAAAATGCTGCTTTCTACTTTCGTATGAAAGAGCGAAATCAACAACATCAGTGGATATCATACTCAACGGTGGGTATTATACTATGGAAGTAGTTTGATGGAAAGAGCTGTTTCGCTCAAGGTCTCCATCCTTGGGGATTCTGCCCTCGTCTTTCTGTTAGCTGTGGCAAGTCAGGTGAGCTATATGCAGGCCAGGGATGGGCCTCAGACCGGACGGGGCATGCTTTCGCTGGAGATCGTGCTCCTGGTAGGTGCAAGTGGGACTGGCATTCTCATCGTGGCGTTCTAGTATTGGCGCGCAATCGTGGCCTATGCCCGTACGGGTCGGTTCCTTGGCAGGCAGAAGACCCAGCTACAGGACCGCACTAGTCCTTGTGTGAGAAACAAGAAGTTCGGCGATTGGCTATGCGGTACTCCTTTGGCTGTAGAATGCCATCTGAACCAGCACAGCAGAACGCCTTCCGTATGGCACGAGCTTCCACCTCTCTTCCCTCATCCCCTCAACTTGTTCATCTCCACTTTCCCGTTTCGTCAATGGTTTGATCTTGGGTAGCGTCTGATAAAAGGCGGAAAATGGAAGGAGAATTGTGTTAAATTGTCCAGCTAAGAAGCACATATTGCGCTTTAATCCACGGGTGGATCACGAGCGACATCGTTGGCCCATTCAAGGGCGGATCGGGAACGTACGGCTGGTAAGTCTATCATCCAGGATATGCTATACTTTCGATTATCAAGGGAACCATCATCATTGTGGCTGTCTTGATCGATCAGTTACGCGCACGAGCTTTTGTCAGGTAAATAGCCATAACTGGCGGTTTGAGTAACATTGGTTTTTCACAAGAGGTGTTGTTCAATGACGCATACAATCGGTATCGGTGTGATTGGAATGGGCTGGATGGGCGAAGTGCATAGCCGCTCGTATCGAGCCATTCCGGACCGTTTTCATGAGAGCGGGATTCAACCTCGGCTCGTTGTCTGCGCCGACCCGGTGGAAGCGCGCGCACAAGCCGCCCAGCAGCGTTTTGGCTTCGAGCGCTGTACGACCGACTGGCGCGCGGTGATCGCCGATCCTGCGGTTGAGGTCGTCAATGTGGCTGCGCCTAACGGGATGCACCTGGAAATCAACCGGGCCGCCGCCCAGGCCGGGAAACACATCTTGTGTGAGAAACCGGTCGGCAAGGAACCGCAGGAAACCATCCAGAGCGCCATCGCCGCCCGCGAGGCTGGGGTGTTGACCTTCGTCGGATACAACTATCGCTGGGCACCGCTCGTCCAGTATGCCCGACAGCTCATCGCCGGGGGGAAACTGGGACGGTTAACTCATTATCACGGTCGCTTTCTCAACGGCTATGCGAGTGACCCCAACGGCTTCCTCTCCTGGCGCTTTGAGCAGGAGCAGGGCCTGGGTACCCTGAACGACTTGATGTCGCACGTAATTGATCTGGCCCACATGTTGGTTGGCCCCATCACGCGCGTCACCAGCGACAAAGAAATCTTTATCCGCCGACGCCCCATTCCCCAAGCGGGCAGCGGCACCCATTATGATGTCGGCAGCAGCGAAGGCCCAATGGGAGACGTGACCAATGAGGATTACGTCAGCGCCCTGGTACATTTTGAAAACGGCACGCGCGGCCTATTGGAATCGTGCCGGGTCATCAATGGGGCCAAATGCGATATGTCCTTTGAAATTCACGGGATCAAAGGCGCCATCAAGTGGAACATGGAACGTATGAATGAACTCCAACTCCAATGGCGCAACGATGCCAATCCGGCGGAGGATGGCTACACCACCCTCTTGAGCGGGCCGGCCCACCCTTTCCACCGCCACTTCAACCCGGGCTGGGGACTGAATTTGGGCTATGACGACCTGAAAGTGATTGAAGCCTACAACTTCTTGCACTCCGTCGTCACCGGCCAGCAGGGGGAACCCGGCTTTGCCGAGGCCCTGGCGGTGGCCAATGTCCAGCAGGCGATCATCCGCTCCTGGGAAAGCGAACGTTGGGAGGCTGTTGAACGCCAGTCCGGAACCCCTATTTCCGAACCTCTATAGGAGATATATTCATTGAGGAGCAGACCAAGATGAGCATAACAGCAACACAGATAGTAACAGACTTTATGGAGGCCCTGGAAACCAAACAATTTGAAAAAGCCGCTACGTACCTGGCAGACGATTTTCGATTTATCGGCTGGACCCCGCTGCCATTGAACAAAGACCAGTTTATCAGGCTCTCGTCAGAACTGGCCTATGGCATGCCGAACCTGTCGTACAACTTCCACGACCTGCACGAGGTAGATGCACTGGCAGAGGAAGGCGTCAGGGAGCGAGCAGCCATCCGAGTTACCGGCACGCAGGTCAATGAGTTTGTCCTGGTTCCGCTTGGGCTTCCCCCTATTCCCCAGACGGCTCAATCGGTTGCGCTTCCCGAAGAGCATTGGGAGTATGTTGTCAGGGACGATACCATCGCGACAATAGATGTAGAGCCGGTGCCTGGCGGAGGTATCTCAGGGTTGCTCCACCAGTTCGGCATCAATATCCCGATCATACAGTAGGCGGGAAAAGTCCTACAAACGCGGCAAAACGCTTCTGGCGAATGCCCGCAGCCCATCGATATCGTCCAGGTCAAACCATTGCAGCATAAGCTCTTCGACGCCCACTTTTTCATAGGCGTTGATTTGCTCGATAATCATATCGGGCGTGCCTACGATCGCATGTCCGCCACCTCTCAATGCTTCAATGACAGCATCAAGTGGTTTGCCTGCATACTCTGCATCATCGTGACGCCAGCTTAATCGTCGATCAAGTTCGCTCATATCGCGCCCGAAGAACAGGCTCAACATCACGCTGCGCCCGACATCGGCAGGTTTACGCCCGGACGCCTGCAGCAGTTCATCGAGTGTAGCCGAACGCTCACGGAAAGCGTCGGGTGAGATGAAAGCGGCGTTCCAGAAGTCGGCATACCGGGCCACCAGGGGCAAAGTACGTTTGGGGCCGGTACCGCCAATCAAAATGCGAGGGCCTCCAGGTCGCTGAGGGCGCGGTAACAATAGAGCGCCGCGCAAGTGGAAGAATCTTCCTTCATAGGTGACCGGCTCATCGCTGCGCAGTAGTCGCGTGATAACCTCCAGCCCCTCTTCCAGGCGTGCCATGCGGGTTGGCACATCGCCGAGGTTATAACCAAAGAGGTGGTGTTCGCGGTCCTGCCAGCCAGCTCCGACGCCCAGGATCATACGACCGCCGCTCAGGTCATCCAGCGCTGCGGCCTGTCGAGCCAGCATCGGCGGGTCACGAAACGAAATAGGCGCGACCAGTGGCCCAAAGTGGATGCGCTGTGTATGATCCGCCAGGTAGGTGAGCGAAACAACCATTTCCAGCGAATCTTTATCCGGGGGCCGTGCATTGGTGAAGTGATCTGAACGGAAAAGCCCGGCAAAACCCAGGTCCTCCACTTCACTGACGATTCGTTTCCAATGCGGCCAGGTGAGGCCCATTTGCCCCTCGATCATGATGGATAGCGCGACCATGTGACTGAACTCCTATCTTGCTTCTTTTCCTATTATTGAATGCTTATCCAGCATTGCATGTCAAGTCCTGCCGCTCGTGGGCTCTCCATCTGTGGAAATACCCTTCCTGATGAATTTTTCCAATCGAAGAGGGTAATCACGCCCATCGGGACGCTTGCGTCCCCGGCGTTCTGTAGGGACAAGGGGCGGATGCGGAGATGGGAGGGGGCCTTGTGCTTGTCCTGGTGAATAGCGATTCCGCCAGGGTTTCATGCTGACCCGTTGGAGCATCTCACCCGGACGAGGACAAGCACAAGGCCCCCTCATCCACCCCACCCCACCCCTTGTCCCTACAGGACGGCTTACGTCTAGTGCTGCATTCGGTCGTCACAATTCATTAGGGGCGAGGGAGGTGGGGTGGATGTTGGGAGTGCCTTGATGGTCGCCCGCGTTGCTCTTCATTGTCTGCTGAGACCTGCAAAATGAGAATAGTACTTCAGTCTCAGTTCTCGATATATCTCTACTATTATTCGTTTAGGTGATTTGGAAAGCGAAAAATCCTGCCCATGA
>WNFA01003145.1_pt1 | contig 19381 bp, 9 predicted proteins | sample 5400481 | NCBI WGS metagenome assembly WNFA01 (sample SAMN13153340, study PRJNA577476) | soil metagenome | isolation source: 120 cm saprolite under Douglas fir tree site 2 hole 1 replicate 2 | place: USA:California | collected 2015-04-18
GTTTGCCTCACTCTCGCCCGCTTCTTTCCCTAACTCGTAGCCAAGGAGGCCGCCTCCTGCCGCGCCCAGGCCACCGGCTACCAAGGGGTTTATGCCCTGTCCCTGATTGTAGCCGGGGCCATAGTTGGGCGGATAGCCCTGATTATAGTGCTGTTGATACGGCTGCTGGTAGGGAACTCCTCTCTGCCGACCGCCAAAGCCGAACATGCGGCGGAACACACCTCTGGTCGCGGCAAAGATTACGCCCACTATGACCAGGATTACCAGGCCGACGCAGCACAACGTGCCGAACAGGCCAGAGAAGAGACCGCCTCCTGACGCGCCAGGTACAGGGCTACTCCCTGCTCCTAGAGAACTCTTCAACGAGTCGATGGCCGCGATTGTCGCGGCGGTATAGTCCTTGTTGCTGCGATAGCTGTTTACGAAAGCATCACGTGCGCTGCTATACTGGCTGGACGAGAGTGGCACACTACTCCCACCGACAATGGCCAGGTGTTTATGTCCTGTATCGATGGCTATGACGATCAAGCGCGAACTGGTAAGGTGCCCAGATGTGCGCTGGTCAAAGGCCGAGGTTGAGCCGTTAAAGGTGTTCGTGGTATAGATGTCTATAGGGTATGGTAACGATGACGCGTCACTCTGCACCTGTGAGCCATTGAGAGCGTGAGCGGCATCGTAGATGTGCACGGTGTCGGCCAGTGCCACCGTCGCAGTGACAAGCACCAGCGCCAGTGCAGCAACCACGGCCAGCAGACCTATGGTAGATCGCCGCACAAGCGAGCGTGAAGATGTACAGGTCATGTTATTGTTCCTCTCTTCTAAGGTAACCCGGCGTATGTTCACCTGTATACAATACGTGATACCCGTATCTTAAGGTACAACCGTCCAAAAAACGTTACAGAGATGTAGACGAGATGCCAGGCCCCAAATAAAATCTGGGCATACCTTCTCTATTTCAGGCGCCAACTTATGCTGGTACATAGAAATCTCTCGCACATTTCAGCTAGACTTTTAGCCCAAAGTTTGATACACTCTACCCTAACATAGTGTGTGCTGAAAAGCAATGAGAGGGAGAGTAGGCGGACTGGGAACGCACAGGCAGAGAGAAAGGGCCACCGGCTGCAAGCCCTTGCGCGGGAACAATCGCTGAAGTTCACCCTTGAGCTGGCTGTTGAAGCTGCTTCACCAGGAAGAGGTAGACAGCCCCGGGTCGTCTCCGTTACCAGGCGAACCGAGAGGAATCGTGGCTCGCAATGCCCGTGATAAGCGGGTTCGATAAATGGGGTCCCTCGATAAATCGGGGACCTACGCTGTGCTTGTGCATGCGAGCTTAGTGCGATTCAATACGGGTGGTACCACGGAGCTTGCTGACAACTTCGTCCCTGTTGACGAAAGTGTCGGCTTTTTTGATTCTATGCGATGTATGGGCCCGGTTTTCTGCGCCCATCCAATATTGCTCATCACGGAGGAAAGGTCAAGTTCATATGGGTACGAATACGGTGCAACCGGACATGTTGCAACAATTGGAGCAACTGCGACAGGAAGCTGAGGCAGCCCTGGCGCAGGCTAATAGCACTGAAGCAACCAGGACGTGGCACAGCGAATACCTGGGCCGCAAGGGCCGCCTGACCGCCATTTTGCGCAACCTCGGCAGCCTGCCAGGTGAGGAGCGCCGGCTGGTGGGGAAGATTGCAAATGAGGTGAAGATAGACCTGGAGCAGGCACTGCAAGAACGCCAGGAGGCAATCGCCCAGGCCGAATTGGAGGCCGAGCGCAGCGCTGAAAGCGTCGATGTGACCCTGCCTGGCCGACCACAGACACTGGGGAAACTCCATCCCACGACGGCCACTTTGCGCGAGATTTACGCGATCTTCGCCACCATGGGCTTCCAAGTCTACAACAGTCCAGAGGTGGAGACGGACGAGTACAACTTCCAGTTGCTCAACATGCCTCCAGGTCACCCAGCCAGGGATATGTGGGACACATTCTATACTACATCACCCGATTTGCTCCTGCGGACCCATACCAGTCCAGGCCAGATTCATGCTATGCGAGCCTACGCGCCGGAACCGCTGCGGGTCATCCTCCCTGGCAAAGTCTACCGCTACGAGCAGGTGACGGCACGTTCTGAGTCGATGTTCTACCAGGTAGAGGGCATAGCCGTCGGCAGGAAGATCACGTTCAGCGACCTCAAGGGTGTGCTGACAAATTTTGCGAATCAGATGTTTGGCGAAGGACGGCAGATGCGGTTCCGTAAGAGTTACTTCCCATTCACCGAGCCGAGCGTGGAGGTGGATATGGATTGCGTGATCTGTGGCGGCAAGGGTTGTCCCATCTGCAAGTATACAGGGTGGCTAGAAATCCTGGGCGCGGGCATGGTTCATCCTATCGTGCTGCAAAACGGCGGCTATGATCCAGCCGAGTTCAGCGGTTTCGCCTTCGGCATGGGCCCCGAGCGTATCACCATGCTCAAACGCAGCATCGACGATATCCGCTACTTCTATGCGAACGATGTGCGGTTTTTGGAGAGAGTGTAGGGAAGGAGATAGAAAAAGATGCTTATTCCCATTTCATGGTTAAAAGAATATGTAGACCTGAACATGCCGGTGAGGCAATTGGCCGAGCGCATTACGCTGGCGGGACTGGAGGTAGAAGGCATTCAACATGCAGGGGAGTGGTGGGACCCGGAGACGATTGTAGTTGGCCGGGTGGTCGCGGTACGGTCACATCCGAATGCTGACAGGCTGGTGCTCGTTGATGTTGATTATGGCGCTCCCCAGCCGGAGCAGGTGGTTACCGGCGCGCCCAACCTGTTTCAATACAAAGATCTGGAAAAGCTGCCCACCCTCAAAGTGGCCTTTGCCCGCACAGGAGCGGTGTTGATAGATGCATACAGCGATGAACGACCTCGACCGAAGAAGAAGCTGAAGCCATCGAAGATTCGTGGCATTGCCTCTAACGGCATGGTTTGCTCAGAACGGGAGCTTGGCCTGAGTGAGGAACACGAAGGTATTCTCTTGCTGCCGGAAGACGCGCCTGTTGGTACGCCCTTGCGGGATTACTATGGTGATGAAATACTGGAACTCGGGCTAACGCCCGATATGGCACGCTGTCTCAGTATGATTGGCGTAGCGCGGGAAGTAGCAGCGCTGACGAATGCGACGCTGCACCTGCCAGCAGATACGGTTCCCACTGGCAACGGAAGCTCGGCGGGCTACGTAGGCGTAGAGATCGAGGACCCCGAACTCTGCAATCGCTACACCGGTATACTTATTAAAGATGTGCAGATTGGCGAATCGCCTAAATGGATGCAGGAGCGGCTCACGAAGGCAGGGATGCGGCCCATCAGCAATGTCGTAGACATTACCAATTACGTGATGCTGGAATGGGGGCAGCCACTACACGCATTCGACTATGATTTACTTGTCGAGCGTGCTGAGAAAACAGGAGACAGCAAGCCAACGATTATCGTACGCAGGGCTAAACCCGGCGAGAAGATGACTACCCTGGACGAGGTTGAGCGCGAACTGGACGATTCCATGCTGATGATTACCGATACAGCCGGTCCTATTGCAATCGCGGGCGTGATGGGCGGCATGGAAACGGAAGTGCATCCGGGAACGCGCAATATTCTGTTGGAGTCGGCAACGTTCGATGGCATCAACAACCGGCGCACATCGCAGAAGCTGAAGTTGCACAGCGAGGCAAGCCAGCGTTTTACAAAAGGAGTGCCGGCCACGCTCAATGCAATCGCTGCCCGGCGGGCGGCATTGCTGATGCAGGACTATGCAGGTGGCGCGGTTGTGCCAGGCATGGTCGACAACTATCCTGTACCACAGGCCCAGCACGTTGTCTACAGTACCGAAAGCGAAGTGCGCCGCCAGTTGGGGATGGACGTAGCGCTGCCTGAAATTGCCGCCAGCTTGCAAAGGCTGGATATTGCTACCGAAAAACTGGAAGGGCGACCGCAAGGGTCCCCACCGCACATCCACTCCACCCCCGCCCCTACAGTTTTGGGGAATGCCGTCTTCGGCTTGCATGTAGAAGCCGGTGAGCCTTTGCTGCGCTGCATAGCTCCCTGGCATCGACTGGATATCCAGGTGCCGGCCGACCTCACCGAGGAGGTAGCCCGCGTCATCGGCTACGAACATATCAAGACAACACTGATGGATGATGTACTGCCAACACAGCATCGCAATCTTTCACTGGAGACCGAGGAGAGCATTCGTGATATTCTCGTAGGCTGCGGCTTACAGGAGACCATTAACTACGCCTTGACGGTACCGGAAAATCACGACAAGATCAATCGCGATCCGATAGGCACCGCTGAACAAAATACGCCTTTCATCACTCTCGTCAATCCGCTGTCGGCCAAACGCAGGGTCATGCGCCGTTCGATGCTGGTAAGCGCCCTGGAAAACCTGGAGTATAACTACCGCTATACCCAGCGCATGGCGGTCTTCGAGATAGGACGTGTCTACCTGCCGGAGCAGGGTGATGGCGTACGGCCCTACGAAGAGTCAAGGTTGTGCATCTTGCTGGTGGGTCCGCGACGCGAGAGCAGTGTCCATCCTGATCCGGCCGGAGCTGAAGACTTTGATTTCTTCGATCTAAAGGGTATTGTGGAAACACTGCTCAGCCGACTCGGCCTCCAGGCCCAGGAATACGAATTCGTTGCCCAGCGCAATAACCCGACATTCACTCCGACGTGCGCCGGACTGAAAATACATGGCGAGGTCCAGGGTATCCTGGGCGAACTGCGCCCGCAGGTACAGGCAGAATTCGATGTGCCGACAGCCGCGCGAGTCTATGTTGCCGATATACGCATAGCGCCGTTGATGAAGCCCAGTTGGGAACTGCGGCCAATGGAGAAGATAAGTAACTACCCACCGGTAGTGGAGGACCTGGCCTTCGTGGTAGCGGAGGAAGTTACAGCACACCGCTTGCAGGAGGCTATTCGCAAAGCTGGTAGCCCTCTGCTCACGAAGGTGGAACTTTTTGACGTCTACCGGGGCCAGCCTGTTCCGGCGGGTCAAAAGTCCATGGCCTACAAGCTTACCTACGAAAGCCTGGAGGGGAACATGCGCGATGAGCAGGTAGTCTCGATACGCAACCGTATTATCCGGCAGGTGGCCGAGTCGGTGGGCGGTACTTTACGCGAGTAATGGCAGGAAGCAGGGAAAATAAGGAGGCGGACCGTGAGTACGCTTAATGAGACTTTGAGTACATTTACTGCTGAACTGCAAGCGCTGACGAGCATTGACCAGGTACGTGAAAAGAGGCGCGAGCTGCAGGCCTGGGTGCGAGAGCAGTTCCAGGGGCTGAGTTCCCTGGAGCAGGCGGAGAAACGCCGGGTCGGCCAGGAACTGAACCGTGTCAAAACAGAGATGGAGCGACTCGTCTCGGAGCGGCTGCGGGAACTGGAGGGTGCTGTAAAGGGCCAGGAGAGCGTCGCGTTCGATCCGGCGCTGCCCGTGCCGCCGCTGCGGCTGGGTCGTGTCCATCCCACTATTGTTGTTCTGCGACAAATGAACTCCTTTTCCCGCTCGCTGGGCTTCGAGGTGGTGGAGGGACCAGAAATCGAGACCGACCGCTACAACTATGGTGCATTGAATATTCCGGCTGATCACCCGGCGCGAGAGATGCAGGACACCATTTACCTGCTGGAGCCGGATATCATGCTGCGCAGCCATACCTCGGCGGTGGAGACACGTGTCATGGAGCGACAAAAGCCGCCGATCAGGATAGTTGCTCCAGGTAAGGCATATCGCAATGAAGCGATCAATGCCACCAATAATTACATGTTTTTCCAATACGAGGGGTTGGCTATCGACCGCGCTATAAAAATGAGCCACCTCCACTCTGTCCTGGCGGAATTCTTGAAATTCATGTTCGGCGATGATTGCAAAAGCCGGTTTCGTGCCAAGTACTACCCCCAGGTCGAGCCGGGCCTGGGAGTCGACCTGGCATGCGAATTTTGCGGCGGGTCAGGCTGCGCCATCTGCAAGCAGAAGGGCTGGATAGAAATCCTGGGAGCAGGCATGGTGCATCCTAACGTGCTCACTTTGATGGGTATTGATTGGAGCGAGTACTCGGGGTTCGCCTTCGGTATGGGCCTGGATCGATTGGTAATGAGCGCGGCGGGAATCTCGGACATCCGCGAGTTATACGGCCCGCGCATGTCCTATATACCAGAGGTGTAACACATGAAAGTACCACTCTCCTGGCTTGAGCAGTATGTTAATCTCCCGCCGGAACGCGAACTGCTGCCCCGGTTGACAGAGATCGGCCACATGCTGGATGGTTCCGCCACACTGCCTGGAGGGCAGCGGGTCATCTCCCTGGAGATACGCCAGAATCGGCCCGACTGCCTGTCCATCTTTGGCATAGTGCGCGAGGTCGGCGCGGCCTTCTCTACTCCCATAAGAGAGGTACCACTGGCCGATCTACCACGTGGGATCCAGCATTCAGACTGCGATACGCCTGACTACATTTGTTTCTTGCATGTCAAAGGAGCCAGGCTCGATCACCTGCCGCGCGAGATGCTGGCAGCGCTCGAACAGTATGGTCAGGGTCCCGTGAACCCGTTTGTCGATCTCTCAAATTACGTCATGATCGAGTTGGGGCAGCCGGTCCATGTCTATGCTGCCTCCACTGTGGATGTCGCGTCCACTCACAGCAGGCTGGCGCGTCAGGGCGAGTCATTAAAACTTCTGTACGGTGAAACAATCGCGCTGGACGAGCAGGACCTGGTAATTGCAGACCGCACGAGTCCTCTGTCGCTGGCGGGCGTCATGGGCGGAGATGCAACAAAAATTGTAACAACAGGTGGGGATATTATCGTAGAGGCGGGCAACTTCCGCCCTGCGCTGGTACGCCGGACTGCTCGCAGGCATGGATTGATGACCGAGGCATCCCAGCGCAGCAGCAAGCTCCTCGCACCAGGGCTCGTCCCAGTGGCGCTCCAACGTTTCCTGGCTCTACTCATGCAGCATGGGGCAACCGGGGAGATTACGCTATGGCAGGCTGGCTCCGCGCCACAGCGCAGCAGCGAGCCCATCGTGCTCGAACAAGGGGACATCGAGCGCATTAGCGGAGTGCATATCTCAAGCGAGTATGCCAGGGATATCCTCGCTTCCTTAGGCTTCAAAGCGGAGATCGTTCAAGGCCGCAAGATAGCGGCTATCCCGCCCTGGTGGCGTACAGATGTGGAACACCCGGCTGACCTGATTGAGGAAGTATTGCGCATTGACGGCTACAGCCACATCCCGCTGCAGCGCCTCGAGAGCCTGCCTGCTAGAAATTCCGACCGTCAACGCCCCCTCGATAAATCGGGGGGCTACAACGCAGCTAGCTTCGCTCAGGCGGTCGGCGAGGAAGCTCCTACAAATACCTCCGGCAGCGCCTGGGAGCAGGAAGAAGCGGTGCGCAATCTACTCTGCGCCTGGGGCTACGACGAAGCTATCCTGGATGCGTTTCTGGTCGATCAAGTTGGAGGCATGGCAGAAAGGTCCGACGTAGTGCGGGCTGAGAATCCGCCCGCGAGCGACCTGGATATCCTGCGCCCATCCCTGATCCCAAATCTGCTGAGCAGCGCTCGCTTCTTGCCTTTCCTGCTGCCGCAGCGGCGTCTCTTCGAGGTTGGCCGGACATTTCATTCTATTGAGGGGCAACCTGGAGAAAGGCGTGCAGCGGCGTGGGTACTCATGCTCGGCAGCGGACCGGCAAGCTGGCACAATCCGGCGCTCCAGCCCGATTTTTATACTATCAAAGCTGAGGCTGAAGCGATGCTAGAGGCGCTGGGGGTACACGTCTCCACGGATACCTCAGGTTCAATACCGTTTCCTTTTCTAACGGGCAAAAGCTGTTGCCTGGCGGACAAATCAGGAACTGTGGTCGGATACGTAGGCGAAGTCGACCACCAGGCCTACGACCTTAAACCTGTGCGTGTGAGCTTTGCAGCGGAGATCTACTTGCCTTCGCCCGCGTTAAGTCAAACGCAGCGCTCAAGCACGCCCCGGCGCGAGGCGGGTAGTTTCGACATCTCCATCCTGGCGCGTGAGGATACCTGGGCAACCACGATTCAAGAGCAAATCGAGCAGGTGCTGGGGCAAGATCTGGTGACTGTACGCCTGATCGATGTCTATGAGGGTAAACAGGTCAACGGCGGTACACGTAGTTATACCTTCCGCGTCGTGTATGATCGCCGGAGAGGCGAGTCCAGTGCTCTCTGGCGAGAAGTAGGCAAGGCTATTACCCGGCTCCTACATGTTGAAATCCGCGGGGCCGATCGCTAATCAGCCCGCCTGCTACGACAATTCTTGCACTTTTCACGTTCTTTTCTGCAAAGGTATCAGCTTGTGTAGGTAAAGAGTCAGTACGTTGTGAGCGTGAAAAGAGTTAGACATGAGTCTATGTTTGCGTTGTAGCAGGCCTTGTACAGCAGCGTCCGTCTTCTGTGACGAGTGTAAATTGTTATTAAATTACCGGCTTCAACAGGGTGAGAGTGTAGTTCCAGTAGCAGCTCATGCTATTACAGAAGTAGAACAACCGACCCGCCGACTGCCGCGCCCTTCAAGGCTGGCCCCCGTTTATGATGTTTCCGCCGATATCCAGCGCGAGAGCACTCCCCATCCAACTATAACAAAGAATGGGAGAGGACGCGATGCTAATCAAAAAACGCTGGGTCGTAAGCGGTCCCTGGCAGACCGGTGGTCCTCACTAGATGATACCAACGAGACCGAGGCAGATATCTGGGCTAATCACACGGACCCACTAGCACGCCGCCACCTTCCCAGCAGAGCCGAGGCCGAGCGTATTGAGAAAGAATATTTACAGCATACGAAGGTTCGTAGTCAGAACCTGCTGACACACCGCCATCTCAAGCCTCACTCTCGTATCTTCTTCACTATACTGGCAGCCATAGCGCTGCTGGTCATGGTAGCAAATGTCTTGCTTATTTCTGTCGTCTTCGTTCAGCCTCATCCTCGCGCACTCGCGCCGGCTGGCTTACCTACCTTGACCATCTCCACAAACAGAGCGAGCATTGGTCAGACCGTGCTGCTGTATATCGCTAACTTCGCGCCACTGACGCGTGTACTCTTGACTCATGATATAGAGGAAGCGGTGCAGACCAGTGCCACTTCACCGCTGCTCCAGGTCGACACCAACGGGGCGGCCAGCGTATCTATCCTGGTAGATGACAGTTGGGGCCCAGGGTTCCATAGCATTGGGGCTGAGGATGTCACAACGCGCTATACTGCCAGCACCACCCTGCAGATTATCGGCGCCGGCCCGACTCGCCCATCGCACCTGCTCATTGGCAACACTTTTCTGGATATGGGCGCAGATATGCAGGGCACAAACACCATCCAGTCGCTGGTTTTGCACAACTCTGGCGGCGGCATCATCTCATGGACGGCCAGCAGCAGTACACCCTGGTTGATGGTCTCTCCTTCCATGGGCACGTTTAGCAGCGGCCAGGCCATCTTAGTTGCCGTCGAGCGCAAGAACTTAAAACCGGGCGATTACAAGGGCACGCTCACCATCTTATCCAACATTGGCGCCCCGGAGCGCGTGAGTGTCGAGATGACCGTCCGCGCGCTGCCCACAAATGCCGGGCCCATAGTAGTGGTTTCGCCAGCTCTGCTTTCATTCGTAGCTACCGACGGCGGGCCTGCCCCGGCAAGCCAACCTGTAACAATCAACAACCCCGGCTCACAGACACTAAATTGGTCGCTGAGCAGCAACACCTTGAGCGACTCGGGTTCGTTCTTCCCCACACCAGGGGCTAAGACACACTGGTTGAGCGCAAATCAGCGCTCGGGGGTTGTCGCTCCAGGCTCGACAAGCTCTATGGCTATCAGCGTAGATAGTGAAGATTTGTTGCCAGGCGTATACTCCGGCGTGCTCATATTCACCGCCAGGCATGGAGCGCTCGACAGTCCACAAGAGGTAGGCGTCTCCGTTACAGTTTTGCGGCGCTGTGGATTGGCGACGAGCGTGGGGAATCTATCCTTTACAGCCGTTTCTGGCCAGGCGAATCCGCCGAATCAAGCCTTAGGCCTGAGCGCCACCGCCAGTTGCAGCGGAAGGATTAGCTGGCACGCTGCACCGGCTGCCAGGTGGCTCACGCTTACACCTGCCAGGGGGCAGTTGAATGGAGCGAGCAGTGCCGTCATGGCAGTAGGAGTGAATACAGAAAACCTTAGCCCTGGCACTTATACCAGCACAATCGCATTCTCAGCCGGGCACAATACGCAGGTCGTCACTGTGCAACTGGTTATCCAGAGTTCCCCTGCTCGTTCCGCGCCCATACTGGGTATTTCAGCGTCCAGCCTTAACTTCAGCAACGTGCAAGGTCAGGAGAATCCTCCTGGCCAGGTAGTGACCATTACCAACAATGGGGGTGGCCCGCTGTACTGGCATACTACCGTAAACATCCTGGGGTCGGCCTGGCTTGGCGCAGCACCATCGGGAGGAGTCGTCACCGCCGGAAAAACCGGCCAGATCACAATCAACGTCGATACATCGCAATTGATACCTGGAACCTATATGGGGCAAATCACGCTTATCGGAACGGATGCTCATGGCGTCGCTGCAGCAGGAAGCCCGCAGACGATCATGGTCAATCTCCTTGTGCAGCCTCCATGTATACTGGCACAGCCCTCGTCAGGAGCACTGGCGTTCAACGCAGTTCTGGGCAGCCCCGATCCAGGGCCGCAGCCGGTGACAATCACTGCCTCGGGTAACTGCGCATGGCCACTCAGTGTGCATACAAGCATCAGCAATTCTGCTTCCTGGTTGAACCTGGCACTCTCCTCGGGCTCAATTACAACCGGCGGGCAACAGGTAACTATCCAGGTTGCTCCTTCACTCGCGGGCATAGGGTCCGGTACCTATACTGCTCAAGTCTCAGTAATCGCTACTGATAGCTCCGGCACGCAGGCCCAGGCAAGCCCACAAACATTCTCCGTCACTCTGACTGTTTCGGAACCCTGCGTGCTGCACGTCTCGTCGCCTCCACCCGCGCTTTCTTTTACGGTGGCACAGGGACAGGCGGCACCGCCAGCACAGAATTTGACCTTCAGCGAGACAGGAGACTGTACACACCCGGTCTCGTGGAAGGCTGTGGGGGATACAGGCAGTAATGCATGGCTCGTGCTCTCCTCCACGACGGGTACAGACAGCGGTCCCTCGATAAATCGGGGACCTACAACAGGCAGCACGGTGAGTGTGAGTGTCAACCCGGCAAACCTGGCGCCTGGCACCTATAGCGGGCAGATTACGCTATCAGCCAACGATAGCAATGGGAACGCCGTGCAAAGCAGCCCGCAGACCATCAGTGTGACGCTAGTTATCACAGGCACGTAGGCACCTGGCACCCGCAAGGGGTGCCACTACATTTATTGGCACAGGCACGTAGGCACCATATATCTTTTGCGCCTTGCCGAGTTTCCCGTGGTTTGTTCAAAGAGGGGCGATTAGCGATACGCCTCCGCCTGGAGATTGAACAATTCCGCGTAGCGACCGCCGAGAGCGATGAGTTCCTGGTGCGAGCCGTTTTCTATAAGGGCACCATTCTCCAGAACAAGAATGCGGTCAGCCAGGCGCACGGTACTGAAGCGGTGGCTGATAAAAACAGCGGTTTTCCCCTCGGTCAGGGCGCGAAAATGCTTGAACACCTCGTACTCGGCCTGGGCATCAAGTGAACTTGTCGGCTCGTCCAGCACGAGAATAGAGGCATCGCGCATAAAAGCTCGCGCCAGGGCGATCTTCTGCCACTCACCGCCGCTCAACTGAGTGCTATCCTTGAGATCCTTAAACCAGCGCCCAAGCATGGTCTCATAACCCTGGGGGAGTCGCTCAATTACCGCGTCGGCTCCGCTCTTGCGCGCAGCACTGATAACCAGTTCTTCGTGCTCGATCTTGTCCACGCGTCCTACACCGATATTCTCGCGCGCGGTCATATAGTAGTTCACATAATCCTGGAAGATCACGCCTACCTGTTCGCGCAATTCCTTCAGATCATATTCCTTGATATTGCGTCCGCCGATCAAGATTTCACCTTCGTCCGGGTCATACAGGCGCGTCAACAACTTTACCACGGTCGTCTTCCCCGCACCGTTACGCCCAACCAGAGCAATGGCTTCGCCCGCCTGCATGGTGAAACTGACATTTTTCAGGGCCGCTTGCGTCTCCGGGTCCTTCCCTGGATAGGTGAAACTGACGTCGCGAAACTCTATATCGGGTCCTTTGATGTCAAGGGGAGGATCTATCGGCTGTGGGCTCGGCGGCGACACAATCTTGGGTTGGTATTCGAGGAACTCGAAAAGTGTGTTCACATACAACGTGTTCTCGTAGGTATTGGAGATACCACCCAACAAGCCCTGGAAGCTCTGACCTGTTTGCACTGCTGCCTGGGTGTACAATGTCAGCCCACCCAGAGTGATACGACCCACTACAGCTTGCAGTGCGACATAGAGGTAGATGGCACTATTTGCGACACCCGTTAGACTTGTCCAGCTAAAGTTGGTCAAATAACGGCGCATTAACAACTTTTTGTCCTGCTCATACAGTTTTGTAGCAAGATCCCAAAATTTGTCGATGAAAAAGTTGCCCAGATTGAAGAGTTTTACCTCTTTGTTGTAGGTATCAGTTGTCATCAAAGAAACGAAGTAGGCCATGATGCGGCGCTCCGGCGATTGACGACGCATCAGTTGATAGCCTCGCCAGCCATAGCGCGTGCTGGAGAAGAAGGCCGGAATAGGCACGATCAGCGCAACGAGAGCCAGCCACCACGCCAGGTGCAGCAGCAGGAAGATCATTGAAAACAGAGTTACCAGGGTACGGCCCAGGTCGAAGGTCTGAGAGATCATCGAGACAGGTTGATAGGTGGACTGATTGGCGGCCTGGCGCATCTTATCATAAGACTCGGGATTCTCAAAAAAGGCCAGGTCCAGCGTGTTGGCTTTCTTGAGGATATCCAATTGCACACGGTTTGATACCTGCTCCTGCAAAAGCTGCTGCACGGTATTGCTGAACGTACTGAGCAGGCTGGAAAGAAGCGTGATCCCTAATTGCAAACCGACAGGCAACCAGATAGGAGTCGTACTGTGTATGCGAATCGCTCTCACAACGCTGTCGATTACCAGAGCAGTAATTGTGACGCTGATGGCAGGAGTGAAACCCTGTAAGAGGCTCAGGAAGCCTAGCAGCGTAGTCAATATCGCGCTGGTCGACCACACCAGGCGCATTACTCGCGGTAAACTCGCAAGGGCGCCTGGAACTTTCCTTATGCTGAACTTCTCATCTGTTCGCGATCCTGGGCCTCCTGAGGAGAAAAGGATACGTTGTTTCATATCTGCCCTTTAAATCAAGTATGATCAGCAGGGCGACCGCGTAGAGTGCCGATTTATCGAGCACGTGGTCGCCCCTACATTTCTGTCCTTTAAATCAGGTCAGCAGGGCGACCGCAAGGGTCGCCCCTACATTAGTGCAGGCTAAAGTAGGTCTTTACCAGAAAGTATAACTCTTCGGTTTTTTAAAGTATACGCTAAAACAGACCACAATACCTCGTCCTTACTACCAGTTTTTCAGGCAGGTAAAACCGCTGGGTGCAAACTGTCAATTTTTACAGGTGGCGAGGGTGTAAAGCTACTCCATCTCGTTGTCCAGCGAAGCTATCCAGGCATCTGTGCCAGACCTGGAAGGTGTACTGTCAAGGTCTGGTCAATTACGAAGGGGTCGATGCTGCTCAGTTCCTTGAAGTGATACCCCATAAGCAGCCACGGCTCGTCTGCATCAGAGTCGCCAGGTCCTGGCAGGACAGGGACTTTATTATGGTGAGCCCAGCCACACCAGACCAGCAATTTAGCGTCAACGGGCAGAGCATTCAGGGCGGCAGCCAGGTTGCGTGCCTGCATCTCCTCGCGCCAGTTGTTCTCTGCTCGATGCGAGAGACCCGGTGGTTGCAAAGAGAAATCCGCTTCGTAGGGTACAAGCGTCCAGCCGAGATCGAGGGCAGCCTGCATGAGCGCTTTCATATCCGGCTGGGCAAGGTAACCATAGTCAGCGGGCACCTCCGGCGACTGACGCGTGCGGTTCGCCTCTTCGACAAACGGTACGATCAGTGCCTCCATAGCCAGGTGCTGCACGCCGCGGCCGTGTACCGCCGGCAGGATACGCCGCCCGATCTCACGTGTGCGTACACAGCGCTCATCACCGCTGTGCGCCTCGTTCATCATCACCACGCGCGAGCGACTGAAGCCAATCTCCACCGGTTCTTCGGGCGTGCGCCAGGGTCGGGCCTGTGCTCGATCTTCCATTGTGCGCCTCTATCACAGAGTTGTCTTGATATACTGACTAGCTTTGTGGGCCAGCCCCATAATCGAAAGCATCGGGTTGACGCCTGATGCTGCCGGGAAGAGGCTGCCATCGCAGACGAAGAGACCCTTGACGCCATGAACTTCCGCGTGCTCACCGGTTACAGAGGTTTTAGAATCTGCTCCCATGCGGCAGGTTCCCATCTGGTGGGCTGTAAACATCATGACGCGGTTCACACCCAGGCCATGGCGCTCTAACTGGCGATCAAATTCGTGGAGCTGCTGTTCGTTTATCGATCCATCAGCCTGTCGATCCAGGCGGGTACGCCTGGTGTGCAGCGAGTTGACGGCTTTGGCGCCTGCCGCGAAGTGGATGCGCGCAGCCTGGCGCAGGCCATGCAAAAGGTGTTTACGATCATAAACCGAGACAACATAATCGATCACAGGCTCACCATCACGATCTACGGTAACGGTGCCCTCGCCCTTGTCACGGGTGAGTACAATAATCGTAGCAATGTAAGGCGCCTGGGACAGCAGTTGCCGGTATTCACGCGCGGAATACCAGGGCGCTGACAATCCTATCAGGCCAGGATGCGTGGGTGGAACCTCCAGCTTATAGCCGTAATTGCCATCGAGATGCGCAAACTGGTCAGAATAGGCAGACTGCATTACCCCTTGCCAGGGATAGACCTTGTCGGGATAGATACCGATAATGGTGGAGACGGGATGCAGGTGCAAGTGGCGGCCAATGTTTGGGTTCTCAAGTCCCGAACGCAAGAGTACCGCCGGAGAGTGAATCGAGCCTGCTGCTACGATTACGGCTTTGGCATGCACGGTCACGCTGTAGGTTTTACCAGTCTCAGCATCAGTCACACTCGCCTTGACGCCCACGGCCTGCCCATTCTCGATGAGCACCTTGTCAGCGTTACAACGTACGATGATGCGCGCGCCGTGCTCGTAGGCATCCTGCACATAGGTCTTCAAGGTGGATTGCTTGCACCCGTAGCGGCAGCCAAAACCACAGAAACCGCAGCGCTGCTCACAGCCTATGGCGTTGCGGCGCAGGACGCCCGCGTGATACCCTAGAGCTGCTGAACCATCAAGAAGCAAGCGATTCTGAGTGTTATGTCCACTGTTCTCGGTGTTGACGCTGATACGCTGCTCCACGGCGGCGAAGCTATTTTGTAGTTCCGGGCCAGTGAAACAACCGTTCAGTCCGGATACTCGATCCCATTCTTTCAACACATCCTCCGGTGTGCGGAAGGATGTCATCCAATTGACAACCGTGCCACCGCCCAGGGTGCTACCTGCAAGCATAATCACACCCAGGTCTTTTGTCGTCAGTGTGCCGCGCTTCAAGAAAAGTTCGGGGGTTGCCTGCGCTTCCTGCCAGGTAAAGTTTCCCTCATAGTTATAACCACCCTTCTCCAGCACAATCACACTCTTGCCAGCCTTAGCAAGTTCACCGGCGACGACTCCGCCTCCAGCGCCAGAGCCGATAACGACCACATCAGCCTCTAGCGTCGTATCTTCGGCAATGGCTAACGGCTTGATGGGCTGAGGCGCATCAGCGGGTGGCGGAGTCGGAGCAGCATAGTCAAGCACCTCCCAGTTCGGATTGACTCCCTGGGCATCTGGAACGGAGAAGTAGATGAAACTGGCGAGGCGTTTCATTGCCTGGTAGCCCTGGCGCAGTTGCCCAAGCGGGCCCTTGGCCATGGCAAACAGGTATTGTTCGCGCTTTGCCTGTGGGAGTGCTACGAAGGGACGCGGACTTCCAGCCAGTATGAGACCGGCTGCCGGGCTGGCCAGGAGCGCCAGCAATTGACGGAATTCCGTCTGTGCCTGGGGATTCTCCTGGGCAAGCGTTTCGGCGACGAGGTGCGCAACGTTCAGGTCGCGAGCTGATCTGCGGTAATAGGCCGCTTCTGGCTCAGAAACTCCTGGAGGAGGCTCAAGCGAAGGGAGCAGCGTTTCGCAGACTGCTTCCAAAATAGCAAATTCGCTGGGTGTGAGCCAGCCAGCGATACGGCTCTCGGTTGTGGTAGCCTGACGCGATGTTGCGGTGGCCATGATACCTCCTGATGATGGAGCTACAGGTGCATATATTTGATGATACAGGTGAAGTATAGCACATCTATATAACGTGTTCTTTTTGGAGCGGGGCCTGGCGACCGCAAGGGTCGGTCCCTCGATAAATCGGGGACCTACGACGCTCGAGCGAGTTGCACTGCCGCTTGAGCGAGCGTAGTAGGCACCCTGCCTGGGGGGCAGGTATCCCGATGTATCGTGGGATCAGACTTGTATGCTTCGTTGTTCCGCGTGAACGCCCTTGCTGAGAAACACCACTAACAGATTCGCCCTTATCTACTCGTAATATAGCGTTTAGCTTCTCAGTACTTGACACTGCCGAAAAGTACCAAATTGATGTATCATTCACGCTCTCTATGCTATATTTGTATACCGAACTACATGATTTTTCATTACTGAACTAGGGCAAGAGAGTGAAGAATGGCACAAGCGCATAAGCAAGGGAGCACCTGTTCTTCCTCTTTTGCGAAAGTAACGCCAAAGAAGGCACCAGCCCATGGCTATACTGAAAACACCAGCTTCAGCTGCTGGTAGAAATGATCTCTTACGTTCGGAACGAATTGCAGGTGGCATTCTTCCTAAGGTTCTCAATTCCTTCGACATGGTTGTCATAGTAGTGGCAATTATCCTCTGGATACCGAATGCGGCTGTAATGACAGGGGCAGGGGCAGCGGCTTTCATCTATTGGGGATTAGGTTTCATTACCTTCCTCATCCCGGGAGCCATTGTGACCGGGCAGCTTGGCTTGATGTTCCCCGGTGAAGGCTCGATTTATGTCTGGACGACCAAAGCCTTTGGACGTTTCACCGGATTTATTGCAGGCTTTTGTGCCTGGTGGCCTGGCATACTCGTCATGATTGCTGCCGGAGATGTAATCGTTTCACTGATACAACATCTCGGAACACTGCTTCATGTGCCTCTCCTGGCTAATCCTGGCATACAAGGCTTCGTTATCATTATCACGCTCGTTCTTTCTTGCATACTCTCCACCTTACGTTTTCGCGTCACTCAGAATCTGGTCAATACGCTTTTCCTGGCGTATGGCTGTGCCATTTTGCTTATTGGGCTGGCAGGTATCCTCTGGCTCGCAAGTGGTCATGCAGCCAGTACAAACCTTTCATTACAAAGCGGTAACTGGAGCTTAAACAGCAGCAACTTTACATTCTACGGTACGGTGATCCTGGCATTGCTCGGTATCGAAGTTCCATTAAATATGGGCGTAGAAATCAAGGATACGCGCTCAATCAGACGCTACCTGCTTTGGGGATCGATCATTGTAATGATTGCCTATCTCATTACCACTTTCGCGGTAATGACGGCTGTACCACTCAAGTATCAAGGTAGCCCCGCCGGGATCACCGAAGCAGTGCAAATGGGTTTTGGTTCGGCAGGTACTGTGCTGTCAGCTATTGTTGATGTGCTCTTGATTGGCTTCTTTGTTTTTGTGAGTACAGTCTATAACTACTCGTTTGCACGCTTGCTTTTCGTCTCAGGGCTGGACCGCCGTCTTCCCGCCATCATCAGTAAAGTGAGCGGCAAGAGGGTTCCCTGGGTGGCTGTCTTAACGCAGACCATCATTGGGATTTCCTTCACCGCCATAATATTTGTCCTGGCTCCTCTATCATTTAATTCGGCTGAAATCTCATCGGTAATGTATAACATTCTAGTAGCTTCCGTCGCAGTCGTATGGTGCGTTTCTATGACTATTCTCTTTATCGAAGTCATCATCATTCGCCGTCGCTATCGTGACCTCTTTCAGCGCATCCGTCTCGTGCCAGTCTGGGTTTTCTACCTTTGTTCCATCATCGGCACCATTGCCAGCATTTTCGGCATCGCTGTCATTTTTACCTCGCCCTGGACAAACACTCTCTCTACCGGACAATGGGATATCTGGATTGCCAGTATTGCCGCCGCTTCCCTGCTTGTCGCCGTTGTCGGATTCTTTATTGGACAACGCACGCTCAAAAGCGAACTCCGGGACGAGGATATCATCGCAGAGGTTACAAATTAACAATGATTATGTAAAAAGACGTTATTTCGAGGAGGCAGATGCATTATGTCAACAATAGTTCAAAGAAGTACATTTATTCGATCGGAGCGTATTGCAGGTGGAATTCTTCCAAGGGTTCTTAGCTCTTTTGATATGGTGGCTATTTTCGTTGCGATAGTTCTCTTTATTGGCAATGCAGCAGTCGTTACGGGAGCAGGCGCAGCAGCATATACTTATTGGATACTGGGTTTTATTACCTGCCTCATTCCAGGAGCCATTGTGACCGGGCAGCTTGGTTTGATGTTCCCTGGTGAGGGCTCTATTTATGTCTGGACGACAAAAGCATTTGGCGACTTCCTGGGCTTTCTGGGAGGCTTTTGCGCCTGGTGGCCTGGCATTCTCGTAATGATAAGCGCGGGCGATACGGTAGTTGCGTTCATCCAGAACCTTGGCAGTCTCTACAACCAGCAGTTGCTGTCAGACCCAGGATCGCAGGGACTGGTCATCATTCTGATTATAACCATTTCCTTTCTTCTGTCGGTGCTACGCTTCCGCGTGACACAGAATCTCGTAAATATGATCTTTCTAGCATACGGGGGCGCCATTATACTGATCGGTATGGCAGGGGTTCTCTGGTTGTTGACGGGTCATGCATCGAATACGGATCTCTCCTTGCAAACGGGAAAATGGGTTCCAAATAGTAGCAATTTCACATTTTATGGTACCGTCGTCCTGGCTCTGTTGGGGATTGAAGTACCTTTGAATATGGGAGTAGAAATCAAGGACAGGAGCTCAATCACGCGCTATCTCCTCTGGGGATCGGTGGTGGTGATGGTTGCTTATCTGATAGCCACTTTCGGAGTAATGATAGCAGTACCAGCAGGAAACCAGGGTGATCTCTCTGCTGTGGTAGAAGCTATTAAAAGAGGGTTTGCTGGTTCGCTCGGCATGGTTCTGGCAACCGTTGCCGATCTTT
>WNFA01001430.1_pt1 | contig 19380 bp, 24 predicted proteins | sample 5400481 | NCBI WGS metagenome assembly WNFA01 (sample SAMN13153340, study PRJNA577476) | soil metagenome | isolation source: 120 cm saprolite under Douglas fir tree site 2 hole 1 replicate 2 | place: USA:California | collected 2015-04-18
CGCCTGGTTCGATCCCGCCGCACCGCCCCCGCTGGCCTTCCCGACCGACGCGGCGCTGCTGGCGCGGCTCAGCGCCGGGCGGTGAGCGTGACGTCGCCTCCTTGCCCGACGGCGTCCTCTGCCGTGAGGAAACGCGCGAACCGCCGGTCGCGAGCCAGGTAGCGGCGCAGGAACGCCGTCGCGTAGCGCCGCGTGAGCGCCTGCTGGCGTGCGAGCGCCGCCGGCGCGAGACCGCTGTCCTCGTCGGTGAAGCCGCTGTGCGTCCCCCCGATGAGCGTCAGCAGGAAGGCGGGCGCCGGCAGCGCGGCGAAGAACGGGGCGGAGAACAGGTCGAAGCGCACGGTCGCGTCCGCGGTGCCGCCGGCGTCCAGCACGGCGCGCCGCGGACGGAGCCCGTGGAACTCCTCCCCCGCCGCCCGAGCGACGACGGCGGCGAGCGCCACGACCACGGTCAGCTCGGGGTCGGCGAGGCTCGCGTTCACCACCGCGGCGCCGCCGAGCGAGTGGCCGACGAGCCCGGCGCGCCGGCCGCGGACGAGCGGCGCGAAGGCGCGCGCCGGGCCGCTCCGCTGGTGGAAGGCCGCGCGCAGGAACGACAGGTCTCGCGGCGGCTCGCGGAAGAGGTCGCCGGTCGTGCCGGCGTCGCAGTCCGCCCGGGTGACGCCGGGGAAGTCGGGCGCGGCGACCAGGAAGCCCCAGCTCGCGAGCGGGACGCTGAGGAACTCGTAGTTGGTGCGGAAGCCGCAGTAGCCGTGCGCCACGAGCACCAGCGGATAGCGGCCGCGGCGCACGGGCGCGGCGCGGCCGGCGGCGCGCGCCGGGTACCAGAGCTCGGTGATCAGGGACCGGCCGCGGGCCGCGTCGGCGAACGCGAGCGTCGCCACGCCGACTGCAAAGGGGCCGTCGGCCGACGGATCGACGTTCACCGCGCGGACGGGCGCGGCGAGCGCGACGAGCGCCAGGGCGGCGAGCGCCTTCGTCACGCGGGCAACCATAGCTTGCATTGCCTGCGCGAACCACGCCTATTGTGCATGGTCGGCGGCGCGGCGCGCCGCTCGCGGGAGGAGACTTCGATGGTCGAGAAGACGATCACGCTCACCGGCACGTCCACCAACTCGATCGAGGATGCCGTCGGCCTCGCCGTGAACCGCGCCGCGGCCACCATCGACGGCATCCGTCAGGCCGAGATCGCCGGCGTCACGGCGATGATCGAGGACGGCGCGGTGAGCGCCTGGCGGGTCCGCCTGCGGCTCACGTTCTCGGTCCAGGAGCGGCTCCACGAGTAGCATGCGCGAGGCCGCGGCCAAGGCGCGCGAGGTCGCCGACGGGGTGGTGCAGGTCTACCTGCCGCTCCCCATGCGGCCGACGATCGTGAACGTCTACCTGGTGCGCGCCGGCGCCACCTGGACGCTCATCGACACGGGCATGAACACCGACGACAGCGTCGCCGCCTTCCGCGGCGCGCTGGACGACATCGGCATCGCGCCCGAGTCGATCGTCCGCCTGGTCGGCACGCACCACCACGTCGACCACTTCGGCACCTCGGGGCCATACCGGGAGCTGACGCACGCCGAGGTGTACCTTCACCCGCTGGAGGCCGACCGGGTCACGATGATGGCCCACGTCCAGGGCGAGAACACCGAGTACCTGCGACGGCACGGCGTGCCCGAGGTGCCCGTCGACCGGCAGCTGCCGTCGCCGCTGAAGTACTTCGGTCGGATGTACGCCCCGGCCGATCCCGACCACCTGCTGGCGGACGAGGACGACATCCCCCTCGGCGACGGGCGCACGCTCGAGGTCATCTGGACGCCGGGCCACACCCCGGGCCACTGCTGCCTGCTGCTCAGGCCCGACCGCATCCTCTTCGTCGGCGATCACCTGCTGCCGAAGATCACGCCGCACGTCGGGCTGTGGCCGAACGGCCCGGAGAATCCGCTCGGCGACTTCCTCTCCTCGCACGAGAAGATCCAGCGCTTCGACGTCCGCCTGGTCTGCCCGGCGCACGGCGCCGTCTACGAGGACCATCGCCGCCGGGCCCGCCAGCTCATCGACTTCCACCGCGTGCGCAAGCTCGCCATGCTCGAGCTGGTCCGCCGCCGGCCGCTGACGGCCTACGAGGTCGCCCTCGACGCCTTCGCGATCGCGCCCGACAATCGCTTCCAGGTGATGGCCGCCACCTACGAGACGCTGGCGCATCTCGAGCTGCTCCGGCGCGAGGGCCGCGCGCTGCGCGCCGAGCGCGACGGGGTGGTCGTCTACCAGGGCCGCTGAGGATTGACGCCGTCGCGCGGGCTGTGCTCAGCTGCGTCCATGTTGAAGCCCGGCGACCCGGCCCCCGACTTCGCGGCCATGGCGCACGACGGGCGCACCGTCCGCCTGCGGGACCTGCGCGGCAAGAAGGTGCTGCTCTGGTTCTTCCCCAAGGCCGACACCCCTGGCTGAACGGCCGAGGGCAGCGGATTCCGTGATCGAATCCGTGACTTCGAGGTCCTGGGCGTGACCGTCCTCGGCGCCAGCTTCGACACCCCGGCCGACAACGCCGCCTGCGCGCAGAAGTTCGCCTTTCCCTTCCCGCTCCTCTCGGACACCGATCGGAGCCTGGCGCTCGCGTACGGGGCGGCCGACGACGCCTCGGCGCGCAGCGCGAAGCGCGTCTCCTGCCTGATCGACGAGGAAGGGCGTGTTCTCCGCTACTACCCGCAGGTGTCGGCCCGCGAGCACGTGGCCGAGGTGCTGCGCGACCTGACCGAGTGAGCGGCATGCGCCGGATCGCGCTCGCGTCGCCCGCGGCGGGCCGGAGGTGACGAACGGCGCCGGCTCCTGCCAGGGATGCCATGCCGCGGCGCGCGGCTACGACTTCGTCTGCGAGGGGCACGCGGTCGCGACGCTCGGCCTCTCCGACGACACGATCCGCGCGCTCCAGCACGACCCGCGCTGCCCGCCGTAGCCGTAAACTTCTCAGCCGAGGTGCGTGCGGAAGAACGCCTCCATGCGCGCCCAGCTGTCGCCTTCGGCCTCGGCGTTGAAGCCGACGGCCATCGGCCCGTGGGCGGAGAGCCTGGCGAGGAGCCCCGTGTGCCGGCTCATGAAGCTGTGACCGGCGTCCGGGTAGATGCGCACGTCGTGCGGCACGCCGAGCTGCTTCAGGTGCTCCTCGAGCCGGCGTCCCTGCGGGGCGAAGAAGCGATCGCGCTCACCATAGCTGCCGATCACCGGGCACACGCCGCGGAGCTCGTCGGCGGTGGTCGGCACGTCGCCGTAAAAGGTGGCGGCGGCGCCGAGCGGCGCATGCACGGCGTAGAGGAGCGCGAAGCCGCCGCCCATGCAGAAGCCGACGACGCCGGTGCGCGCCGGGTCGACCTCCGGCCGCGTCGCGAGCCACGCGCGTGCGGCCTCGAGGTCGGCGAAGGCCGGCCCGTCCTTCCGGCGCAGCGCGAGCATGGTGCGCGCGATGCAGAGCAGGCGGGCGCCGCCCGCGTCGTAGAGGTCCGGCGCGAAGGCCACGTAGCCCAGGTCCGCGAAGCGGCCGGTGATGCGCCGGATGTCGTCGTTCAGCCCGAAGATCTCGTGGATGACGATGACCGCCGGCCGCCGCCCCGCGGCGCGCGGCAGCGCCAGCGCGGCACGCATCGGATGCCCGCTGGAGGACGCGAAGGTCAGGTCGGTGGTGGCGGCCATGACTACTCGCGCCCGCGCGCGATCGTGTAGTTGCCGAAGGCGTCGACCGTCGCGCGCTGCCCGGGGTAGACGACGATGGTGGTGAACGGCTCCTCGACGATGGCGGGGCCGAGGATCGCCTGGCCCGGGCCGAGCCGCGTGCCGTCGTACACCGGCGTGGCGACGAAGCGGCCGCGGAAGAAGGCCTTGCGCGCGCCGAGGCGCGGGCTGCCGGCGGCCCGGCGCGGCAGGCGCGGCAAGGCGGGCTTCTCCTCCTCGGCGACCGCCTTCACGCGGAGCCCGCGCAGGACGGGCTCCTCGTCGCGGCAGGCATAGGTGTGCAGCTCCTCGTGCAGGCGGTGGAAGCGCTCGACCGTGTCGGCCAGCGCGCGCGCGGTCACCGGGCCCGCGGGGCCGGCGAGCGGCACCGGCATGTCGAAGGTCTGGCCCGGATAGCAGAGCGCGGCCATGCGCGTGAGGCGCAGCCGCCGCGCGCGCCGGCCGTTCCGCGCCCCGAGCGCGGCGCGTGCCGCCTCCTCCATCTCCGCGAAGAGCCGGTTCACGCGCCCGAGGTCCACGCCGCCGACCGGGCCGATGTAGGAGCGCATCTGGTCGACCACGTGGTCGGTGAGCAGGAGCCCGAGCGCCGAGAACGCGGGCGCCAGCTTGGGCACGAAGATGCGCCGGACGCCGAGCTCCGCGGCCTGCATGCCGGCGTGCACGGGGCCGTTGCCGCCGAAGACGACCAGCGTGAGCGGGCGCGGATCGACGCCGCGGCGCGCGGAGATCTTGCGCACCGCGTTCGCCATGTTGGCGTTGACGAGCCGGAAGATGCCCTCCGCCGCCTCGACCACCGACACGCCGAGGGGCTTCGCGACCCGCTCGCGGATGGCGGCGTGCGCACCCTCGGCGTCGAGCCGCATGGTGCCGCCGCAGAACGAGGCGTGGTTCAGGTAGCCGAGGACCAGGTTCGCGTCGGTGACCGTCGGCTCGACCCCGCCGCGCCCGTAGCACACCGGCCCCGGCTGCGCGCCGGCGCTCTCGGGCCCGACGCGCAGCGCCCCCGACTCGACGCGCGCGATCGAGCCGCCGCCCGCCCCTACCGACTGCACGTCGACCATCGGGAGGCCCACCAGGTAGCGGTGGTGCCAGTTCCAGCCCGCCTTCACGTCGGGCGCGCCGCCGCGCACCAGGCACACGTCGTAGCTCGTGCCGCCCATGTCGACCGAGATGAAGTCCCGGATGCCGGCTTGCCCCGCGACCGCCGTCGCGCCGTTCACCCCGCCCGCCGGCCCCGAGCCCATGACGGCGACCGCCTTCTCGGCGACGTAGCCGCCCGGCATGACGCCGCCGTTCGACTGCATGATGAGCAGCTCGCCCGTGAAGCTCGCGGCGCGCAGGCGCTCGTCGAGGTGGGTCAGGTAGCGCCCGATCCTCGGACCGACGTAGGCGTTCACCAGGGTCGTGCTCGTGCGCTCGAACTCGGGCGCCGACGGCATCACCTCGTGCGAGAGCGAGAGCATGACGCCGGGCAGCTCCTCGGCCGCGATCTCGCGCACGCGCCGCTCGTGCGCCGGGTTGACGAACGAGAAGAGGAGCACGACGGCGAGCGAGTCGACGCCCTGGCGCTTCATGCGCCGGCAGGCGCGCCGCACCGCCTCCTCGTCGAGCGGTACGACCACGTTGCCCTCGAAATCGAGCCGCTCGGGCACGCCGTAGCGGCGCCGCCGCGGGCAGATGGGTGGCGGGGGCGGCAGGGCCGGGTCCCAGATGTCCTCCTTGTAGCCGCGGCGGATCTCGATCTCGTCGCGGTGACCGTCGCTGGTGATCAGGCCGGTCACCGCGCCGGACATCTCGATCATGGTGTTGTCGGCGGTGGTCGTGCCGTGCACGATCAGCTCGGTCGCGGCGAGGAGCGCGTCGCGCGCCAGCCCCTCGCGCGCGGCGAGCTGCGCGATACCGCCCAGCACGCCCACCGACTGGTCGTGCGGCGTGGTCGGGTGCTTGTCGAGGACCAGCTTGCCGCCCGGGTCGACCAGCACCAGGTCGGTGAACGTGCCGCCGACGTCGATGCCGAGGCGGTAGGGCACGCTATTCTCCCATCACCTTCACCACCACCCTCTTCTTCCGCCGCCCGTCGAACTCGGCGTAGAAGACCTGCTCCCAGGGACCGAGGTCGAGCTTCCCCGCCGTCACCGGGAGGATCACCTGGTGGTGGATCAACGTGCGCTTCAAATGCGCGTCCGCGTTGTCCTCGCCCGTCTGGTGATGGCGGTAGTCGCCCGGCGGCGCCAGCTTGTCGAGCCACTCGACCAGGTCCTGCTTCAGCCCCGACTCCTCGTCGTTCACCCAGATGCCGGCGGTGATGTGCATGGCGGAGACCAGGCAGAAGCCCTCGGCGACCTTCGCCGCGGCCACGACCTCGGCGATGCGCTGCGTGACGTTCACCAGCTCGCGGCGCGCGCGGGTGTTGAACCAGAGGTACTCGGTGTGGGCGCGCACGCTACTTCCAGAAGGATCCCGCCAGCGCGCCGAGCGCGCGCAGATGCACCTCGGACCCCGGGTTGAGCGGGTGCGTGAAGCGAAACTCCGGCAGGGCGGCGATCGCCGCGGCCCGGACCAACGGGCTTCTCTCGACGCTCTCGGACATGCGATCCTCCGCCGCCTGGTCGCGCGGCTCAGCTACGCCGGCGAGCGCGCATCTCGGCCCGCAGCCGCTCCGTCGCCTCGCGGTCGACGGCCAGCGTCAGGTCCTCGAGCGAGCCGGCGAGGACGACGCCGTAGTCTCGTCGCGCGACCGCGATCGAGACGTACTCGTCGAGCACGTCGTCGAGCACCTTTTCCGGCGCGCGCCGGAGCGGATCGCCCCACCCGCCGCCGCCACCGTAGTGGTATTCGTACGACTCGCCCGCCGCGTGCTCGATGTAGCCGGCCTTGTCGCCCACCTCGAAGGCATGCGCGCCGCCGGCGCGGGCGATCAAGCGGTTCGGCGACCCCGGACTCCCGCCGGCGATGCCGGGCATCGGGTACCGCTTGCCGACGACGTACGTATATATGGTGGCGGGGGTCAGGACCTGCTTGCGGTAAAGGCTCCCGCAGTTGCCGCGGTACTCGCCCGCGCCGCCCGAGTCGGTCTCGTAGTCGCGCGCCAGCTGGCGGATCGGGAAGATCGACTCGTTGATCTCGGCCGTGGCGCGGATCAGGTTGCCGAAGGAGACGTTCATCCCGCCCCAGCCGTCCTGGCCCTTCACGGCGCCGCAGTAGGCGGCGAAGGTGTCCACGGAGTGGTCGATGAACATCTTCCCGTCGCGCGGGTTGGTCCCGAAGATGACGGTCGGCATGCCCATCTTGTAGACCTGCGGGCAGCTCCGCTCCGGCACCACGCGCTCGAGCGCCTTGCAGACCGCCTCGCCCACCTCCGTGCCGGGGTGGTGCGTGCCCGCGGCGACCGACTTCCCGTCGGGCGGGTTGAGGCAGCAGCCCCTGGGCACGATCAGCTCGATCGAGTCGAAGAAACCCTCGTTCTTCGGGATGGTCGGGTCCATCATCGACGCGAGCTGGGCGACGACGTAGCCGCGCGTGTTGCCGAAGGTGGAGTAGGCCTGGATGTCAGGGCGGTCGTCGGAGCCGGTGAAGTCGACGGTCAGGTTGCTGCCCTTCACCGTCACCTTGCAATGCACGTGGATGTCCTTCTTCCCGTGCGGGTCGTGGTCGACCCAGGCGTCCGACTCGTAGGTGCCGTCGGGCCAGCGCGCGACCTCTTCCTTGAAGCGCCGCTTGGCGTACGCGATGATGCCGCGCACCGCGGCCCTGACGGTGGCCGTACCGAAGCGCCCCAGCACCTCCTGCAAGCGCGCCACGCCGAGCTGCGCCGCGCCCACCTGGGCGCGCAGGTCGCCGAGGAAGGTCGGCGTGCGGTTGTTCACCGCCATCATGTACTCGACGTCCCGGCGCTTCACGCCCTTTTCGTAGATCTTGACCGCCGGGAAGCGCACGCCCTCCGCCCAGATGTCCGGCGCGTTCACGTTGTAACCGCCCGGGGCGCCCCCGCCGGTGTCGGCGTGATGGCACTGGATGGACGCGATCAGCACGCACTCGCCGTCGTGGAAGACGGGCGCGAAGATGTTGTAGTCGGGCAGGTGGCCGCCGCCGTGGTACGGGTCGTTGGCGACCAGCACGTCGCCCTCGAAGAGCCCGCCCGCGCCGAAGAACTCGACCGCGAAGCGCACCGGCAGGGTCGAGGAGAGCATGAACTGCGGGATGCCGACGGACAGCGCCGCGAGCTGACCCGCGCCGTCGAGGATGGTCGCGTTGCGCTCGTTCGACTGGTTGAGAATCGGCGTCGTGGCCGTCAGGCTCACGTGCGTCGCCATCTCGTAGCAGATCGTCTCGAAGGCGCCGAGGATGATCTCGGTGGTGATCGGGTCGGCGGTGGTGACGCGGCCGGCGCGGGCGTGCCGCGGGCGGGGCGCCGGCTTGCGCGGCCGGAGGGAGCGCAGGGTCTTCGGGACCGACGCGCGACGCATGCGTCGTGGCTATACCGAAAGCTCGGGCGGTGACAAGGGCGGGCGTCCTAGCGGCGCGCGTGCTTGACGAACGTCCCCTGCTCGTACTCGCGGAAGGCGACCCGGAGCTCCGCCTGCGTGTTCATCACGATGGGACCGTACCATGCGACCGGCTCCCCGAGCGGCCTCCCCGCCGCGAGGAGGAAGCGGACCGGGCGCTCCTCGGTCGACACCGCGACCGCGTCGCCGGCGCCGTAGACGACGAGGGAATGGTCGCCGCACACGCAGGGGCGCGCCATGTCGAAGTAGCTCTCGCCCACGGCCTCGCGCGCGTAGGGATCGCGCTCGGGGTCGAAGTAGCCCTCGCCGTCGATCACGTAGGCGAAGACCGTGTGCGTCGGCTCGATCGGGTGCGTGAAGGTGCGCCCGGCGGGGAGCGAGACGTCGAGATACTCCGGGTCCGTGACGATGTCGCGCACCGGCCCGCGAACGCCCGCCACCTCGCCGCAGATCACGCGCACGCGGCCGCCTCCCGGCACCTCGGCGACGGGGATGTCGTCCCGCTTCACCTCCTGGTAGCGCGGGTCCATCATCTTGTGGCTCGCGGGCAGGTTCGCCCAGAGCTGGAAGCCCCACATCCGGCCCTCGGGGTCGCCCTTCGGCATCTCCTGGTGGATGATGCCGCTGCCGGCGGTCATCCACTGCACGTCCCCGGCCGCGATGACGCCGCGGTTCCCGAGGCTGTCGCCGTGCTCCACGTCGCCGGCGAGCACGTAGGTGATCGTCTCCATGCCGCGGTGCGGATGCCAGGGGAAGCCGCGACGGTACTCGGCCGGGTCGTTCGAGCGGAAGTCGTCGAGGAGGAGGAAGGGATCGAGCCGCGGCACCTCCTGGAAGCCTAACGCCCGCCTCAGGTGGACGCCCGCGCCCTCGACGGTCGGCTTGCTCTTCCAGACCTTCTCGATCCTGCGTGTCGAGACCATGTCACATCCTACCGCCGCGGCCGGAAGCGCGGTAGCGTCACCTCGTCGTTCACCTTGTCGAACACCACCTCGACCGGCAGCCCGACGCGCAGCGCTTCGTTCGCGCAGCCGACGACGTTCGCGTGCAGGCGGATGCCCTCCTCCAGCTCGACGATCGCGACGTTGTAGGGCACGTCGTCGAAGAAGGCCGGATGCTGCGGGCGGTGCACGACGATGAACGAGTAGACCGCGCCGCGCCCGGAGAGCGCCACCCACGTCCCGCCCTCGGCGAGGCAGCGCGGGCAGAGGACGCTCGGCGGCCAGCGAACATGCCCGCACGCGGCGCAGCGCTGCGCGCGCAGCTCGCCCGCGCGGCAGCCCTCCCAGTACGGCGCGCCGTCCTCCGTGATGGCGGGCAGCGGCTTCTCGATGACGAACATCAGGCCGCCCCGCTCGCACGACGGGCGCGGGGCAGCGGCGCGGCCTCGACCGCGCGCAGGAAGTCCGCCACCGCGCGGTTGAACGGCTCCGGCTGCTCGAGCATGGGGAGGTGCCCGCAGCGCTCGAGCACCGCCAGGCGCGCGTGCGGCACCTCGCGCAGGAGGCGGCGGCTCCCCGAGAACGCCACCAGCCGGTCGGCGCGGCCCCAGACGAGGAGCGTCGGCTGGGCGAGCTGGCGGAGCGGCTGGCGGCCGGCGGCGATCGCGCCGACCAGCGAGCGCGTGACCGCACGCGCGAAGTCCGGGTAGTCGGCCGACGTCAGCCGCTCCTGGAGGAGACGGCGGCGCTCGCCGCAGGCCGGCAGCGACCGGTCGTACACGCAGCGCTCGAGCGCCCACGGGAGCGCGAGGCGGAGGACGCCCGGCCGCGCGCCCGCGCCGATCACCCAGCGCACCGCGCGCAAGCCCGCGCCGAACCCGCCCGCCGGCGCGACCAGCACCAGCGCCCGCGTCCACGTGGGATACGCGAGGGCAATCTCGGCCGCGATCTGCCCGCCGAGCGAGTTGCCGATCACCACCGCCTCCTCGATGCCGAGCTCGCGCCCGAGGCTGCGGATCACGCCGGCATAGAAGTCGATCGTGTACGGCGCGTCGGGCTTCGCGGAGCGTCCGTGGCCGGGGAGGTCGGGGGCGATCACGCGCCAGCGGTCGGCGAACGCCGGCATCGTGTACTCCCAGTTCGCGTGCGTGGCGCCGAGCCCGTGGAGTAGCACCAGCGCGGGCCCCTGCCCCGCCTCGGCGACGTGCAGGCGGATGCCGTCGACCATCAGCTCGCGGGCCGTCATCCGCGAAGCACCGCCACCGTGTAGGCGACCGTGGGGGGCGGCTCGTGCGGCGCGCCGCCGTAGCCGGTCACCATGGAGAGCTCGGCGTCCGGCACCTGGCAGTGCGACGTGCCGCGGATCTGCCGCACCGCCTCGGCGACGTGACCGAAGCCGGAGAGGTGCCCCTCGGAGAGGAGGCCGCCCGCGGTGTTGGCCGGCAGCCTTCCCCCCATGTCCAGCTCGCCCGCTTCCACGAAGGCTCCCACGTCGTCCCAGCCGGCGAAACCATATGCCACCAGCTCGTGCATCACGAGCGGCGTGAAACCATCGTACAGCTGGACCACGTCGATGTCGCGCGCCGTGCAGCCCGCCATCCGGTACGCGGCCCGGGCAGCCTCTCCCCCGCCGCCGCGGCCGTCGTCGTGGGGTCGGATGATCTCCGAGGAGTGAACCTGACCCAGGCCCGAGATGAGGGCGGGCTTCTGGCGGAGGTCGCGTGCCCGCTCGGTGCCGGTGACGATCACCGCCCCGCCGCCGTCGGTCACCAGGCAGCAGTCGAGCAGGCGGAGCGGGTCGTTGATCATCCGGGAGCTCTGGTGATCCTCGAGCGTGATCGGCTCGCGCTTCTGCGCCAGCGGGTTCGTGCCCGCGTGCTTCCGCCACGCGACCGCGATGTGGCCGTACTGCCGGCTGGTGATGCCGTGCTCGTGCATCTGGCGGCGCGCCACGTGACCCATGAAGGTGATGGCGCCGACGTCGCCGTAGGGAATCGCCCAGGGCGAGCCGAAGAGGGTCGGGATCACGCCCTGCGGGTTGTTCTGGCAGGCGAAGCAGCAGAGCACGGTCGAGCAGAAGCCGGCCTCGATCGCCATGACGGCGGTCTGCACCATGCCGATCGCGGTGGCGCCGCCCAGGTCCATGGTCGAGCAGAAGGACGGCGTGATGCCGAGGAAGGCGGCCACGCGCGAGGCCCAGCCGTGCTGCTCGCCCATCACCGCCGGCATGAGGGCGAGGACGCCGTCGACCGCGTCGCGCGCGATGCCGGCATCATCGATCGCCCTCTTCGCCGCCTCGAGGGTGAAGCCCATGGTGCTCGTCCCCGGCAGCTTGCCGAAGCGCGAGAGGCCGATGCCGGCGATGGCGCAGCGGTCGCGGAGCCGGCTCGAGTCGCCCATCCTACGCGCGGGGGAGCGCGAGCGTCGCGGCGCCGATCAGCTTCCGCTCCCCCGCCTGGTTCTCGGTCCAGATCTCGCACTCGACGACGCGCTCCGTACCCTCGTCGGCGACGCGCGTCACGCGGCCGCGACAGGTGAGCAGGTCGCCCGGCCAGGTGAGCTTCGCGAAGCGCGTCCTGAACCGGCGGATCGAGCCCACGCCGCCCGCCCGGACCAGGAGCTCGCCCAGGTAGCCCATGGAGAGCATCCCGTGGGCGAAGACGCCGGGGTAGCCGGCGTTGCGCGCGAACTCGTCGTCGGTGTGCATGGGGTTGGGGTCGCCAGAGGCCGCGGCGTACGCCTTCAGGTCCTCGCGCGTGATCGGGCCCTTCACCAGCGGCGGCAGCTCCTGCCCCACGGCGACGGTCTCGGGGTCGAGGCCAGCCATCAGGTCCTCCGCGAGATGAGCGTGTTGCGCGAGAAGAAGACGGGCTGGCCAGCAGCGTCGACCGCCTCCGTCTCGAGGACCGCGAAGTCGAGGATGCCGTTGGAGCCCCGCTTCTCGTAGACGTCCGCGATGCGGCCCGTCAAGGTGAGCGTCTCGCCCGCCTTGATCGGACGCGTGTACTCGAACTCCTGCTCGCCGTGCACCAGGGTCATGAAGTTGAGCCCGAGCTCGAGGAAGACGTCCGCGCCGCCCGCGAGCGCCTGCGTCATGAAGGCGATCGGGTAGGTGGGAGGGGCGACGAGCGCGCCGAACGGGCCGCTCCGCGCCGCCTCCGCATCGACGTAGAGGGGCTGCTCGTCACCCAGCGCGCGTGCGAACGCGGTCAGGTGCTCGGCCTGCACCGTCGCGCTCCCGGTCGAGAGCACGCGCCCGATCATTGCCTTCGACGCCATCACTCCACCCAGCGGTTCATGGCGCGCACCCGCGCCTCCGCCACCAGGAGGTAGTTCCGGATCGCCTCGCGGCACCGATCCTGGACGGCGCGCGTGGTCGCGACCAGGCGGAAGACGTCCGCCGCCTTGTCGCCGTGGTCGGGCTCGGCGTAGGCGTGCACCTCGAAGTTCTTGACCGGCAGGCCGTAATGTTTCTGGAGTCCCTCGTAGAGGGTCCTGGCGTAGCCGCTGCCCGCCGCCACCCGCTCGCCGGCGTAGCCGAACACGGCGAGCCCTTCCTCGTAGGAGCGGCGGATGTAGTAGAGCATCGTGAAGGTCATCCCGATCGTCTCGGGCAGCGGGCGGTAGGCGCGGATGTCATCGTCTGAGAGTCCGAGCTGGTGGCAGAAAGCGACCTTCATCTGCACGTGGTTCGGGTCGCGCAGGTAGCCGGCCTCATCGGCCAGGTTCTGCGCCCAGTGATGGTAATGCTGCGATGCGTCCATGGTGAAGGCGTAGGCATCGGGCGCGTTCGCCACCAGGAGGGCGAATTCCGGGGTCATCCACTTGCCGAGGTAGTAGAACTCGAGCGCGAGCCGCTGCACCACCTCGCGCGAGGCGGTGCCACGGCCGATGGCCGGAATGACGTCGTCCTGCTTGAAGTAGTCGTGCGCGGCGATCAGCCGGTCGAGCTCGGCCAGGTACTCGTCCACAGGGAGCGGTGGCGTGGCATCGCGCGCGTGAACCACGTTCTTGAAGGCGCCGCGTTTGGCGTCGGACATGCGAACGATCCCCTCCCGAGACCGCTGACCCTAGCGCAGGCTCCGCCGGGCCGGCAAGGCGGCGCTCCCCTTGTCGTCCTCCCCGCCGTGGAGATACCATGTGCGCGTCATCAGCGAGGGAGGGTTGCGGTGATGGAGTTTCACGGCTCGACTCACTATCCCCCGAAGCCCCTCGACCCGGCCGTCGATCCCGCCTACCACGATGGCCTTCCGCCGCGGCCGCGCCATGCGAACCACGCCGGCGAGATCACCATCGACTGGCCGGTGACGCGCATCCCCGCGGCCCTGGGGCGCCTGCACACGATCTCGATCGAGGCCCTCGAGGACGAGCTCGAGCGCGAAGCGAAGCGCGAGGAAGCGACCTAGCGCGTGCGCCTTCGCGACCGCGTCGCGATCATCACGGGCGCCGCCCAGGGCATCGGCAAGGCGTACGCGCTGCGTTTCGCGCGCGAGGGCGCGCACGTGGTGGTCGCCGACATCCGCGCCGAGCAGGCGGAAGCCGTCGCCGCCGAGTGCGCCGCGCGCGGCCCCGCGGCGATGGGCGCGCGCGTCGACGTCGCGGACGAGGCCAGCACGACGGCGCTCGCCGAAGCCACCGTCGCGCGCTTCGGGCGGATCGACGTGCTGGTCAACAACGCCGCCATCTACTACGACCTCGATCGCACCGAGAACACGCTCGCCTACTTCAATCGCGTCCTCTCCGTGAACCTGACCGGCGCCTGGCTGATGAGCCGCGCCGTCGAGCGCTTCATGAAGCGGCAGCGGAAGGGGAAGATCATCCACCAGTCCTCCACCGCCGCCTACCTCGGCAACGTGGGGATGGTCGACACCGAGGACCCCGAGAAGCCCATGCCGCCGTTCCACTACAGCGTCGCCAAGATCGGCGTCGCCGGCCTCACCAAGTACATGGCGGGCGCGCTCGGCCCCTGGGGCATCAACGTGAACGCGATCGCCCCGGGCGTCACCATGACCGAGGCCACGAAGAAGATCGTGCCCGAGGAGATGGCGAGCGCGCTGGTCATGTTCAGCGCGCTGCGCAAGGCCCTCCAGCCCGAGGACCTGACGGGCACGGCGGTCTTCCTCGCCTCCGACGACTCCGACCTGATGACCGGTCAGGTGCTGGTGGTCGACGGCGGCATGATCATGCTCGGGTAGGGCGGCGGGTCCGGGTTCGACGGGCGGGGCGGCGGGGGGAGCGCCCCGCTCGCTCACGCTGCGCGGCGATGGGGCTGAACGGGTCACACTGCCGCGAACCCTCGCCGCGCAGAGATCGCGCTCGGGGTGCTCCCCCCGCCGTGTACCCGCCGGCGGAACCCGGACGCGGACCGGGCTCGCTTCCTAGTGCGAGGGGAACCAGCGTTCGATGGTGCCGGTGGCGACCATGTCGATTTCCTTTTCCGCGAGGCTGGCGCTCGCCTTGCGGAAGCCGGTCAGCAGGTCGGGCGTGCCGTCGTAGTGCGGCCAGTCGGAGGCGAGCGCGACGTGGTCGGCGGGCAGGAACTCGAGCGCGATCTTCAGGTCGATCTCCTCGCAGGCCTCGACCGTCACCATCATCTGGCGCGTGAAGATCTCCATGGGCGGCGCCCTCCACTCCGGCGCCTTGATGTGTCCGAACGCCTTCTGGTGCTCCTCGAAGCGTTCGAACATGGACGGGATCCAGCCGACCCCGGCCTCGAGGATCATGGTCGGCATGGTCGGGAAGCGGTCGAACACGGCGCCCGACATCATGTCGTAGAGGGTGAACATCATGTCCATCGGGAAGCCGAGGCAGGAGGCGGCCATGATGTCCGGCAGACGGTAGCCCTTCGAGGTGCCGTCCTGGTCCCACATGGGGAGCGGGTGAAGGCCGAGCTTCAGGCCGGTGTCGACGACCGCCTGCCAGAGCGGATCGAAGGAGCGCTCCGAGTACTTCTTCCCGTGCACCGGGTTGGTGCGGATGAAGACGGCCGGGAAGCCTCGCTCGGCGACGCGGTGCACCTCGGCGACCGCGGCGTCGACATCGATCGTGGGCAGGCTGGCGACCGGGATCAGGCGTCCTCCCGAGCCGGCGCAGTAGTCGTCCAGGATCCAGTCGTTGTAGACGGCGCACACCGCGGGCGCGAGGTGGGGAAGGAGCGTGCCGCCGGCCAGCATGAAGGTCGGGTAGAGGATCGCGCGCGACACGCCATGCCTGGTGTTGAACGCGAGCCGCTCGCGACCGTCCATCGCCCAGCGCGGCGCATCGAGGATGGTATGCTTCTCGCGCTCGGCGCCGGTGAAGACGCGCTCGAGCGGCATCCCCATCGCGCACGAGAGGCCCATGTTGTCGAGCATGTCCTTCGGGTTGATGCCGCCGTGCATCACCGGCAGGCTGTCGATCTCGATGCCGTAGATGCGCGAGTGAAAGACCCCCTCCGCGTCACGGTAGAAGCGCGGCGCGAGCGGACGTAGATCCGCGGGGAGGCGCTCTGCCCACAGCTCTCCGGGCTCGATGACGTGCCCGTCGGCATCGGCGAGGTGATCGATCATTGGTCCTGACCTCCCTGCTGACTGGCGTTACTCGCGCGGGGTCGATTTGTCAATCGTCCGCCCTAATCAACTGACCTATCCACATGCACTTGTTCTTCCCACCCGGCTTCTCTAGCGTGGCCGCGTGCCGCCCCGCTCGCCGGACGCGACCCACATCGAGAAGCTGACCGAGGTCGGACGCTACGCGTTGGGGGTCCTGTGGGGGGACCGCCACGACAGCATCCTGCCCTTCCGGAACCTCCGCCGAGCGTGCCCGTGCGAGTCCTGCATTGCGCTGCCGGAAGCCACCCCCCTGTCGCCCGAGGCGGAGCGTCTCGCGCGCATCGAGGTGCTGGGTGAGCGAAGCCTCTTCCTCGGCTGGGCCGACGGGCACGAGACCCTGCTCCTCCTCGATGAGGTGCGTGCGCTCTGCCGCTGCGCGCGCTGCGTCGGCGAGCCCGACTACCCGATCTCGGGCCGCTAGTGTGGTGTGCGCGGCCCGTCGCGGGTGAAGAACACCCGCTCGAGGTCGTCGAGGAATCCCAGCCCGACCCGGAGGATGCGCGGATCGCCCTCGCGGCGCGCGTAGAGCGCGCCGCCCCCGGGGTTCGGGTCGCCGATCAGCAGGCGGCGCGCGCCCCGGCCGGTCGCGACCTCGATCGAGGCGCGCGGTCGCTCGAGGCCGTAGGACGAGGTGTCGCGGCTGCGAAACGAGTCCACGGCGCGGAGCCCGGCCAGCGTGCCGACCAGGTCGTCGAGCGCTTGTGCCGTTCCTGTCGAGGCGCGGCGGCCGTCGATGTCCCAGCCCCCATCCGTCCGCCGCGCGGAGAAGCGGCGGCTCTCGAGCACGACGTCGACGCCGCGCACCGCGTGGCGACCCACGCCGAAGACGCGGTGCCCGCGCACGGCGAGCGCACCCGTCGGGCGGATCGGTGGGCGCACCAGCACGACGAACAGGGCACCGAGGGCGACCAGGCCGGCGAGGACGAGCGTGCGGCGCAGCCGTTCACCCCCGGCGCCGGCGGATTCCCACCAGGGTCGAGCCGAGGAGGAGGACGAGGCCCGGCTCGACGACCACGCCGGCCAGGAAGATGGCCCGCGCCTGCGCCTCGGTCAGCACGAGCGGCGAGAGCGGCCGGACCACCTCCGGGACCTGCTTCGCCCGGGCCCCGGTGAGGGACTCCTCGCTCGCCGCCCACGCCACCGCGTTGAGCGCCAGGTCGCGGTTGCCGAGTAGGTCCAGGTAGGCGTCGCTCGCGAAGTCGGAGTCGCCGACGACCACCAGCCGGCCGCGGCGATGGTCGGCGCCGTTGCCGGCGCTCCCCACCTCGGCCGTGACCACCACCGAGGCGGAGCCGGGCGCGTCGTGCTGCGCCAGCGACGGCTCCTCGCCCCGCCGCGCGCGCGCCGGGTCGGCCATCGCCCACGCGGTCGGCGCGGTGCGCGCGACGCTCTCGGCGTCGACGCCGGGCACCTCCCCGGCGACGTCGACCGTGCGCGCCGAAGGCAGCACGACCCCGCTGTCGATCGGATTGGCCGAGGCATCCGACACGGGGTTTCCCCGCTTGAAGAGCTCGACCACCGCGACCAGGCCGTCCGTACCGAGCACACGCTTCTCGCGATCGACCACGAAGTCGTCGCCCAGCCGGATGCCCAGGCTGGCGAGCAGGCGCGCGAGGTTCGGGAGCGGCGCAGGGTCGAGGAGCAGGAGGACGCCGCCGCCGCTCTTCAGATAGCGCGCCAGCTCGTCGAGCTCGGGAAGGAGGAAGTCGTGCTTCGGCCCGGCGACGAGCACCAGATCCGTCTCGGGCGGCACCGGCCCGTCGAGCAGGGAGTGCCCCTCGGGCGCGTAGTTCTCCTCGCCGAGCGCGCTCGCGAGGCGGCCGTAGCTCTCCGCATCGCCGCCCGGCGCGCGCTCTCCGTGGCCGGTGGTGAACACGATCCGGCGCGCCCTGCCGCGCAGCACGCGCAGGATGCCACCCGCCAGCTCCTGCTCGGGCAAGGCCGCCGCCACGATGCGCCGGCCCGCGTACTCGATCGCCGCCCGCCCGTACTGGGCGACGCCGAGGCTCCGCGCCCGATCCGGGTAGCGGTCGAGGTCGTAGAGCTCGAACCCGATGACCCGGTTCTGGGCCCGCATGCGCTCGAGCACCTGGGCGTACTGCTCGCGCCTCCCGCGCTGGAAGAAGACCGTGATGCGCAGCGGGTCCTTCACCTGGGCGATGACCTTCTCGGTCACCGGCGAGAGCGACAGCTCACGGCCGGGCGTCAGGTCGAAGCGGTGGTTCGTCCGCTCCGCCACCACCTGGAGCAGCCCGAGGCCGGCGAGCAGGAGGAGGACCTGGAGCCCGAGCTGGAACCAGCTGCGCGTCGCCCGCGAGAGCGCCATCAGCGCACCCCCCGCCAGCGGCGGGCGTCGAGCGCGAAGAACGTGAAGCAGAGGAACGCCACGGTGAAGAGGACGAGGTAGCAGAGGCTGGCGGTGTCGAGCGCGCCCAGCGCGAACCCGTAGAAGCGATCGAAGAGCGAGAAAGGGAGGAGAAGCTGCCGCGTCACCTCGCTCATCGCCGCCTCGTTCCAGGTGACGACCCAGAAGAAGAGCAGCACGCCGTAGGTCGCCGCCCCGGCGAGCAGCTGGTTCTCGGTGAGCGCCGAGATGAAGAGGCCGCAGGCGACGAAGGCGGCGGCCAGCATCCAGAGGCCGAGGTATCCGGCCACCAGCGGGCCGGTGGCGACGGGGTAGAGGCGGACGAGCATGAGCGGATACACGGCCGTCCCGGCGAGCATCAGGGTGACCACCGCGAGGCAGGCGATGAACTTCCCGGCGATGATCTCCGCGTCGCGCACCGGATACGTCCACAGGAGCTCGAGCGTCCCCAGCTTCCGCTCCTCCGCGAACAGCCGCATGGTGAGGAGCGGGAGGAGTACGAGGAGCCGCTGCTGCATGTCGATGAACTGGTACTGCCAGAGCCCGCGCTGGAGCTGCATGCCGCCCATCACCACGAAGAAGCTGAGATTGGTGGTGAAGTAGTACCCGCAGAGCACGAGGAACACGCTCGCCAGCGCGTAGAAGAGGAAGGAAGTGAAGTAGAGCTCGAGCTCCTTGGCGGCGAGGGCGAGGACGGTCATGCGCGCGCCTCCGGTCCCGCGCGCACCAGACGAAGGAAGCTCTGCTCCAGATCGGGCGTCTCCTCGCGCAGCTCGCGAATGGTCCAGCCATGCGCCGCCATGGCGGCGCCGACCGCGTGCGCCGCGTCCCCGTCGCCGGCCGCCTCGAGCACGAACGCCCCCGCCTCCCGCACGACCCGCTCCACGCCGGGGAGGGCGGCCAGCACGGCCGCCACGGCCTCCGCCGGCCCATCGACGCGCAGCACGACGCGCTGCCGGCGCCCGGCGCGCTCGGCGAGCTCGCGCGCCGTCCCCTCGCCCACCAGCCGCCCGCCCGCGATCACGATCACCCGCTCGCAGAGCGCCTCCACCTCCGAGAGGATGTGGCTCGAGAAGAAGACCGTGCGGGCGCCGCCGAGCGCACGCACCAGATCGCGGATCTCCACCACTTGCGCCGGATCCAGGCCGATGGTGGGCTCGTCGAGGATCAGGATGGGCGGCTCGCCGCACAGGGCCTGCGCCAGCCCGACGCGCTGGCGGTAGCCCTTGGAGAGCGTCCCCACCCGCCGGCGCGCGACGCCC
>WNFA01002401.1_pt1 | contig 19364 bp, 15 predicted proteins | sample 5400481 | NCBI WGS metagenome assembly WNFA01 (sample SAMN13153340, study PRJNA577476) | soil metagenome | isolation source: 120 cm saprolite under Douglas fir tree site 2 hole 1 replicate 2 | place: USA:California | collected 2015-04-18
AGACGGCAAACAGGATTTCAAGCACACAAAATGCAAACGAGCCGATAAGTAATCGCTTGATACTTGGCCTGTTATTGCCCCATGCCAGCCACAGCGCCGAGAAGAGCGAACCGAGACCAAACGCCGAGGAAATGAAGCCGAATCCTTGCGGTCCGCTGTGCAGCACAGCAGTTGCAAAGAGCGGGAGGACAACGTTGAAGTTGATGCCGAACAGGGAAATCACCCCGATGACCGCAAGGATCAAAAGCACGGACGGTGTTCGGGCGATGTATGCCAGGCCCTCACGTAAGCTCTGCAACGTGCTCTGTTTTGGTTCAACTTTCTGTGAGGTTGAACGCTTTGCCTGTGCATAGAGATCTTTCATGTGGATCAGTGCCAGTCCCACGATCACGGCAATAAAACTGATTGCATTGAGCAGGAAAAGTGGCGCGATACCGAGCCAGGCGATGAGCAGACCCCCTAGTCCAGGCCCGAGGATACGGGCCATGTTAAATTGGGATGAATTCAGTGCGATGGCATTCGGTAGATGCTCGCGTCTCACCATTTCAGCGACGAAGGCTTGTCGTGTGGGCATATCGACTGAGTTCGTAAGTCCCAGCAGGCTTGCAAGCAAGAGTATGTGCCAGATTTGCACCGTGCCAGTGGCTACCAGCACCCAGAGAATAAAAGCCTGGAGCATGGCGGATGATTGCGTGCATAAAAGTACTTTTCGTTTAGGCAAACGGTCGGCCAGAACGCCGCCAAAGAGCGAAAGGAACATCACTGGCAAGAATTGCAATGCGCCTACGACGCCCAGTAACCAGGCGCTATGGGTCAGCTGCAGCACGAGCCAGGCTTGAGCGGTTGTTTGCATCCAGGTGCCGATCAGTGAAATAAGCTGACCAAACCAGAAAATCCTGAAATTACGATGGCGTAGGGCTATAAATGTTCGCAGCAGGCCTTTAACCTGCTGCTGTTCGTTAACCACGTGGGGAATGGAACTTTCCCCTTGATCGGGAGTCAGGGTTTTCATTAAAATCCAATCTAGTTTTCTATCGATTACTCGTTAATTCCTCGCGTCTACGCTGGTGCCGCTCGAGTGTTGCCAGAAGCCCAGCACGCATTTGCTCGAGGCCAGTCAGTTTCTGTTCGATCAGGTGGAGCTGGCCGCGAATAAGCTCCTTCCAGTAATTTGCGGATGTCGGCAAGCGAAAACCCCAGCAGGTCGCGTAAGTTCTTAATGCGCTCCAGGTGTTGAATATCTTCTTCGCTGTAGCGCCGGTAATTTGCTTCAGTGCGATCTGCCGGGAGTAACAGCCCAACCTCTTCATAATAGCGCAGCGTGCGTTTCGTTAATCCCGTTCGTGCTGCTACCTGTTCAATAGTAAACAAGCCTGGTCCGTCAGTGCCAGATGAGGAGTAGCGTTCACCAGTAGCAATCATAGGTTTCCTAATCCTCCCCAAGGTATGCAGAATATGCTAAAAAGATATGAGTTTATATATGTAATATACCACAAGTTTGCCGTTTACGTCAATGTTACTGTTTTGGACCTGGTTGCAAGAGGCCGTCTTGACAGGCCGATTCATCCATGCTACGCTATACGTCGAACTCTCTTGTAGTTCACGAGTGGGCCAGCATCCTGCCTGGACACATTTATGTACGGCCAAACATGTTCATTCGTTCGGAAGCTATGTGTGTAGCTTTTCACTCAGTCAATGACAAAGGAGATAGGATTATTATGCGGCAACTTCACATTTTTTCAGCACAAAAGGAGATTTTTATGAGAGCAAAGAAAAGGACCATAGGAAGTGACAACCATCAATATAGGTATTGTAGCGCACGTAGACGCTGGAAAGACAAGCCTGACCGAGAGGATCTTGTATGAAACACACGTCATCGACGAAATTGGCCGGGTAGATAAAGGCACTACCCAGACCGATTCGCTGGATCTCGAAAAGAGAAGAGGCATCACGATCAAAGCCTCTGTCGTCTCTTTTTTCGTCAACACCCTGAAAATCAACCTGATCGACACCCCTGGACACCCGGACTTTCTCGCTGAAGTCGAGCGCTCCCTCAGCGTTCTTGATGGCGCTATCCTGCTGATCTCGGCAGTCGAAGGGATTCAGGCGCAGACAAAAATTTTGTTCTCGGCCCTCTTAAAGCTTCGTATCCCCACGATCATCTTCATCAACAAAATAGACCGCAGCGGCGCTCAAGCGGATGAACTCATCAAGCGCGTCAAGGAAAAGCTCACAGAGCATATCATCCCCCTCTACAGAATCGAAAACATCGGGACGAAGCACGCCTCCGTCGCTGAAAATCGTCTGCAAGATCCAACCTTCTTGCATGCATGTATCGAGCAGCTCGCGCTCTTCGATGAGCAGTTGCTTGCCGCCTATGTGGAGGGAGAGACCATCACAGAAGGACAGGTACGAACAGCGCTCATGCAGCAAGTTGGGGAAGCAAAGCTCTCTCCGGTCTTTTTTGGCTCGGCTCTCACTGGCGTAGGCGTGAGAGAGCTGCTCGCCGATCTCGTTAGCCTGTTTCCCTCCACTACCAGCCTGGAAGATGCTCCGTTATCGGGAGTCGTCTTTAAACTGGAGAAGGAGGCGACGGGAGAAAAAGTCGCCTATGTCAGAGTGTTTTCTGGAAGTATGCGCGTGAGAACCTCTGTGAACCTGCAGAGGAGGAAGCACGACGGCGAAATCGAGACGTACACAGGCAAGATTCAAAAGCTTCATGTGTTTTGGGAAGGGAAAACAGTGCAAGCGCAACAAGTGAGGGCAGGCGAGTTTTGTAAAGTCTGGGGGTTGAAAGAGGTGAAGATAGGCGATGTTGTCGGTGAGTGGTCCGACCACATCAAAACGCTTCATTTCGCGACGCCGAAGTATGAGACGCGTATTGAAGCCACGCGCCGCGAACAAGATCATCAGCTCTATCAAGCGCTTCTGGAACTGGCAGAGGAAGATCCCCTTATCTCTGTACTCAAGGATGATGTTCATCAGACCATCTATCTCCGCATGTTCGGGGAGGTCCAAAAAGAGGTGATCGAAACCATGCTCAAGGAACACTCTGGTCTGGATGTTCGGTTCGCGGAGACCAGCATCGTCTGTATCGAAAAGCCCAGAGGGACAGGACAGGCCAGAGAAATCATAGGAGCGGCGGAGAACCCATTTGTGGCAACCGTTGGCTTTCTGGTTGAGCCAGGGCCTGCGGACAGCGGGGTGACGTATAAAAGTACCTCCGGCGCTCTGCCTCTGGCCTTTTACCGGGCGATTGAGAAGACGGTACGCGCTACCCTCGCGCAGGGTGTGTATGGATGGGAAGTGACTGATATCGTGGTCACACTCACCCACACGGGCCAGCTTCCAGGGACGACGGCAAGCGACTTCAGAAACCTGGTTCCGCTGGTGTTGATGGAGGCGCTCTCTCAGGCTGGCACGGATGTCTATGAACCGATCAACCAGTTTGAACTGAGTGTCCCCGCGAGCGCGATCAACACAGCCATGTTCAAATTGTCGGAGCTTCGGGCAGTCTACGAGCAACCCTTCCTGCACAACGACACGTTCCTTTTGACGGGCACGCTGCCTGTGGAAACGTCCGAGGAATTCAGGAGAGAACTTCCTGCTTTTACGGAGGGTGAGGGCGTTTTTCTGGCTCAAGAAGCCGGGTTTCTCAAAAAAGAGGGGGAGTATCCCACAAGAAAGCGCATGGATCATAATCCGTTAAATCGGAAGGAATACTTGCTCCATGTCCAGCACGTGTGTTGAAGTGGAGGATCGCGGCTTCGGGATCATTCGGGTGCGTGCGACTCCCCGAGCCCTGGGGCAATCCCCTCTAGCTTGCGCCGATTGTACGCGACTGCCGCGCAAGGAGGCACTTCTCCTCGTTCTTCAACTTCTTTTCAAACAGGTCTAAAGAAGGGATGTTTCATGCTCACTAGAGCTCTCTCACATCGCCGTCTGCTCTTGATAACGTTGGGCCTAACGTATATCACTATAGATGACGTTGGGCCTGACGTATATCGCTATGGGCATGCTGGGCGCGCTGCCGGGAGCTTCGCTGATCCAGCTGGCAAGGAATACACACGTCTCACTTGAAGTGGCTGGCGGCATGTTCACACTCTCGGCCTTTGGCGATCTGCTCGGCGCAGCCCTGAGCGGATTCCTTATGAGATCTATCAAACCAAAATATCTGCTCATGCTGGGCCTGTTCTTGATCGGTTCCGGTTCCACGACGACAGCTTTGACCAGCTCATTTCTCGTGTTACTGATCGGTCAGATGCTAGTAGGTCTGGGGTTTGGCTTCATTGACCCCAGCTTAAATACCATGGCAACTCTGGCTTTTCAGGAGACGCTCAGCGAAGACCTGAACACTATTCACGGCCTGTTCGGTCTGGGGGCGCTGCTCGGACCCTTGATCCTTGCCTTTGGTCTGCACTTTTTCAATAGTCTGGAGCTTTCCTACTTTGGCGGCACGAGCGTTGCCGCCATCATCATCCTGTTGGTCCTTCCGCAGCAGCTACCCGAACTGCCTCGGCGAGCAACGAACGTACAGCAAAAGCGAGCAGCGAACGGAGAACGGCAGAACGTGCTCAGACAGGGGTTTCTCTGGTTGATGGTCTTGCAACTGAGCATCGCTTCAGCCGCGCAGATCGGATTTAGAAGTTGGATTGTCACAGCGGTAAGCCAGAGCGCTGCTATTAGCCTGGCGCTCGCGGCTCCTGTAGCTACCGCTTTCTTTCTTGGCATGACGGCTGGCCAGTTCTTTGGAGCGCAGGTGCTCAGGCAAGGCTGGATCAGCGAGAAACATTTCCTGTATGCAGCTCTCCTGGGAGGATTTTTTTGGGGTGTCATTGCGGCAATTTTTACCGGCCACGTGCTCATCTCCTACGTTGCAAGCGTGCTGGTAGGTTGTTTTTATGGGCCGCTCTTCCCCTGCATTATGGCGATCACCTCACGCCGTTTTGTGCACGCGATTGGCCCGGTCAGCAGTATTATGATCATCAGCACAGATGTGGGCTCGATGATTGTTCCGTCAGCAATGGGTCTCCTCATTCCAGCCCTGGGCATCAACTGGGTGATGGCCATTCCCGCCCTCTGCTGCGCGCTCATTTTCCTTCCGATGGCGCTGGCCAATCGTGCGCAACCTGAGGGCCAAACCGACCACCATGATGGGTGACACATAGCCTAACTCTCATCAAGAACCGTTTGCGCGACTTTTCAATGACACATTCCCACTTCCAAAGGAATACCTCCTCAACACTACGAGACGCTCGTCTTATGCCTGGTAGGCGTTTTCCAGGCAAACTGGCATGAAAAACTGGTATGCTTAGGAACAGTTATTATTTGCTATTCGTAACCGGTACTGCTATCGATCATGCAACGGTTCTCGCAATTTATCCACATGACAACACATCATGTTGTCCAGAGAACGGGCTGGAAGGAATAGCCGTGTAAGGCCTGTTGGAGCTTTGGGTCATTAGTAAGAGGTAGATTGTTTTGAACGGCATGGCGGGCATGAAAGTTAATGGAAGAAGCATGGTTAGGGCAGAACTATGCACAGTCTTGAGCCTTATCACGCTGCTAACCCTGGTCGTCCTTGATAAGGGCTGTACTTCCCTACCTCTCTTCCGTACCTCAATTCCATCACCTGGCGTAACGTTAAGTGGATTTGTGACCCATTCTGGTTCACAATTGATGTTAAATGGACGCCCTTTTCGTTTCGCTGGAGCCAACATCCATTGGTTAGCACTAGATGACTCCACAAGCTATCCGTCACAGTTTCGAGTGAACGATGCTCTTGATGCAACGAAAGCGATGGGTGCAACGGTTATACGTTCTCACAGTTTGGGCATCTCTGTAGGATGCGGTAACTGCATTGAACCGGCACCTGGAGTATTTAATGAAACAGCGCTGGTACATGATGATTATGTTATCAAGGCTGCCGGGGAGCATGGTATCCGGTTAATCATCCCCTTAACGGACAACTATCACTATACTCAGGGTGGAAAGCATACCTTCACCGATTGGCGAGGTATCCTAGATGAGAATCAGTTCTACTATAACCACCAGGTGATCAGCGATTTTGAGACATACGTTCGAACACTGCTCAACCGTGTGAATACCTATACCGGCGTCGCGTACAAGAATGACCCTACCATTATGGCGTGGGAGACAGGCAACGAGTTAGATCCCCCTACAAGTTGGACGCAGACCATTTCGACCTATATCAAAAGCATTGATCACAACCATTTGGTGCTAGATGGAAGGCGTGGGATAGACCCGAACGCTGCAAGCTTAACCAATGTAGATATTGTCTCTGATCACTACTATCCAAAGAGTATTTCAATGTTACAGAATGACGCTAGCGCTGCGAAAAAGGTTGGCAAGCCTTTCGTTGTTGGAGAATTTGATTGGAACGATGCAAATGGTGGGGATACACTGAGCAGTTTTCTCGCTACTATTGAGTCCGATTCGGCAGTAGCTGGAGATCTGTTTTGGGAATTATGGTCTCATGACGATCAGTATGGGTACGTAAGCAATGGAATACAGTACACATTGCACTATCCCGCCGATTCAGTTGCAACGATAACGAGTGTAAACCAGCTTCGTACGCACGCCTTCAAGATGAGGGGCATACCGCTTCCCACATTCAACACTCCTGGCGTTCCCTTAATCGATGTAGTCATAAGAAACGCTGCAAGTGATGTGCTCGTGTGGAGGGGAACAGCGCTGGCGGCCAGTTATTCAATAGAACGTTCTACTTCTGGTGCCTCTGGGCCCTGGACGGTCATTTGTGATAGGTGTGCTACAGATAACAGTACCCCGTGGGTAGATACGACAGCGCCTGCAGGAGCTTTATGGTATAGAGTGACAGCGTATAACCTCTCAGGAGTAGCAGGCAGTCCTTCAAGCACCTATCAGGCGGGATCAGGGGGCATCGTCATCGACAATTTGGATGATTGGAGCAAGGCCTACGAGCATAGTAGCAATCTGACCTTCGATACCACCAATTCCCAGTACATGAATGGAGATCCATCGCGCGTTATGAGAACGACAGCCACCGATGAAAGCATAACCTGGAGGCGAGCCAATATGACGTCTTTCCAGGCGACTGCCTACTTTTGGCCCAGCGAACCCGTTTCGCACTTTTCCATTTACACATCATCAGACGGGAGGAATTGGTCGCGCTCTCACCCGGCGATTAGTAGCATTTATAGCAACTGGCTAGAGTACATTTACACCTTAAGCGGCTTATCGCAAGTGAACTACGTCAAGATGGTATGGAACAACACCAGTGGTCGGGTATGGAACCCAGAATTGGGTGAAGTAACGATCACGTATTGATACCGTTATGTGCGCTGGCTAGACCCGGCTAGGGAGTTGGAGTGAGCGGTGACGTTGCGCAACTGTGCAATGTCACATGGACTTCCCGATAGACGGCCGCTGGTTTATCTAACCGGTAAAGCCGCCCTTCAATGTAAACTTCCTCAGCGGCTGTGGGGGGTATTGGCACCAACCGATCCCATTCTTCCTGGGGAGCCAGGACGACTGACGGCCATGTGATTGCTGGAACTCCATTCATTGTCATCGTGATACGATATGTTACGGAAGTTGACTCGAAGCTGCGCACTCCAAGTCGAACGTCGCAGCTTTTTCCGGCCTGAACTTTGGGGAGCATCCAGAGTTGCGTAAAACCAGGATGTGGCTGCTGTATTACGCCAATATCTATGTATACGAAAGATAGGATTGCTAACAAAATGGCCAGCCCGAACAAAATACCTTGATAGATGCTGAGGCGAAACCTCAACGGCTGTGTCCCACTTGCTAGCACGCCTCGTCGAAGATACGCTGCCAGCAGAGAAAACACTACTGTTAGCAGTCCCAGGAGCACTGCCCACGATGTTGCTTGTAGTCCTACCAGTAACACATTAAGGAAGAGACCACTCAATACGTCAATCGCCAGGCTCAAGCCAAGACTAAGAACGAGGCGCTCAGGGGCATTAAGCGACCGTTTGCGGAACAAGACCTCAGTAAGCGTATAACCTGGTAAAACAAGTACCAGGGGGAACGCCAGGATGATCCCTACCACAGGTGTGCTACTGTGAAGCAGCACCCATACCACATTCAACACTGCAATGATCACAGCCGCAATGAGATCAAGGTTTTTGTGGTGCATTTATAAGCCCCTCCACGTCGTAAATTACGATGTCGCCGTTATCAAACACGCGATCGATCTGCGGCATAGTGTTAAATTTCGTAAGAGCTTGCCGGTCAATCGGGGTTGTGTACTTGAAGGCGGCGGGTTCATCTAGATCAAAATAGAATCCCACGGCTGGAAGCGCTGTGCTGAGGCGTAGATCAACGACGAGGTACTGCACCCCGGCGCGCTGAAGAATTGATATTTCATTGGGGCCGAGGCCTGGCGAGAAGAAAACCGGCGTCACATTTATTTTGTCCGCGAGAGAGGTCACTATGTACTGATTCCCGTAGGCACTCATCAATAATCGATTGGTACGATCGGTTGCAATTCGATTATCAGGTCCGAGGTGTGAGCCTGCCCATATCGCTGCTTGTATTCCCTCGGGTTCGATGGAGCGCGCATCAGCTGCTACCAGGTAAGGGCCGGGCAAGAGTGCCCAGGGCGGACCGGCTCCCAGAACAGCACCTCCCAGGAACACTACCGATACTGCGCAGGTAATCAAAGAAATTTGCTTCCTGTTCAACCACCGGGTTGGCCAAAATTGGGCGATGAAGATGGCCAATGGACAGGCAATGGGAATAAAGAGAAATGCGGCAGTCCGGTCCGCAATCTCGGAGCCAAAGTTTGTAAAGCGGAAAACCTGACTGATTGGGTAGAAGAGCGAGGCGATGCCGAACGTCCACGCGAGTGCGTTGTGGCGATAGCGCTGCCAGAGGCACAGCAAGCCGAATGGGAGACACAGCGTAATGAGAATAACAGAACTGAGAGCCATAAATCTTTCCCATAGCGGTGCCCCCTGACCGAAATACGTGACAAAAAGTTGCCGCAAGCTGCTGGTACCGGTCAGTATATGGCCGAATTCAATCAGCGCACTTCCAAAATATGAGGAGAGGTATCCCACAACCGGATTACCCTTGAGACCAATCCACGCAAGAGCCATGCAAGTCCCCAGGAGAGCGGTCTTAGCAAGGTTCGAACGGAACGCGCGAGCGGGATGTTGAAATACATACACTATCGTCCAGAGGATGAAAAGGCCATCGAAGAGAAAGCTTGTCAGGTGGTGCGTAACGACCACTGCTCCCAGCGCGATCCAGGCGGCGAGCGTCATCCAACGCCGGCCATTGCCCGGCATTTCATGGCGTGCCGTTACGGACAGTACGAGTGTTGCGAGTGGTAGTGCCAGAGATTCATAATCAAATCCCGTGTCAAAAAAGAGAAAGTGCGGGTTGGTCATGTAGAGGATTGTTGCGATTCCTGCAATGCGCGCCGATTTCGTTATGTGTTCATAAAGCAGAAAAAGCGACAGGGTTAGCACCAGGTATGCCACACCCAGTACTATCGCGCCAGCGCCCGCAGCGCTAAGCCCACTTAGTTTGCTGAGTGCATTCGTTGCGATTTCGAGACCAGGATAAAAAGGACTGACAGTGAGCAGTGAATTCTCACTGAAGAGATGTCCACTCCTGGCAATATCATCTGCCGTGCGCAAGTGCACCAATGGATCATAACCAAAATAGGGGAACGGCATTCCCAACTGTCTAACGAGGTAGCAACAGATACCAACAACACAGAGCAGGCTGATACGCTCAAATCGTGATGCTGCTGGAGAGATGAGCCGCACCAAAGATGGTACAAAAATCAGGAGTACACCAAGCCAGAAGAAAATATCTACTCCTGTTGCACCATAACGTGCGCTGTTATTCGCATAAGCCACTGAGAGCATTCCCAATGTACTCGTCAATGTCAGCATTGGAAGCCATCCCCAAGCTGGAGTCTGTGAGCCTGCTGCTTGCTGACGACTTGTGTGACTTATGGGAGACAACACCTCTGGTTGAGCATCTCGCGCCCGGGTGAGCACCGTAGCGATTACTTGCACTGCAATACCTCTTGATACACCTGCTCGATACGTGGCACCACTGTTCTCGCCTGGAACTTAACAACTCTTTGCTTTGCCCTGTCTCCCATACGCTCTCGCAGTGCCGGATTATCTAACAAACGTTGTATGGCCTCCCGCAACGCACGCCAATCACCAGGGGCGACAAGGAGTCCAGTCTCGCCATCAACGACGATATCGGGGAGGCCACCGATGCGCGAGGCGACGAAAGGCCGCCCCATAACCATAGCCTCCAACACTACAATGCCGAAAGACTCAAGACAAAGCGAGGGCAGCAGACCGATGATACAGCGACGCCAGGCGCTCATCACAGCATCATGAGGCCAGCTTTGCAGCACCAGAACATTGGCCGGAACATGCGCAGGGAAACCGGCCATAGGTCGTCCTATGAGCACCAGTGGTATTTGGCTTCCCATTTCAGCATATGCCCGAAGCAGCACCTCTACTCCCTTGTCACGCGCAATATCGCCGACAAAAAGCAAGTAGCTGTCCTTCGGCAGTTGTGCCAGAAGCGGGTCGGCATCACTGGACGACTCGCCCAAATCGTTGGGGACGAAGTTTGGTATTATGCGATAAGGCACCCCATATTTGGCCAGTTGGTTTACCTCCGCCATTGCCTGGCTAACGGGCAGGAACATATCAACGGCCTGACGTTCTACCTTCCCCCAGAACCAGTTAGCCAGTGTTGTTGGCACACCCTTTGCAATACCGTAATGTTCAGCGGCACACCCCAAGCACTTTAGCCAGGCAGGACCACTACATAGTGCTCCATGGCACATGAACCGCTGCTGTGCGCAAATGAGGCTGCAATTGTGGAGGGTCACGACGAGTTTGGCCTTGCTCCAGGCCTTGAGAGGTGTGAATGAATGCACAATCCAGTTGTGGGCATGGACGATGTCGGGGCGCTCATGCATGATGATACGCTGTAGCGCCCACAGCGCTCCTGGGTCAGGAAATGGCGGCGAGTGGCGACGCTCTTTTTCACTAAAAAGAGCGCTCACACGTTGCAGTGAACCGTGGATACGATAGACACGCACGCCTTGATCGCACTCGAATTCTGGCACGCCCGCCTGCCAGAGCGTCGCAACGGCGACCTCATGCCCTCGTGCGGCAAGCTCGATGCTGAGATCGCGTACATGGCGTTCTTCTCCACCGATAATGGGCGGGTAGAACTGGGCGAGCATTAAGATGCGCATTGTTCCCTCCCACAAACTGCGTTGTAAATGATGAGGAGCTTCCGCGTGCAATCTTCCCATGTTGGCAGGGCGTCTTGCGCTGAAATGAGTGGTTCCTCGATCTGGCGCAGTGCGGCGGCGGCAATCTCCTCTGGGGTACTGTTCAATGAGACGGAGCGGACAAGTTTTTGTTCTGCTAATTCGCGCATGCCGGAAGTATTGGCAACCAATACCGGACGCCGGAGCGCGAGGGCCTCCTCGACCACTGCAGGATGAGATTCGTACTCGCTCATCAGCGCCACGAGCGCCGCTTGCGAGAGAATCTCAGCCATTGCCTGTCTATCACTGCCTGGAACTGCACGGATTTCCACATGCTCGGAGACGCCAACTTTCCGTACCAGTTCGCGTAGGGTCGCTTCGTATGGTCCCGCTCCCAAAATGAGGAGTTGTGCATCGGGAAGCTGCTCGCGTATTTTCGGGAGAGCGGTGATCAGGCGCTGGTGCCCCTTGTATCGCTCTAAGCGTCCCGCTGTGACGATAAGGGGTTTAGCCGATATTCCCGACGGCAGATGCGTCAAGCTCGGTAAGGTAGAGGGAGGAAGAATGACGGAAAACAGATTTGCCGGGAGGCCCAACAGGTCGCGAAAGTAGTCGGCTTCGAAGCGTGATACGCCAATCAGCTTCGAAGCGTTAGCAAAGAGCGGACGGAGCAACTTCCATTGTATGCCCCGTATCCCATTACGGAAACGTGACGAGTTGCCCCCTGTGTGGAATGTGACAACATATGGTATCTTCGCTTTTCTGGCTGCAAGCATCGCTAATGGTGGAACAAACGTGTGACAGCCTTGACAATGGACGAGGTCCCACCTACCACGCCTAGTGATGGAATAGATCTCAGGCGCAATATAGTAGTCACGCCCTGGCGGCCAGGCGCGAACCCGAATGATACGCATTCCCTCGCTCACTTCCTCTTTGGGAAGTGGAGTGGGATACGTATGTGGGGCAGTTGTCAGGAGTGTGAGATCGACTCCACTCTCCACGAGACGGCGTCCGGCCTCATGAACATGCGTTTCCAAGCCTCCCATGTAGGGAAAGTAGCGTGGCGTCACCATCAGCACCATCAGCGCACTTGTCATCAGTTATGCCCCTTCTCATTTCATATAGTCATTGTCCAGGATCTGGTTCGTGTGCGTGTGTGTCCTCGTGGTACAGCGTGTTTTGTGGTAGTAGATCAGTACCGGTTGATACATCTATGGATTGAGCAGCCCTATACACTGTGCGAAACATAATTACTGCCTCAATACATACTGCTGCGAGCCAGCCGAGGCTCAACCCTGATAAACCGCCGAGACGTGCACCTAATGCTGCTCCCCCTAATTCAAGGGTACCGCTAGCTAGCGTGAGTAGCGTAGCAGGTGCTATCCGACTCTGAATACGAGATACTGCTATATAGTGACTCTTGATAATGAAGGGGAAAGATTCGAGTGCCAGGATGCGCAGGCTCCACGCGGCCTGTTCAGCGTATCTATGGCCGAACAGGCCCAATACCTGCCTGGCGCCAGGCAGCAACACACAATTTGCTAACACAGTTGCTGCTAACGCGAGGCTTAATGTCAGCCGAATCTTACGTGCGAGCTCAGTGGGCTGCGCAGAACACACTGCATAGAGTATCGTTGTGAGGATGACTGTGACGATATTTGCAATGCTTGCTAAGCTCCAGGAGACGTAAAACCAGGCGTTGGTCGTCGCCGAAAGCAGTACTGTGACCAGCACCGGCAGGATCAGAGCTGGAGCGTCCAGTGTCAAATTGAGTGCGTGATGCTTTAGAGCAGCGGGTCCCAGCATCCGTAGCAATCCCCATTGTGGCAAATAGCTTCTTCTCGCCCCTTTCACCGGCGCAAATCTGGCCAGAGCCGCTAAGGAGAGTGCGTTACCGATTACCCAGGTTGCATAAATGGTCAGCCCCGTAGTATGCGACAACCAAAGGCCCGCTACAAAGAGTGCAGCAAGTTTTACCCCAGCAAAAAGTGCATTGCGCCAGAGTTGCAACTCGCCTCGCAATAGTCCGATCAGCGCCTGGTCGAGCACTGACGTGATTGCGGTGAGACTGACGCCAACCGCGAAAAGTGCTACATTTTCGATGCTTGCCCTCAGTACCTGGAAGTCATTGGATAGGTATGGTGCAACAGCCGCAAAGACGATACCCAAGCATCCTCCCACTGCCCCAACCACAATCAGGGTCGCGCTGATGAGCGAGACTTCTTTGCCCTGTTGGCGTGGTAGCTCACCAATCAACAGGGTACCTAATCCCACTATGCCGAGACTACCAAGCAGCATCATAGCCGAGATGGCTGCGGAGGCAAGGCCTAGCGCTTCTGGTGAGAACTGCCGAGCTGCAAACCACCAATAAGCGAATCCAAGAACCGATGTCACCGCCGTTGTCCCAACCAATGACCCGGCATTAACTAATATGACACTATTCTTCCTAGCCCACTGATACAGTAATGTCCGCACCTTATGAGAATTCCTTTTCCATAGATAGCGTCTTGTCAACCCTCGTCGAGAGCGATGATGTTCCTGGATCTCGCTGCCCGTAGAAAGATGCTTCCCAGCAAGTAGCCTGCTATTGTCAGCGTTAACCCCACCACTATGGCCCCTGCGCGGGCAAGTCCGGTCAGATCATGATGAAGCAGGACATCAGTCAAGCTCCGCATAACCCCCAAGGGCAGTGTTTTGAACGTATAGGATCGCTCGGACGATAAGCCTGCTCGTATCCCGTGCAACCTGACAATTGTGGACTTACCTAGCCCTTCGTCATAGCAGCGCCACAGAAAATATGTCCAGCGTGTCCGTTGCACGGGGACGCGGTGCTGGATGATCGCCGAGGAGGTGTAGAGCCATACAGCATCTGGCCATTGTCGCGTGGCACGAATGCAAAACTCGGTCTCTTCATCGCCTGCATGATGCTGGAGCCACTTAGGGACGACAAATGCTACGCCCTTCTCAGTAGTATCGTGGTTACAGCCAAAGGATTCCCGAAAGCCGCCTACGGCCATCAGAGTGTGCCGGCGCACCGACATATTTGCGCCAATCACATTGCGTACGGTAGTATTCTCCGCGGGCATTCCTTGATAGGTGCATCCTACGACCCAATTGAACTCATCGGGAAACCAGGACGGGCGCGTCCCAAGCCAGAGCGGTTCGATCTTCCCGCCGGCACCGAGCACGTGAGGGTCGGTATAACAGGCCGCCAGGTGCTCTAACCAGTTCGTTTCTGCGATGGCATCATCGTCCAGGAAAGCAATCACCGCCCCTTGCGCAACAGTCACCGCGCTGTTGCGCGCCCCGGACAATCCCTTTACCTCCCGGTTTTCGACCGCAAGTACGCCCGCTATGTGTTCGCGCACTCGCTTCAGCAAATTCGGGTTGTGGTCGACGACCACAATGATCTCTCTCGGTGAGAGGGTCTGCTGCTGCACCGACTCTACTGCTGCTACCAGGTCACTCCACCGCTCTTCGGTATACGCGCATATAACCACGGAAATATCGTGTGCTGTTTGTGTCACGTTACCTCTCTTTAAACATGAGGCATAAGCCTTTACAGAACAATATCCTCTGGTCCTGAAGAAGGATCATTTATGAGGTAGTGGTTCATACGATGGCGTGGTCGTGGTTACTGTACTACGGCGATGGTATCATCGGTTGAATGCCCATCAACCAGAATGATCTCAGTGACAATCTAATAGGATCGTTGGGCCTTAGACACACCCATCATAAGTATAATTAATATATCTCAATATGTCAAGTTTTTTAATAAATTTATTGCACAAGAATTCGCATTTTCTTGTGCAATATGTGACTAAAGATAGAGGACTTTCCATAGGTATGCTATGGAAGCTCCAGGCCGTACAAAATTTGTTCGAGGATTCGTGTGAATTGCCAATGTTGACAGGCGAGCAGGAAAGCGCTACCATAAACACAGACTAGACAAAGGCTAGCAAGATAGCTGTATTCACTAAGCAAGGAGAACAAGCATGTCCAGGCGGTGGTACCATTGGCCTGTGTCAACAGGGATGGTACTGCTTTTTCTGCTGGCAGGATGCGGTAATGCAGGTAACAGTCCAGGGGTGGTGCAAAAAACGCCTGCAAAAACTGGGCCACTGGAGACCGGCAGTCCATTCCCCACAGATGCTACGGCCGTAGCGAACGAAGTGAGTACTGTCAGTTTCACACTTCACGGTGGAGTTACAGGCGAATACATGATTCGCGCTTCCTTCCCCACTTCTAAGCTTCGTCATCGTTATCGAGAATTCACTATCGATGTAGCACAAGGGGGCATGTCCATCATCTTAGCTTTCTACGGATACCACGGCCCAGGTACCTACACACTTGCAGGAGACATCAATGGCGGCGATGTACGCATCGGTTTTGACCAGGGCTCCGCGTCCTGGGACCTCTCATCATCGAGTCCAAAGGCTCAATGTATGTTGACGATCGCCAGCGATACGCCCACCATGTATGCAGGTATAGACAGGATGAGAGGGGCCTTCTCGTGTCCACTGTTACCCTCTAGCAGTCCCACCCACCCACAACAGCCCGTGGCAGTCAGCAGCGGTCACATCGATGTAGCGATCATTCGTGAGAGCTAAGAATGCGACAAATCTTTTTCCTGAAGGAGTTCGGGAGACTGCTTGATCTTCTCCTGTGACAGCGAGAGAAACTTTTTTACATGGAGTTGCGCGCCACAAGATTCGCGAATGAGTAAGTTTGTTGGCAGCTCGATATGCTTAGGAGGGCCAACGAATCCCTCGATGCGACTGATTAAGAGCGTGCCCGCTCGTAATCCTATGTCTATGAATTGCTGCACAGTCGTCGTAAGGGGTGGATGCACGTGGGCAGCGAACTCCAGGTCGTCGAAGCCAACTACAGCCAGGTCTTCCGGTATGCGCAGGTGAATGGCTTTTGCCGCTTGCAATACGTCCAGTGCAACATAATCGTTGACGGCGAAGATGGCACCTGGTCGGTCAGGGCGTTGCAAAAACTCAACCAACCCTTCATGCGTACCCGTCTGCAGCTGCCTGAGGTCGGGAACAACCAGTGTCTCATCGTATGGAACTTCATACTTTTGTAATGCCTTACAATAGCCTTGCCAGCGCTCATAGACCGAGGTGGTTTGCAACGTTTCTTCCCGCTCGAAGACGAAGCCAATGCGCCTGTGACCCAGAATGAGTAAGTGTTCTGTGGCACGATAGCCACCACCGACGTTGTCTGAACCAACATAGTCTATAGCCAGGCCGGGAAAGTAGCGGTCCATCAAGACAACGGGAATATGATCGGCCTGAAGTTGCTGGATCGAGGCATCATGGGTAGTATCACCCGTAGGCCAAATAATCAAGCCTAAGACGTGGTTTGCTCGCAGGCGGTCGATATCGCGGGCTTGCTGCTCCTGTTCGCCTTCGGAATAGGTGAAGCTGACGTTATAGCCATGTAACTTTGCAGCTTGTTCGACACCAACGAGAAGATTCATAGTCAGTTGTGTGCGAAACGTTCGGTTGAGGACTAAGCCGATCTGCTTCTGTTTAAGTTGTGTCACCTGGCTACCGTTTGATGATGGCTGGCTTACAAACGTACCACGCCCCTGTACCCGTTCGATCAATCCCTCGTTGGCCAGCAGCGCCAGCGCCTGGCGCACGGTATCACGGCTGATCTGATACAGGGCAGCTAGCTCTTCATCGGTCGGAAGACGTGTTCCTGCTGACAAACGCCCATCGAGAATGCGCTCGCGAAAATAGGTCATGAGTTGGGTGTGGAGAATCTTCGTTCGTTCCTTTTTGCTCAGCTTCTCTATCAAATCGGTCTTCCTTCCCCAGGAACAAATGAGATGCACAAAGTAAAGGCTTTGCATGATGACACCACTGCTAGGCAAAGCTTAGCATATCTGTGTATATTATGCAAGCAAACATCTAACAATTTTTCAGATTTTGCCATAGCAATTTTCGATTTTTAAAGGTAGATACGCGGAAAATAGCTGATTTTTGAATGGGTACTGAAAAGGCGAAACGCCGCTAGTGGAGGATCAACTTCCAACAAGCCACCAAATCAAACTCGATTTATGGGGGTTTCCATCATTTAATTTGCTTCAATTCTTTGAAAAATATCCATTGACAAATTTCGTTTTTTACCTCATACTTAGGCTATGGTATTTGTGATAAGCGTGCCAATACTAGCCGAGAGGAGGTGCAGACGGAACCACGTGCTGGATAAATCCGCACTACGCGTTGATGAATCAACGCTCTACAGCCCAGCATGCTTAACTGACCACCAATTTTATCCCCTTCTAGCTTTCCTGATTGTTTGTAAGTGAGCCTGGTTTAAGGGATGCCGAAGCTCATTGTACACACCAACGTTGACTGGCAGAGTTGCAAAGGACTGGCTGTCCTATTTAATCAACAAGGAGATGTGTTATGCACAGGCTTAAAAGCTTGGGTTTCTTCCCCCTTTCCCTTTTTATCCTGTTTTTCGCCTCAGCAATGGTATTGCAGGCTTGCGGTGGCCCTTCCACGAGCGGCAGTAGCAGCGGACCGGTCACCATTACTGTCGCCTTTGAGCAGTTTGGTCCTCCACCCTATCCTGAAACGGCGTGGTGGACGGCGGTGAAACAGCGTGTTGAGGCGGCTAACCCTAATATCAAAGTCAAGCTGGAACCTATCGTCGCTGCCGAGGGAGACTATTACACAAAGCTCGACCTGCAGATGCGTTCCGCCAGCACGGCTCCCGATCTCGTGCGCGAGGATAGCTTCCTGGTGAGCTCTGATGTAACCGCCGGCTACCTGGCCCCGCTCGATAGCTACCTGCCGAGCTGGCCTGAGTACAGCCAGCAGTGGTTCCCCGCTATGCAGAAGATCACGACGTTCAACGGTCACAACTACGGCGTGATGGACGGGACCGATGATCGCCTGGTCTGGTACAACAAGAATGTCTTCCAGAAGGCGGGACTCCCCACTACCTGGCAGCCCCAAAGCTGGGCCGATATCCTGTCAGCTGCCCGCACGATCAAAGCGAAGGTGCCCGGTGTCATCCCGATCAACCTCTACTCAGGCGTTCCGATGGATGAGGCCTCCTCAATGCAGGGCTTCGAGATGTTGCTCTACGGCACCAAAAATCCACTCTACGATTACTCGACGTCGAAGTGGATTGCTCCCAGCCCGGGATTGCTCGATGCGCTCAACTTCGTCAAGACGGTCTATAATCCATCTAATCTGCTTGGACCCAGCAGTGATATTTCCTTGAGTACCACGGCTGGTAATACGATTGAACAGCAGCTTATGCCGCAGAACAAGGTTGGCATTGATATCTCTGGCTCCTGGGTCAGCAGCGACTGGTATGCTGGCGGTCCAGCGCCGTGGCCGCAGTGGCAGCAGACGATGGGTGAAGCCAAGATGCCGACCGAATCCGGGCAGGCTCCCAACTATGTCACGCTCTCCGGCGGTTGGGCCTACTCCCTTACAGCCAAGTCGCCCCATCCAGCCCAGGCATTCACGGTGCTCAAGGCCGCCTTCAGTACGGACTTGTTGGCAACCTACGATGTCGCAGCCGGGCAGGTGACACCGGATCAGGCTATTGTCAATGCGCCCGCGTATCAGAACGCCCCGCTGAGCCAGTTCTACACGAGCCTGTTGAGTTTCGCACAATTCCGCCCGGCTTTCGTGGAGTATCCCAAGATCTCGCTCGAGATCGACCGGGCTATGCAGAATGTGATGCAAGGTCAGTCAGCCTCTCAAGCGATGAGTACCTACGCCCAGGCTGTTGCGAACATTTGCAGCAGCGGGCAGTGTAGTGTCGAACCGGGAACGTAGCAAGCGGAGGTCACGAGTCGATAATGAGTTTTTAAGTTTTTAATCTGGATATGCGCTGGGGCATGGGGGGCCGATAATGAGGTTTAACAAATTAACCGGGATAGTGGAATAGCCGGCAAGGGCCGATAAATCGGCGGTGTGCGCGATAAATGACTCTGTTGGTAAATTCTGTCTAGACAACTAGACAGGGAGAAAGAGACAGCAACACATGTTGCATAACAAACTTTTACGTGTAATACAGGCACACCTGGTGGGTT
>WNFA01001438.1_pt1 | contig 19344 bp, 20 predicted proteins | sample 5400481 | NCBI WGS metagenome assembly WNFA01 (sample SAMN13153340, study PRJNA577476) | soil metagenome | isolation source: 120 cm saprolite under Douglas fir tree site 2 hole 1 replicate 2 | place: USA:California | collected 2015-04-18
CATCCCGGTGATCGCCCCGGTCGTGAGCCCCGTGAGATCGGCGAGCTGACCAGCAGTCGTTGGACCGGTGCTATCCAGGATATCCATGACCTGCATGTCCGTGACGGTCATCCCGATCCGAGCTGCTGCCGCCCGGAAGAAGGAGGCGCCGAGTCCATTGAACTGCCGGAACTCCCGCGCAAGCTCCCCGAGTACCTCCGCGCGTTTTTCCTGAGAACCACTTGACAATCTCTGTCCCTCCGTGTATATTATATTTATCTTAGTTACTAAGATAAATTTTTGGTGTTTCACTTAACAGCTCAGTGAAATACATTATAGCATAGAAAGGTGTCATGTGTCATGATGATGATTGAAACACGGGGATTGTGCAAATCGTTCGGCGACCACGTGGTGCTCGACGGCATCGACCTGGACGTGGCTGCGGGGACGACCTTCGCGCTGCTCGGCCCCAATGGTGCTGGCAAGACCACGATGGTTCAGATCCTGTCCACGCTCATCGGCGCCGATGGTGGCGAGGTGCGGGTTGCCGGCCACGACCTGGTTCGGGAGCCTGAAGCGGTCCGCGCCGCGATCGGCGTCACCGGCCAGTTCTCGGCGGTGGACAACCTGCTCACCGGCGAGGAGAACCTGCTTTTGATGGCAGACCTGCACCACCTGGGCCGATCTGAAGGCCGGCGGCGCGCGGCTGCGCTGCTCGACCGCTTCGATCTGGTCGACGCGGGAAAGTCGATGCCCGCCACCTACTCCGGGGGCATGCGGCGCCGGCTCGACCTCGCGATGACCCTGGTCGGCGACCCCCGCATCATCTTCCTCGACGAGCCGACCACCGGCCTGGACCCGCGCAGCCGCCACACGATGTGGCAGATCATCCGCGACCTCGTGGCTGGCGGCGTCACGATCTTGCTCACCACGCAGTACCTGGAAGAGGCGGACCAGCTCGCCGACCGGGTCGCGGTTCTCGATCGGGGGAAGCTGGTTGCCCAGGGGACCCCCGACGAGCTCAAACGCCGCATCCCCGGTGGTCACATCCGCCTGCAGTTCGCCGACGCGAGCGGGCTCGAATCGGCTGCTCGCACCCTGGGCGAGGTGGCGCGCGACGACAACGAGCTCACGCTCCAGATCCCAACTGATGGCAGCGTCCGATCAATCAAAGCCCTACTTGACCGGCTCGACGATCAATCGATTGATGTCAATGAATTCTCGGTTCACACTCCCGACCTCGATGACGTTTTCTTCGCCCTCACCGGCCACCCTGACACACAGAAAGGCAATGTACGATGACCAATTTTTCCTTTGCTCTGCGCGATTCGGCGACGATGCTGCGGCGCGATGTCCGGCACTCGCTGCGCCGCCTCTCGATGACGCTGAGTGGCCTGCTGACGCCAATCGTCACGCTGGTGCTGTTCGTCTACGTGTTCGGCGGGACGTTGGGCGCCGGCCTTGGCGGCGTGGTGCATGGCGGTGCCTACATCAACTACGTTGCGCCCGCGATTATCCTCATGACTGTGGGCAGCGGGTGTGCGACGACTGCGATAAACCTCTGCATGGACATGAGCGAAGGTATCATCACCCGCTTCCGCACCATGGCGATCTCCCGCGCCTCGGTGCTGACCGGACAGGTTCTCGGAAGCTTGATCCGGACGATGATCACCATCGTCCTCGTCATCGGGGTGGCGCTGCTCATGGGCTTCCGGCCCTCGGCGGGTCCCGTCGCCTGGATCGCGGCGCTCGGCGTCATCGCGCTGTTCACCCTTGCACTCTCGTGGATGGGGGTGGTGTTCGGCCTGGTGGGCAAAACGCCCGCGGGAGCTAATAGCCTCTCCCTCATCTTTCAACTGCTGCTACCGCTCACCAGCAGTGCGTTTGTCCGCCCGGACTCGATGCCGGTCGGGGTGCGCTGGTTCGCTGAGTACCAGCCCTTCACCCCCGTCATCGACACGGTGCGGGGGCTGCTGCTGGGCACTCCGATCGGAAACAGTGCCGTCCTCGCCGTCGCCTGGTGCTGCTTCCTCACCCTGATCGGATACCTGTGGGCGCGAGTGGTCTACAACCGCAACTCCGTATGGTAAGGAGGCGGAACGCACCGCTGCCGCTCCGATGTGGGGCGGTTCAAGGATGCTCTTAAGTAATGGATCTAGAGCATCCTTGTGGAACTGACAAGCAAAGCTGTCATAAAACCGGTTCATTATACTCTAGGCTGCCCGCCGCAAGAAATTGATGCTGCGCCCTTGTAAATGATCGAAGTACACTGCCAGGATGATCAGTAAGCCGATAGCGATCTGCAGGTAGAACGGGTCGATGCCAAGCAAGTTGCCTCCGTTGGCAAGCAGACCCATTTTGCAGGCTGTCTTTATCCAGCCAACTCGCATGCAAAAGATCGAGGCTACACACGGGTCTTCATCGGGAGGCTCGTGATGAAGGGGAGGGCTTTACGGGAACAAATACAGAAGTTGTGGGCCTACAAGGACATGTCTCTCACGTGGCCGAAGAACCGCTGACTTCATGCATGAAAGGGAAGGATGAAATACCACCGTAACGAGTAACGCTCAGACCTGCTACCTGATTCGCAAAGCTGCCCATCTCACTTAGATCACGCTCTGAGAGCGTTTGAAGATCCAGGGGTGTAGAGCATCCTAGCTGCACTAGCCTGTATAAGACGGCTCCAATAAATGCATCGCCCGCGCCCGTCGTGTCGACAGGACGAACCGGCAACTGACGGACCTCTACTCGTTGCCTGGCCGTCAGCAACAGCGCTCCGTTGGCACCTGTTGTAATAATCACGAGACGAGGCCCCCTCTCCAGGAGAGATTCTCCCAGCGTGTTCAGCCAGTCCTTCTCGGGAAGGTCGGTTGGTGAACCATCTACGAACTCAGCCTCATCGACGCTGAGCTTGAGAATGTCGGCACGTTCCACACCCTTTGCTATCGTGTCTCGGATAGCCGCGTGGGATGCCCATAACGACGTGCGGACATTCACGTCGAATGACACAATGGACCCGGCCCGCCGTGTATGGTCCATCGCTGCGAGTGTTGCTGATCGGGCTGGCTCGGTGGAAAGTAAGACGCCCCCCACATGACAGATAGCAGCATCGTGCCAGGCGCTCCAGTTCAAGTCCTCGACCTGAAGCTGGCTATCAGCGGTGCCCTGGCGAAAGAAGGTAAAGCGCCGTTGCCCGTCAGTTTGTAACGTTACCAGCGCTACCGCGGTAGGGGCCTCCTTGAACACACGAACGTACCGGGTGTCAACGTGATTCTCGGCGAGCACCTGTACGAGAAGCCGCCCAAACTCGTCTTCTGCTACCCCGCCAATAAATCGTGAGGACCCTCCAAGTCGTGCAATAGCTACTGCAACATTCGCTACTGCTCCACCCGGGTGAGGGGAGTAGCAGAGCTCTTCCAGACGTATCTGTGTGCGCGGGATAATATCGATGAGCACTTCACCGAGGGTAATGATGTGTTTCACGCTGTTACCTCACCAATTCCGGGTGATTGTGTTGCCTCTTCGTCAACCGTTCGCCCAAACGTTTCAACTACTGCGATGAAAGGGACGTCTTTGATATTATCATTATAAACGATTACAAATTCGCATGGTAATTATGTAGTCTATGGCAAGTTCTAACCACGTTTGGGTTGGAGCTTGGACACCACAGGTGCAAACGAGACTATAATAATACAGAGCAGCACAGGTGCAAATAGCTCTTTTTGGAGGATCACGACATGCCACGCGCTATCGACTTTCATGTCCACCTGCCGACGACCGAATTCATGCAGGTCACGCTCGGCCCGTACGCCCAGGCCGCCGAGCGCTTCTTCCGCACCGAGGTGAAACTGAAGGATATTGAGCAGATCGCCGCCGATTACGCGGAACTCGATATGGTCGGTGTCCTGCTGGCCTGGGACGCCGAAACGGCAACGGGGTTGCCCCCGCTGGGGAACGATTATGTCGCAGCCATTGTACAGCGCTATCCACAGCAATTTGTCGGCTTTGCCAGTGTTGACCCGCACAAAGGGAAGGCCGCCGTCAAGGAATTCGAACGTGCTATCAAAGACCTGGGGCTGGCAGGAGCAAAATTCCATCCGGGCGTCCAGGCGTTCTATCCCAACGATCCCACGTTTTACCCATTGATGGAAAAGATTCAAGAACTGGGCGTGCCTGCGCTCTTCCACACCGGTACGAACGGACTGGGAGCAGGGACACCCGGGGGCATGGGGATCAAGCTCGATTACACACGCCCCATCTACCTTGATTCGCTGGCAGCCGATTTTCCTGGCCTGACCATCATCGGCGCGCACCCCTCCTGGCCCTGGCACGAAGAAATGATCGCGATCGTGCAGCATAAGGCCAATGTGTTCAATGACCTCTCTGGATGGTCACCAAAGTACACGCCCGAATCGCTCCTACGCGAGGCCGCCACCCGCCTGCAAGACCGCATCCTCTTTGGCTCCGACTACCCTTTCATCACACCGCAGCGCTGGCTGAAAGACTTCGATGCCCTGGACTACTTCAAGCCAGAGGTGCGTGAGAAAATACTGTGGCGCAATGCACAAAAGCTGCTGGCCCATACCAGTGTTGGGCACATGCACTTCTCTTCGTAATGCGCTGGTGGATGAGGTGGACCTCAGCGCAGGTTAATCCAGGCTGTCTTGACCTGCGTGTAGGCATCCAGTACGGCATGGCCCATTTCTCGTCCGTAGCCGCTTTGCTTGTAGCCACCGAAAGGAGCAGCCGCGTCGAACTGGTTATAGGTGTTGACCCAGATGACACCGGCTTTGAGCAGGGAGACCATTTTGTGCGCTTTCTTGATGTCGCTCGTCCAGACACCGGCTGCCAGCCCGTAGATCGACTGGTTGGCGCGCGCGGCTACTTCCTCGATATCTTCGAAAGGCATGGCAACCACCACCGGGCCGAAGATCTCTTCGCGGGCGATGGTCATGTCGTCACGCACCTGGTCGAAAACGGTGGGCTGCACGAAGTATCCTTGCGCCAGGTCACCGGTGGCACGTTCACCCCCTGTCGTCGGTGTTGCCCCCTCGCGCTTCCCGATCTCGATATAGCCGGTCACACGCTCCAGTTGTTCCTGCGAGACCAGGGGACCCAGTTCTGTGGCTGGATCAATGCCTTGCCCCAACTTCATCTTGCTGGCGGCATCCGTCAGCCCGCTCACTACCTGGTCTTCAGGGGATCATTCCAGGTGGCATTCCATTCCATCTCTCTCCTCCTCCTTGGATAACAGGTCTTCTCCTTTTACTACGTTTCAAGGAGGTCTTGAGTTATGAGTGGATGTCAGTGGTCCACCCCATTAGCCCTCGAAGAACTCTACCAGCACCGATGCGATAAGCTTCGTTGATAACTTCTTGGTATGGCTCAGCCCCTTTTTTGTAAGCAATCGCGCATGAGGCAGCGCCTCGGCAAGCGCCTGTGCGGCATGACGCAAGAAAGCCGGGCTCTCACTGCCTGCCATCACGAGCGTCGGCATGGTGACCAGGCCCCAGTCCTTGCCAGATAACGGCTTCCCCGCTGTGTAGCCTTCCAAGATCTGAGCGTCGTAAGGGAGGGTATGGGCAACGGCCTTGAGCTTTGGCCATGCGCCTGGCATGAGGTGCATCATAGGGATGACAAACCCAGGGGCGCCCATCCCTTTGGTCATGAAGTACTTGACCGCGTCATCTCGACGATCCGATGCGATCAGGTCGGTGACGTGATCAATAAAATCCTTTGGTGGTTGACGATCATGCGCATTGACGAACAATGGCGGTTCGTGCAACGCCAGTTTTTTGATAGCTAGACCACTGGCAGCCGCTTTGAGGGCAAGCATGGCCCCAGAGGACAGACCCCAAACGTATGCCGATCCGCCAGCCGCGTCGATGAGCGCTTGTACATCTTCAATTTCGCGGTCGACCGCGTAGGGCTTCGTATCGCCACTGTCGCCCCGGCCTCGCCGGTCGTAGTTGAATACCGTGAAGTGCTTTGCCAGCAGATCTGCTAATTGCACCGAGCCAGGATACTTGCGGTAGCTGAAAGCACCAGCTACTAAGATTACTGCCGGTCCCTGGCCGACCTGGTCGTAGGCGATAGAAGTGCCGTCTTGCGAAATGACTGTTTTCATACCATTCTCCTTCATCCATTGGGACCTCACCACTGCGCCAAGTTCGTTGGGTCGGTCCACACGTGGAACATCGGCTCGCGCCCCTCGGCGCCTGCACTACACAGCAGCTCGTTCTCATGCCGTCTGCTCCATTCGGAAGCGTGGAGCAAACGGCGTGGTGCCTGTCACGTTCTGGAGAGACGAGGCCGGAACGTGCCCATCATTCCTTGATCGGTTGGTAGGTGAGAGAAACGACGCCTGTCGTGTAGGTCTTAGAAGTGACCAGTCGCAGCGTCGTTCGGCTTGCGTCTTGAAAGAGCCGCTTGCCCTTGCCCAGGACCAGTGGACAGACGACGAGCGCATACTCATCGATGAGGTCATGTTGCGCAAGCTGGCGGACAAGGTCGCCACTGCCCAGGATCAAGATGGCCTGACCAAACTGTTGCTTGAGCCTGGATACTTCTTCGGCAATATTGCTCTTGATCAGCCTGGAATTGTTCCACGAAGCCGAAGCGAGCGTGGTTGAAACCACGAACTTGGGGATGCTGTTAAAGAAGTCAGCCATTTCCCCCTCTCTCGATGGCCACGCGGCTGCCATTTCTTCGTAGGTCACGCGCCCGTAGAGAAGCGCGTCACACTGAGAGAGGCTGCCGCCGATATCTGCCCCTATTTCTCCATTCATGAATGGTCCGTTCCAGGTGTCAGGCGCTTCCATGACCCCATCCAGGGTCAAAAACTCTGCGACTTGGAGTTTGCCCATAGTAGTTCTCCTTCTCTCGTGAATACATCGGGAGACGACATTTTGCCGCCTCCAAACAGTTTCCTGAACGTCGATCGGAAAAACTTTTCCTGCTGCGAGGAGAGGTTCTCTGAGAAGGACCTCAACATCCCTCGTTGTGCGTCGGTTCGCTGCTTTCGAGCGAGAGCAGCGTCAAGCTCAAATGACTGATTTTCGTGAGCACTCCATGGAGGGCTGGCTGATCCTTGAGCATGCCGGAAAGCCGAGACGTGCCATCGGGCTCATGCATGATCTGTAATCCCTCCAGCCACTCCTGCCAACCCGGGTCCAGATGCCCTTTGATGCGAATTGATACATGCATCTGTATCCTCCCTTTGTTCTGAAGTGGGCTCTGCCGTCTCTGCTTGAGAAGAGTATAACCGGGAGGTGGGGGAACTGACATCGCCTGTGTTCGTGATTGGACGGGTGATTGCGCAGCAGACGGCGGGCAAATCCGAGGGATGCCCGTTTCCCCCAACAGGAATGGGTTCGCTCTGCGCGGATCATTGGCTAGAGGAGGTGCAACCGCGCCGTCTCCGCGATGGCTTCGGCGCGCCGGCTCACGCCCAGCTTGCGATAGATACTACTGACCTGGGTCTTAATCGTATTGGGGGAGACGATGAGTGCCTCCGCCATCTCCGCGTACGTCTGCCCGGAGACCAGCAGATGCAGCACCCTCAGCTCCTGCCGAGAGAGGGGCTCAGCCCGTTGCCTCTGCACTTCGGCGGCTGCGGGCTCAGACTGCATCTCGGGCTGATCCGCCAGGGATGTGCCGGCTCGGTGAGCGCGTTTCCGTTCCTCTTGCTCAAAGGCCGCCAGCAAGCGCGACACGTAGGACCTGGAAAGGGAAAGAGCCGAAGCGCTGTTTTCATCCTCTTGCGGCGCATCTGGGCCCCCTGTGCCTGCAGCTTCCAGGAGCGCCTCCAGTGCCTGTCGCATGGGTTCCCCTGCATCCAGATACAGGCGGATGCAGCCCTCTGGCTCGGTCATCGCGAACAGACGAGCCGCGATGCGCGCCGCTTGCGCTCTCTTGCCTGCATGGTGCAGGGCGACCACAGACAGCGCCATCCATTCGAGCATTTTCTCGATATTGAGGGTATCTGCTGGCTGGTCAAGGTGCTCTCTGAAGCGCTCCAGCGTCTCGACCGCCCGGGCGTACTGTTGCTGTGCCAAAAAGACCCGCACCAGCAGCAGCACCTCCCATTTGCGCAAGGGGTCCCAGGCCTCCGGCGAGAGCGAGGTCTGTGCTGCCCAGTGGCTTGCCTCAGTCAGGTTGCGGCTTGCCAGCCACACATGGACGCGGGTCTCTACCACCCAGCGAGCATTGTGGGCAAATTCCTCCTGCGCAAACAGTGCCTCCGCCTTTCGCAGTGCCTCTTGTGCGGTACCCAGATCCCCTCGTGCGAGCCCGAGCCACGCCACAGCTCTCTCCCCTATGACCAGCAGTTCCACCTGTTGCCAGTCCTGCGCGATACACAGCAAACGGTGCAGCGCGTCAGACGCCTCTTCCAGCCGATTCCAGGCATAGGAGATGTCAAAGAGGGAGGTCAGCAGAAATCCTGCTAGTGCCGTGCTCCCACCAACCTGCTCGAGCAGGGCGAGTGCCTCCAGGCATTCCCGGTGCGCCAGGTGCAACTGTCCGGCATGGATATACATTCTGGCCAGCCAGGTCATCACACGGATCGTCACCAGGTGGTCCCCGGCCTCACTGATCCACTGCTTCGCCGCACGCAGCCTGGGCACCAGGAGGGTAGTTTCTTGCTGGAGCGCCAGGGTCAGCCAGAAGGCGAAGGAGAGCGGAATCATCTTCCAGCTCACCTCCTCATCGGGGGGCAGCGCTTCTACCTCGTGAGTCAAGAGACGCAGGCGCTCTTTGTCGCCACGCCCCATGATGGCTCTGACCTCGATCAAGGCATGCAGCAGGCGCAGACGCCGCCCGATCAACGCCACCTCTGCCTCTGAGAGTAAAAGCGGGGACTTTCTGTGCAGGATCCCTTCCAGGCGCGTGATGGTTCGCTGCACCTGGGCGGCCATGCTGGCATGCACCGTTTCGGTGCTGAAATGGACGAAGTTGAGGAAGCGAAGTGCAGCGTCCAGGGCCAGGCGCATATGCGCGCCCAGGACGGGATCTGGCAGGGCGAGCACCCAGGTATGGACGGTGCTTGCTTCCCCACTGAGCCAGAGATGAGGAGCCGCCTGCTCCATCAGGGAGGAGGCAAGGGGGTAGTCAGGCGCGGCCAGCGCGTGGACGATGGCCTCTCGCCACTCACCCTGCGTCTCATACCAGCGTGCGGCACGTTGATGTAAGAGCGGCACCAGTTCTGGTTGAACAGCGTGCAACCGAGCGCGCAGGGCCTCACGAAACAGATCATGATAGCGGTACCACTGCCGCTGTTCATCTAGCAGCACCACAAAGAGGTTGGCCCGCTCCAACGCCTCTAACATCTCCTGGCTCGCAGGCTCCCCTGGCGCTGCGGTGACAGCCCGGCATAAGGCGGCATTCATGCGGGTGAGGATAGATGTCTGGAGCAGAAAGTGCTGAAGTGGGACCGGCAATCCCGCAAGAATGTCCTGCTGCACATAGTCCAGCAGATACCGGTAGCTGCCAGCAAAGTCCGAGACCCAGCCGGAGAGATCCTGGCGCTTGCGTAGGGAGAGCGCCGCCAGTTGCAGACCGGCGATCCAGCCCTCCGTCCGGTGTTGCAGAGTGGCCACGTCTTCTTCCGAGAGAGGCAAGCCCATGCGTTGCAAAAGAAAGCTGGTCGCCTCTTCCTGGGTAAAGCGCAAATCACTGGAGCGGATCTCGATCAGCTGACCACGAACGCGCCACCGGGAGAGGGGAAGCGCGGGATCTGTGCGCGTGGCGAGCACCAGGTGCATACGTACGGGCAGATGATCAAGCAAGAAGAGCAACGAGTCGTGGATGGCCTGGTCAGAGATCACATGGTAGTCATCCAGGATGAGGATGATGTCTCCAGATCCCTGCACGAGCTCATTGAGCAGGGCTGTCAGGATGGTCGAGAGGGGGGGAGCCTCTCGCGAGTGCAGCATGGCGAGAGCCATCTCCCCCACCCTGGGCAGGCAGGTACGCAATGCCGCAATGACCGAGGACCAAAAGCGGATCGGATCATCGTCCAACGCCTCAAGCGAGAGCCAGGCGAGAGCAGGTTTGCGTCCTGCTGCCTGGGGCCTTTCGCCCTGCCGAGAAGAGGCGACCCATGCCGCGAGGAGTGTCGTCTTCCCACTTCCGGCAGAGGCAGAGACGAGCGTCAGCGGGTAAGTGCGCACTGCCTCCAGGTCTCTGAGCAAGCGAGAGCGCTCCACCAGCGAGATGGGCAGACGGGGAGGACAGAGCTTGGTGGAGAGCAGCACTCCCTTCTGCTCGAACGACGGCGCTGGAAGCGCCTGTGCAAGAGAGGAAGGCGAGGGCGAGCTACTGAGTTCCTGTGCTACCTGCTCTAAGCGCGCCAAGGTCACCATCGCGGTTGGTCCGAGATAGCGCTTGCGGGTGTGGCTCTCTTTGGTATGGTAGGCATACCAGTAGCCCGCTCCTCGTTGCCGAGACTCCTTGAGCACACTGAGATGACCGTATTGCCCCCGGAAGGAGAAGGAGGAATGCGTCGTCAACCAGGCCACCCATGGTTCCTCGTTTCCTGGCACCAGAGACTGCGGTGGAGAGTCAGAGCAAAGAAGGGTATAGGTCTTGCTCTGGGCGGACCAGAGAAGGGTATGGGCGGCTGGCTTTGGCATAGACACCTTTCACCGAACGTGTTTCATCCCCAACTCCCCAACATAGGGTGAGTATAGCACACAAAAGGGCTAGCAGGCAAACAGTGTCTCAACAGGTGCAGGAGGATGCCCATGTGGTCTGAGGCCGTTGTGGTGATCCAGGTGAAAAGGAGAACGACTTCGCTATCTTGCGTGACGCGTTTCATCTACGCGCCCTTGGGGCCAGTACCGCTCGCGATCCGCTGCGGTCCAACTCTCCCGAGGGTATTGCCGCCTTTGGATAGTGCTTTGAGAAGAGGACAGTGTACACACCTGCACATGGCAAAGACCTTCGCGGTCACGAACGAAAGAGAGGAAACATGACCACAGACAAAAACCAGCAGACAGGCTATGCCTCGGTCAACGGCCTCAATCTCTACTACGAGATCCACGGGAACGGGCAGCCGCTGATCCTGCTTCCCGGCGGCTTTATGACCGTTGAGGCGATGGGAGAGCTTGTGCCGCAGCTTGCCGCAACCCGCCGTATCATCGGCGTTGAACTGCAAGGGCATGGCCATACCGCTGACATCGAACGGGAGCTGCGCTTCGAGTTGATGGCGGATGATATCGCCGCCCTGATCAGGTATCTCGGGCTCGAACAGGCCGACATTTTCGGCTTTTCTCTGGGTGGTGGCGTCGGGCTACAAACTGCCATCCGGCATCCAGAGCTGGTGCGCAAGCTGGCACTCGCCCTGACTGCCTTCAAGCGTGATGGGTGGTATCCCGAGGTCTTGGCAGGCAGGCATGGCCTCGATCAGCGTCGACACCTTTGCCGAAACCCCGATCCACGAAGCCTATCTCAAGACCTCGACCAGGCCCGAAGCCTGGCCGACCTTCGTTGCCAAGATGAGGCAATTGCTGAGTGAGGACTACGATTGGGCAGAGGGTGTTGCATCACTTAAAACATCCACCCTGATCTTAGTCGGGGACGCAGACGGTTTGCGTCTGGCGCACGCGGTGGAGTTCTTTGGTCTGCTCGGCGGCGGCAAGGCGGACGGGGACATGAGTGGTCTGCCGGCAGCAGGGCTCGCGGTGCTCCCGGCCACTACGCATGTTGGCTGGGCCCCGCCCTATCATGGGCTCATGACCCGCACCCAACTACTTCTGCCGATCCTCACGGAATTCCTCGATACAGCCCGGCCCATGGCCAGGTGAGCCGGAGGTCAAGGAAATGAACCGGATTGGCTGCGTGCCAGAGGCAGCCTACTCTGTGCATTTAACGCCGAGATACGCGCGAAATAAGATATGCTCAACCAAGCGGGCGCGTGCGCCACATGCTGTGCGAGGATAAGCACAGGAAGGCAATGTGGACGTAGTCGTATTTCCTCTCTCCAATCCTTATAGCCAAGTTGGGCACGAAATATCTGATAGATTGACACGTTTATTTACTCACCATATACTGGGCATAATACAGCAGTAAAGGGCGCGAGAGCAAGGAGTTTTCCCGATGTCATTCACCGAAGATGAACTACAATCCTTCAACGCCATTCTCGAACAGAGATTGCAGGCGCATCGACGAGAAATGGAACGTGTTTTTGACCAGCGTATGAATGAATACCGCCGCGATCTCGATCAGCGGGTGGTAACCGTGCAGCAAGATACGTTACGTACTGTGTCGCAGAAGCTTTCTGAGCTCCAGGGCAGGCTGGAGACAGTCCTGAGTGAGAAGCTAAATACCCAGCAAACGCGCATTACTCAGACAATCAGCCATGACGTAGAACAGGAGCAGCAACAGCTTGAAGGCAGCATAGATCGTATGCTGGCCGCTCAACTCCTTGGTATTGAGCAGCTACTTAGCCAGCAACTAGCGCTTCAGACGCTTGATGATGCAACGATAAGGACAGGAGTTTCAACCCCTGCCCGGCTTGAGGCGATTGAGGTTCAAACTGAGCTGCCCTGGGAAGATTTGATGGATGTGATAGGCAAGGCCCTGGATGAGCGCCTGGTGACGCTCAATGAGGCGACCCAGAGGTCTCTGAAGAACCTTGAGCAATACCTGTCGGTACGTCTTCACAGCCTGCGCGACGAGTTTGTGCGTGTTCAGGGCCAGGGGCAGCAGCCTCCGTACAGCGCAGGCGTAACATCCATACAGGAGGTGCTGCACAGTATTGAGCACCTTGAGCGTATCATCGAGTCGATGCAGGTGGCGATGACGGCTAACCACGCCTTACTCTCCAATCGCCTGTTCCACCATCAACAGCTTCCCCTGGAACGCGCTCATCCGGGTGGTCACATCCATGCCATGCCGAATAACAACGCAAATACCCAATTTTCACTAGCGAAGGAACGAATTGCCAGCGGCCTGGAGCCTGGGATGATTGACAGGCAGACGGAGATTCAAGAACAGAAAATGTAGCCAATTGTTTTTTGCCACTAAGAAATAGGATGATGGGAGTCTCGTGGTGGCTCCCATTTTATGTATCTCAACGCGGCTTGAAAACCCGTTGGGCAGGATATTACAAGAGAGTCGAAATGCGTTATATAATACTATTGACGAACTAGTTAGCTTTTGGCGAACCCGTTCGTCGGATAAGATATGGAGCAAGGAGCGGACGCATGCCGTTTGAGCAGAGCTTACCTAAACCTGATTACATACCTGGCCAGACGTTTGAGATAGGCCAGGAAGTAATTGACAAAGATGGGAAGAAACTTGGCAAGGTGCAGGCCCGATTCAGTCATTATATCCTTGTTGAGCGAGGCGGTTTATTTGGGAAGGCGTACTATGTACCCCATAGTGCCGTGAGCAGTAATACGAAAAACGTAGTACGCCTCTCCCTGAGCGAAGATGACCTGCGCAAGATGGAGTTAAACAGGGTACCAGACGACCTGTACGTAGAATCGCCCGAGTATGGCGTGCCCGATGTCAGTGGAGTGGCCCAGTTTGCGCGAGGTCCGCTTTCGCCTGCTGAGACAGGCCACTACAATTACGGTCCTCATTGGCCTGGTATGAACACTGATGCCAGCGGTTCATATCGCCGTGAGGAAGTGATGCCCACGCCTCAAAAACAGGTGGGGGAGAGAATTTTCGCTACAGATCTACCTATTGAGCCACGGGATATCAGCCCCGACTGATAGAGAAGCTTGCTCTGTTTATTACCCTTTTATAATTGCCTGGAAATCGAGACAGGTGACGATGGTTTCGGAAAAGAAAGACCAGGAGGAACCAGGTGGGAATGAGGTGCCAATTCCCATCGGGGTGATGCGTGCCTTTGACACTTGCCTCTTTCTACGTTATCATATGAGCAGATATTCATATAACGATGGAGAAGAAGCATGCCGAAAGAAGAAACCCTGACTCCCATCAACCCGGAAGCGTTGGCTCAGGCTCGTGCAGCAGCCTTGCCAGAAGAGCATCTCTTGCTTCTTGTTGAGGCTTTTCAAGCGTTGGCGGATCTCACACGTGCTCGGATCTTGTATGCGCTTATTCAGCAGCCGTTGTGTGTGCGTGATCTGGCCATTCTGACCGGAGTCTCTGAATCAGCGGTTTCCCACCAGCTGCGCTTCTTGCGTGATCGACGCCTGGTCAAACCACATCGTGAGGGTAACGCCACCTACTACACGGTCGACGATCACCATGTCGCCGCACTCTTCCGCGAGGCCGACTATCACGTCGATCATGTCCGGCGCGGTTTACCCGATCACCCCTATCTGTAAGCCGTCTGAGGTGTGGCTCTCTCCGGTGCGTGCCTGCTACCTGTCCTATTTTCGCATTCCTATGTGAGGAATTGAACAGTTATACAGTTGGAGAAGGAATTATAATATGGCTTCATCATCCACCTCGCTGCTTAGTCTACAGAGCGCCTGCGTGACCTGCGTGCGTGGAGGGCAGCGCTTCGTCGGACGCTATCGCGACTTTTTGCTCGCTCCAGGCACCATCTTTACCCTGGTGAGCCTGCTGCTGCTGATTGCCGCCACGATTGCCACCCCTGATGGGATCATCAACTCGGCCCACGCGCACACCGGTCTCTACCTGGCATCGGCGCTGGTGGGCTCGATCTACATCTGGTGGTCGGCCATCCAGGGTATCCGCGCGCGCGATTTTACCGCCGATATTCCAGTCTCGTTTGCCACGGCTGCCGCGCTCATCATCGGCCAATATTCTGCCGCTGCCGTCGTCGCTGTGCTCTTGCTCCTGGGTGGGATGCTGGAAGAATTTGTCTCTGCCCGCGCTGGCAATGCTCTGGACTCGCTGGCCAAGCTTCTCCCAGACAGGGTAACCGTCCGGCGTGATGGAGAGGACCTGGTGGTTCCTCTTGAGGAGGTACAGAGCGCGGACCTGGTGCTCATCCGCTCGGGAGATCGCATTCCCATAGATGGCGTAGTTGCCCGGGGAATTGCTTCCGTCAATCAAGCTGCCATCACCGGCGAGAGCCTGGCAGTTGAGAAACAGCGAGGCGATGCTGTCTTCGCGGGAACGCTCAACGAACTGGGAGCGCTCGAAGTGCGTGCGACCAAGGTGGGCGAGGAGACCACGCTTGGTCAGATCCGCCGCATGGTCGAGGAAGCCCAGCGGCAGAAAGCTCCGATTGAGCGCATCCTCAACCGCTACGCCAAGTTCTACACGCCCGCCGCGCTCATCCTGGGGGCGTTGGTCTGGTGGGTCAGTGGGGATATTCTGCGCGCCATTACCATTCTGATTGTGTTCTGCCCGTGTGTCATGGTGCTAGCCACACCGACGGCCCTGGTGGCCTCCATCGGCAATGCCGCGCTTCGTGGCAGCCTGGTGAAGAAAGGTGCGACCATCGAGGCCCTGGCGAAAGTCACTGCCGTGGCGTTCGACAAGACCGGCACCCTCACCTTTGGGCAGCCCAAGCTTGCCACCATCCAACCCCTCGAAGAGATGACCGAGACCGAGTTGCTCCGCCTGGCTGCCATTGCCGAGAAGTTGAGCGAGCACCCGCTGGGACGCGCCGTGGTGCAGGCGGCCCTTGCGCGCGAGGTGGCTGTGCCTGATCCAGAGGAATTCATGGTGCTGCCAGGACTGGGAGTCCAGGTGCGCATCGACGAGGGCGAGGTTATCATTGGCCGACCACGGCTCCTCTCCGAACAAGGGATCACCGTCCAAGAGGAGGTGGCGGTCCGCGCGAGGAACCTGGCCTCTGTGGGACGCACCGTCATCCTGGTCGCCCACAATCGTCAGGTGGTTGGTATGCTCGTGCTGGAAGATACGCTGCGACCGGAGGCGGGTCAGGTGATCAGGCGCCTCAAGAAATTGGGCATTCGCACGGTGCTGGTGACCGGCGACAACCGCGTAACGGCTGAGCGGATCGCGGGAGAACTGGGCATCAGCGAAGTGCACGCCGAGGTGCTCCCGGCGCAGAAGGTGGAGATCGTCAAGCAACTGCAAGCCCAAGGGATGAATGTCGCCTTTGTGGGCGATGGCGTGAACGATGGGCCAGCACTCGCGACCGCGAATGTGGGTGTAGCGATGGGCCTGGGTGGCACTGACGTTGCTATTGAGACGGCGGAAATCGCGCTCTTGTCCGATGACCTGACGAAGCTGCCTCACTTGCTGAGTCTCTCGCGCCAGGCGATGCGAGCGATCAAGCAGAATCTGATCTTCTCGCTAAGCGTGCTGGCGATTGCGGTGGGGCTTGCCATTCCCGGCATTCTCTTGCCTGTGACGGGCGCGCTGCTGCATGAACTCTCCTCCATTCCGGTCATCGCCAACTCTGCGCGGCTGATCGGGATCAAGGAACAAGCCGAATGAGCAGGCAGCGCGTTCGGACTATGACAACAGAGAACGGCAAGGGAGAAAACCTTTCAGGAAGTGACGCGTGTTGCGATCGCAGCGGCCCAGCAGAAGCGAACCACACCGGATCAGTGATCCTGCTCCCCTGCGGCTCCAATCCGTTGGTCTATTCATCCGGCATGGGCGGTTGCACTGGTCGGTATCCGGGTCAGTGATTGTGCTCTGACGGCGGGACGTCGAGGGCCGGGTTCCCGTCGAAAAAGCCTGCTGGTTGCAGACGGAACCCCACCGTCTCCACCGGCATGACCGGCCAGTCTTCTGGTCGGACGACATGGTTGGACCCCAGGGTATACCACACCACCAGATCGGTTTCCACCAGCGTATGGTCCTTCTTCCTCTCGACGTAGACTGGTAGTCCATCCCCTCCGCCTGGCTGCTGGTTGGGGTAGTCCCCCGCTGCGTAGCGCTCGTGCGGGTCGTAGGGCGTGGCCCACAGGTGCCACCTGGCAAACCCTCCACGCAGCCACTGCGGCGATCCCTCGTGGAAGAAAGGAAAGGCATTGCCGGCTGGCACGAGTTTGTAGGCGACTGGCTGGCCCAGGGCATTGCGTGCGGTCGGATTGACGATCTTCCAGTACCTGGCCGTTCGCGGCTCGATGGAGCGCTGCGCCTGGCCGACCGTAGTCAGCTCAGTTTCCCGGGCCACCCAGGCATTGCCACGTGGATTGTCCGGCCCCCAGGGCAGCGGTTCGCAATTGACCTCGACCAGTGAGTTCTGCAGGCCATCCACCATCATATCGAGCCTCACATTGAAGTAGTGCTGGTGGTGGGGCCCATAGAGTCCAGGTGCAACGAGCGTCCCTGAAACCGGCTGTTCTCCCGGAGTAATCGCAGCAGGCGCAATAATGCCCGTCAATTTGATCTCGTACTGGATCGTCCCATCCTGGTAGAGGTACCAGTAGAAGCCGTACTCGTAGTTGCCCACTGTCGAGATGGAGGAGATGACCAGGCGGCGCGACCGGCGCACCTCTGCCCTGGTTGACCCATCCTCCTGGTACTCCAGGTGTTTCCAGAGGATACTCGCATCCTCCTCGTGCATGCACATGGCATTCGTCAGAACGATCGGCTGACCCTCGGCATCGTTGACCGTTGCATCAAAGTAGTAGATCTCCCCCAGGCAGTCGCACCCCAGCTCCAGGCTATTGGCCAGCACACCGATGCCCACTTCGCCCGCGTCAAACACATTCTTAAAGTTGTGCGACGGGGTGGGATCCGCGTAGGGTACGTACATCTCGGAGAGCGCCGCCCTGTAAAGCAGCGGGCGATAGCGCCCCTTGTCGAAATATTCCACCAGGTGCAGCACCAGCCCCTCGCGGGGCGTGAAGCCCACGTGAAAACGCCACTTCTGCCAACGAACCTGCTGCCCATCGACCTGGAAACTCGTGCCTTCCGGCTGCGTGATCGCAATGGGCTTCACATCGCTGCGGACACCATCCGGAAATGAGGGGACATTGTTTGCCGCCCGGATACCCTCCTGCGTATAGTTCCCTGAAGAGGTGGGGACCGGTACCACTCCATGGTCCTCGATCAGGACAGACATGGTATCCAGTTCTATGGTGGCGATCACTCCTTCCACCGGGTGGGCGTAGTAGTTATCCTCGGGTCCTTCAGCCAGGGTGACCTCCATGCGAATGAACCGTCCCTGCGAGGCCGCGTCCTCCGGACCCCGGTACCCGGCAGTCCAGGGGTAGATCACTACGGAAGAGAGGTCGGTAATGCCGCGCCTGTGCATCGCCTCCTGGAAAACGGCATCACCGAGCACCGCCTGCTGGGCGGCGAACACCTCGGGATAGGTGAGAGCTGGCTGCACGTCCTGGCGTTCGCGGAAGGCTCGGATGGTTCCCTGGGCCAGGGAGACGACCGCTTCGATGGTCAGTCGCCGTTCGTGATCCCGCATGATCACGAACACCTCACGCGGCACAGGCTGACCCGGTTGATAGGCCAGTACAACATCTTTGGCGGGTTCCAGCAGGCTGTAGGCCATGATACGCACCCGGGGGGTGATACGCCCGGATGCCCTGAGAATGCGGGTCGTCTCTTCGACTTCTCCTGCCGTCAGCGGGTCGAGTGGGTGCCGGACGACCGGCTGCGGTGCACCTGTCTCATTTTCAGCATGAGTAGCCATGTGCTTCTCTCCTCCTTCCCTCGAGGGCCCGAACCGCGCTTGATCCCGCAGGATCGGGCCCGTACATCACGTTGTGGAAACGCTGCCTATGCCGGCTCCTTCACTGCTTCTGGCTCCTCGGCAAAGAGCCTGGTGCCCTGGTGCAGAACCTGGGGAGCGCGCACGTTGAGGAACACGACAACGATGATCCCCAGCACGAGCCAGGCGGCATCGATTGGGCCAACCATGTTGAACGGGGCAGCAGGCAGGGGCACGAACTGGAAGTAAATGACAATGCCAAGCAGGACAAATGGTATGGCTGGCAGGATCACATGCCGCCACACGTTAAACTCACTGTGGTGCTCGCGCCAGTAGAAGAAAGGCACCGCCAAACAGGTTGCCATGTAGACGAGCAGGATTGGGACGGTAAGGACGGCGCCAATGAACGCGAAGCCGAGCGTGGGGCCGTACACCAACCCGACCTAGAGCGTGATGCCGCTCCCCAGGATCAACATCAGGATGATGGCCAGGCACGCGAAAGCGATTCGTCTGCCCCAGCACGCCCGGGAGGGCCTTAATGCGGCCCATCGAAAAGAGCATGCGGGCCCCGGCATTGATGGCGGCGTTGGCGTTCCCCAGGGCACTATTCAAGATGGCTAAGATGGCGATGAAGGCGACCGGTCCCCACACGAGGGCTGCCATCGTACCCCAGGGATTCGGGTCGTTGGGGTACGCCGCGATCTTGCTGAACCCCCAGCCGACGACGCCGGCATAGGCACAGAAGATGTAAAAGACCCCAATGATGACGGTCGCGAGCAGGATAGCGCGTGGCACGATGCGCCGCGGGTCGTGCGACT
>WNFA01001439.1_pt1 | contig 19334 bp, 25 predicted proteins | sample 5400481 | NCBI WGS metagenome assembly WNFA01 (sample SAMN13153340, study PRJNA577476) | soil metagenome | isolation source: 120 cm saprolite under Douglas fir tree site 2 hole 1 replicate 2 | place: USA:California | collected 2015-04-18
ATCGAGGAGCGGGCCGCCTTCTCGCCGGACGCGCTGACCGGCATGGAGGCCTCGCTGCGCTTCGGCGGCCCCGAGACGCTCGAGAGCAAGATCTTCGCGCGGCTCTCGGCCTGGCAGAACTGGATCTTCCAGCGGCCCAACGCGGTCGGCCCCAAGGGCGCCCTCAAGGTCTACGGCACCGGTGAGCGGGGCGATTTCGACCGCAGGAGAGTGTGATGGCGTCCATCGACTATATCGAGCGGATCCCCAACAACGTGGATCTTTCGGAGAACCGGCGGCTTCTAAGGGCGCTGGAGGACTGGCAGCCGAAGTTCCTCGAGTGGTGGCACGACATGGGGCCGGAGGGCTTCCAGGCCAAGGACGTCTACCTGCGCACCGCCACCAGCGTGGACGCGAAAGGCTGGGCCCAGTTCGGCTACGTGAAGATGCCCGAGTACCGCTGGGGTATCTTCCTCGCCGAGCCGGAGGCCGACCGCCGGATCAATTTCGGCGAGCACCAGGGACAGCCCGCCTGGCCGGACGTGCCGGGCGAGTACCGCGGGACGCTCCGCCGGCTCATCGTGACTCAGGGCGACACCGAGCCCGCCTCGGTGGAGCAGCAGCGTCACCTGGGGCGCACGTGCCCGTCGCTTTACGACCTGCGCAACCTCTTCCAGGTGAACGTGGAGGAGGGGCGGCATCTCTGGGCGATGGTGTACCTGCTCGACGCCCACTTCGGCCGCGACGGGCGCGAGGAGTCGGAGGCGCTCCTGCAGCGGCGCTCGGGCGACCACGACAAGCCCCGGATCCTGGGGGCCTTCAACGAGAAGACCCCGGACTGGCTGTCCTTCTTCATGTTCTGCTTCTTCACGGACCGCGACGGCAAGTACCAGCTCGCCTGCCTCGCGGAGAGCGGCTTCGACCCGCTCTCCCGCACCTGCCGCTTCATGCTCACCGAGGAGGCCCACCACATGTTCGTGGGCGAGAGCGGGGTGGGGCGCATCGTGCAGCGCGCCTGCGAGCTCATGCGCGAGCACAAGACCGACGACGTGCGGAAGTATGGCGGGATCGACCTGCCCACCATGCAGAAGTACATCAACCTCCACTGCTCGGTCTCGCTCGACCTCTTCGGCTCCGAGGTCTCGACCAATGCCGCCAACTTCTACACCGCGGGGCTCAAGGGGCGCTTCGAGGAGACCAAGAAGACCGACGATCACCGCCTGAAGGGCGGGACCTACCCGGTGATCGGGCTCGACGGCGAGAAGATCGTCACCCGCCAGGAGGCCGCGCTGGTCTCGCTCAACGAGCGGCTGCGCGACGACTACGTCGCCGACTGCCAGCGGGGAGTGAACCGCTGGAACGAGATCATCAAGAATCACGGCGTGGACTTCACCCTCACGCTGCCCCACCGCGCCTTCCGCCGGGCCATCGGGGCCTTCGCGGAGGTCCGGGTGTCGCCCGACGGCCGCGTCGTCAGCCAGGCGGAATGGGACGCGCGGCATCGCGACTGGCTGCCCACCGCGGAGGACGAGGCCTACGTGGGCAGCCTGATGCAGTCGGTGACCGAGCGCGGCAAGATGGCCAACTGGATCGCCCCGCCCGCGCGCGGTGTCAACAGCCAGGCCGAGGATTTCGAATACGTTCGGTTGACCTGAAGGGGAGGTGCGCCCATGCCCACGGTCGTTAGGCCCAAGCACTTCGGTGCCCCGCTCGGGATGTACTCCCACGGCATGGTGGCCCCGGGAGGCGAGATCGTCGTGGTGGCGGGGCAGGTCGGGATGGGGGAGGGAGGCGCGGTCGCGGTCGGGGACGTGGGCGCGCAGACCAAGCAGGCCCTGGAGAACGTCCGCGCCATCGTCGAGGCCGCCGGCTGCACGATGGGGCACATCGTGCGGCTTCAGACCTTCCTGACCCACGCCGAGGACATTCCCGGCTTCATGACCGCGCGCGGGGAGGTCTTCCCGCGGTACTTCCCGAAGGGTGCCTACCCGCCCAATACGCTCCTCGTGGTGAGCCGCCTCGTGAAGCCCGAGCTGCTGGTCGAGATCGAGGCGATGGCGGTCAAGCCCGCGGCGGCCGCCACGGTGAAGCGGCCCGCGGCCCGGCCCCGGGCGGCCAAGGCCGCGAAGGGCGGCCGGTCCGCCGGCCGGCGGAAGACGTCGCGAAAGCGCTGATGATCGAGGTGCCCGCGCGGTTCAACGCGGCGACGTTCTTCGTCGACCGCCACGTGGCGGAAGGCCGCGGCGACAAGGTCGCCTTCTTCCACGACGAAGGCTCGCTCACCTATGCGGGGCTGCAGGAGCTCGTCAACCGGACGGGCAACGCGCTGCTCGATCTGGGCGTGCGCCCGGAGCAGCGGGTGCTGTGCCTGCTGCTCGACTCGCCCGAGTTCCTGGGGGCGTTCTGGGGGGCCATCAAGATCGGCGCCATCCCGATCCCGGTGAACACGATGATGCGGGCCGACGACTACCTCTACTTCCTCGACGACAGCCGCGCGCCGGTCGCGATCGTCTCGGAGGCGCTGCTGGCGGAGGCGGGCCCGGCGCTCGCGAAGGCGCGCTATCTCCGGCACGTGATCGTCGCGGGGCGCGCGTCGGGGACGCAGATCGCCTTCGAGAGCTGGATGGCGAAGGCCTCGCCGCGGCTTCCGCCCTTCGACAGCTCGAAGGACGATCCCGCCTTCTGGCTCTATTCCTCGGGCTCCACGGGCCGGCCCAAGGGCGCGGTGCACCTGCAGCACGACATGGTGGTCTGCTCCGACACCTACGCGCTGGACGTGCTGGGGATGACCGACGCCGACCGCACCGTCTCGGCCGCGAAGCTTTTCTTCGCCTACGGCCTCGGCAACAACATGTACTTCCCGCTCCGGGTAGGCGGCCAGGGCGTGCTCTACCCGCACCGCCCGACGCCGGACGCCATGTTCGAGCTGATCCAGCGCCACCGCCCGACCCTCTTCTTCGGGGTGCCCACGCTCTACGCCGCGATGCTGCAGGTCAAGGAGGCGGAGAAGCGTTACGATCTCTCGTGCCTCCGCTTCTGTATCTCCGCGGGCGAGGCGCTGCCCGAGGAGCTCTACCGTCGCTGGCAGGAGCGCTTCGGTGTGGAGATCCTGGACGGTATCGGCACCACCGAGATCCTGCACATCTTCCTGTCGAACCGTCCCGGCCGCGCGCGGCCCGGATCGACCGGTTTGACGGTTCCGGGGTACGAGGCAGTCGTCGTGGACGACGAGGGCCGCCCGGTGCCCGCCGGGGAGATCGGCAACCTCCGGGTCAAGGGCGACTCGACCATGGCCTACTACTGGAACCAGCACGAGAAGACGAAGGACACGCTCGTGGGCCACTGGATCCAGACCGGGGACAAGTACTACCAGGACCCGGACGGCTACTTCTGGTACTGCGGGCGCGCCGACGACATGCTGAAGGTGGGCGGCATCTGGGTCTCGCCGATCGAGGTGGAGAACACCCTGGTGGGCCATCCCGCCATCCTGGAGACGGCGGTGGTGGGGCAGGCGGATACCGACGAGCTGATCAAGCCGAAGGCCTTCGTGGTGCTGAAGGAGGGGCACGCGGCCTCCGCGACCCTCGAGGCCGAGCTCAAGGCCTTCGTGAAGGACAAGATCGCCCCCTACAAGTATCCACGGTGGATCGAGTTCGTGCGGGAGCTGCCCAAGACCGCGACCGGCAAGATCCAGCGCTTCAAGCTCAGGCAGTGACGGGCGCTCGCGACATTTTGCCTTGGCGCCGCCCTGGGCGGGTTGCCTGACATCGAGCCGTCACGAAGTGAATCTCGCACCCGCCGCCGTCGCTACCCCGTGAGTTCATTGGACTCTCCCGCGTGAGGTCCATCTGGCCTTGGGGTTGCACGCGGCGCTCGGGCCAGCGGACTGAACGGGGGATCTCATGTCTCAGAAGGCGGTCGAGCTCATTCTCATGCGGCAGCTCGCGAGCTCCCTTGCCATGCCGATCTTCCTGGTGGACCCGTCCGGAAACCTGCTCTTCTACAACGAGCCCGCAGAACAGCTGCTGGGCAGTCGGTATGACGAGACGGGGGAGATGTCGGTGAGTGAGTGGTCCAGCCTGTTCGCCCCGATCGGCGAGGATGGCTCCCCGCTGCCGGGCGAAGCGCTCCCGCTCAGCATCGCGCTGAACAAGCATCGCGCCGCCCATCTGGCGTTCTGGATCCGAGGGCTCGATGGCGTGTCGCGGAAGATCGGGGCGACCGCATTTCCGCTCGAAGGGCAGGGCGGCCGGCAGCTTGGAGCCGTGGGGATCTTCTGGGAGCAGCCCTGACGTGAGGGTCACGCTCTGGGGGACTCGCGGGTCGCTTGCCGCCCCAGGGCCGGAGACAGTCCGCTACGGCGGCAACACGTCGTGCGTCGAGGTGCGAGGCAAAGGGAACGCGCTCCTGGTCCTGGACGCCGGGACGGGGATTCAGCGGCTGGGGGCCACGGTGCGCGGCGGGGGAGGGCGCATCGACCTGCTGCTGACCCATCTCCACATGGACCACATCCAGGGGCTCGGCTTCTTCGAACCTCTCTACGAGCCCGGCCGCGAGATTCATATCTGGGGTCCCCCGTCGCCCACGCTCGACCTGCGCACGCGGCTGGCCCGGTACCTGTCCCCTCCGCTCTTTCCGATTCGGCTGCGGGATCTGCCATGCCGGCTGACCTTGCACAACGTGCCTCCCGAGCGCTTCGAGGTCGGGGGGCTCGAGGTCGAGGCCGAGCTCGTCTGTCATCCGGGTTCGACGGTCGGCTACCGGATCTCCGAAGGGACCCGCTCGGTTGCCTATCTGCCGGATCACGAGCCCGCCCTGGGGGTTCGTGAGTTCCCCGGGGACCCGGAATGGACGTCGGGGTTCAACCTGGCCGCCGGCGCGGACCTGCTCATCCACGACGCGCAGTACACGACCGAGGAGTACCAGGAGCGGGTTGGATGGGGGCACAGCGCGATACGGGACGCGGTCGCGTTCGCCACGCTGGCCGGGGCCAGACGATTCGTTCCGTTCCACCACGACCCGACTCACGACGACGCCATGCTCGACTGCATCGACTCGGCGGTACGGACGTCCGGCGATCTGCCCTTCGGGTTCATCGCGGGTACGGAAGGCGCGACCTTCGAGGTCTGAGCATGTGTTAGTATTGACCCCGTTTCTGGCCGTTGTTCGAGGCGGTCGGCGCGTGGTAGCACGCAGGGAGACCCAGAGATGCGGAAATTGCAGGGACACGGCTCGCTCCGGCTCGTGGTCGTATCCGTGGTCGGCGGGCTCCTCCTCCTGGCCATTCCGGCTTCCGTGGTCGCACAGCCGGGCGCGCCGAGCGCCGAGCTCAAGCGTGTCGTCGGGCGCGTGGAGGTCCTCGCCAAGGGGCAGACCCAGTGGATCCCCGCGGTGGTCGGAGCCCGACTGGCCGAGGGAGACGACATCCGGGCCTACGCGGGGGCCTCGGCCGAGCTGGCGCTGCCCGACACGAGCACGGTCGTGGTGGCCGAGAACAGCCGGCTCCTTCTGACGAAGATCGAGTATGACCAGCAGAGCCAGAGCCGGCTCATCCTCCTGCATCTCGTCGTCGGGAGGGTGCGTGCGACGGTCGCCCAGGCCGCCGTCACGCTGGCCCGGGTCCGCCAGTCGAACTTCGCCATCTCCACGCCGACGGCCGTGGCGGCGGCGAGGGGAACGATCCTGTGGGTCTTCACCGACGGCCAGAAGAGCATGATGGCCGTCGAGCCCGAGTTCGGCTTCACCGAGGGCAGCTCCCAGGGCGTCTGGAGGCAGTAGCCGGTGCGGCTGCCGCTGGCCGTCGTGCTCCTGGCACTGCTCGGCGGCTGCGCCACGGCCCCGGGACAGACCGGCCGGCCGGCCACCCTGTCCGACCTGCTCCTGGCCCTGGACGCGTCCGAGAAGATGGGCGGCGATCCGCGCTGTCGCAGTCGCAGCGTGAGCACCACGGAGGTGCTGGTCCCCGTCGAGCTCACCGCTCAGGGCGTGTCCGGCCGCTGGACCGAGCGCTGGACGGTGGATCGCTGCGGGGTGGCGGTGCCCTACGTGGTGAAGTTCGACCGGGCCCCGGACGGGGACCTCGACGTGAGCATGCAGCGCGAGGTGTCCGAGGCGGAGACGACGACGGTTCCCGGCGATACCCTCGCGGACCGCATCCTCCAGCGCGACACGCTCGCGTTCCTTAGCCAGCGGGACCTGTCCGCGGCGGGCCCGGAGGCACGCTGTCGGATTCGCAAGGTCGTCGCGACGGAGGTCCTGACGCCCCTGGAGGGCAGCCAGGTCGAGGGCGACCGGCCTGTCGCCGGGCAGTGGGTGGAGCGCTGGACGCTCGACCGGTGCGGGGCGTCCGTCGGCTACGTGATCCGGTTCAACACCACCCGCAACGGCACCACGTTCATCGCCGAGCCACAGAAGTGAGCCGCGGCGGCGATAGCCGCCACGGGCCCGCCGAGCAACAAACAGGCGTGGCCGAGGATGCCGTGCTCGAGCCGCGCTGGTACGCGGTGCGCACTCGCTCGCGACACGAGAAGAAGGTGCACGCCCAGCTCGCCGACCGGCCGGGGATCGACGCGTTCCTGCCCCTCCGGGAGCGACGCAGCCGGTGGAAGGATCGGATCACGCGGATCCAGGAGCCGCTGTTCCCCGGCTACTGCTTCGCCCGCTTCCGCCACCCGGATCGGCTGCGAGTGCTCAAGGCCGTCGGCGTGGTGGGGCTGGTCGGCCCGAGCGGAGAGCCCGAGCCGATCCCCGACCGCGAGATCGAGGCGATCCGCACCCTGGCCGGCAGCCGTCTCAGCTACGAGCCCTTCCCGTTTCTCGCCGAAGGGATGACGGTCGAGGTGATCCGGGGGCCTCTCATGGGAGCCCGCGGACGACTGCTCCGGAAGGATCGTGAGTTCCGCGTCGTCCTGTCCGTGACCCTGATCCGGCAGTCGGTCTCGGTGGAGATCGACGCGGCCGACGTCACGCCGGCCTGACGGGATCCTACCGCTTCGGGTCCCTGACCGGGACCTCGTTCGGGTCGAGCATCAGCGTGCCGATCTCGCGCCCGTACGAATCGTACTGCCAGCGGATGATGGCCACGCCCAGGCGCCGGTCGGTCTTCAGGCGCTGATCGGTCCCGAGATAGCGCTCTTCGACCGTGTTCCGGTTGGCGTCGTACTGCCAGCGAACGATGGCGACGCCGCGGTTCTTGTCCTCTCTCAGCTGGCCGTCCGATCCCAGGTAGCTTTCCTCGACGGTCTTCCCGTTCGATCCGTACTGCCAGCGCACCGTGGCGACCCCACGCAGCCGATCCAGGGTCGGCCGTCCGTCGGCGCCGGAGTAGCTCTCCTCCACCGTGTTCCCGTCCGGGTCGTACTGCCAGCGGATGATGGCCGCGCCCAGGCGCCGGTCTGCTTTCAGCTGCTCGTTGGCCCCGAAGTGTCTCTCCTCGACCGGCTGGCCTTGCGGATCGTACCGCCAGCGGAACATGGCCAGGCCGGAGTCCTTTGCTTCCTTCAGCCGATCGTCGGCACCGAGGTTCCTCCATTCGACCGGATTCCGCTTGTCGTCGTACCGAAGCGCGACCGCGTACGCCCCGTCATGGTTGGCTGTCGGCCTGCCGCCTGCATCGAGGAAGACCCGCTTCTCGAACCCTTCGGGCTGCTCGATGCGGATCGTGGCAACGCCGGAGGTGGGATCGGGAGTCAGCGCGCCGCCCCGCCGGTGGTCCACGCGCACGATGCGACCGCCCTGATGGACGAAGTAATAGCAGCTGCTGTCCCGGAGGGTGGCGGCCGACTCCCGGGAAGTGCCCTGGATCGCGTAGCGGGAGTCGAGGAAGATGTGCGGATAGCAGTCGGACTGGGTGGTGGCAGTCGTCGCGCATCCGGCCAGCACGACCATCCCCAGCCCCAGCGCCGCGACCAGGCCGCAAGAGCTATTCACGTTGGGCATTCGCGTTCTCCGCGCGTCCTATGATACACGCCGGGCGCCGCGTTCCATAGCTGTGAGCAGCGGACTCGGGGAGTGGGGTCAGTCCGCGCCGGCGGCCGCCGGCGCGCGGGGCGCCAGCTCGACGATCAGTGCCGGCAGGCCTGGATCGCCTCCGATGCCCAGGACGTGGCTGTTCTCGCCTCGCTGCCCCCGCCGCTCGCTGCGCCGACGCTCAGGCTCGTGAGGATCCTGGGACCCTCGCCGCTCGGACACCCGCCGATCGACGAGCACCTCGACCTCAGGATTTCCCAGGAACTGTCGCTGCAGATCCGCGTAGACGTCGGGATGACCTCGGGTCACGATGAACAGATAACGCGGCATCTGCCGATTCTCCAAGCAGTCCGGTCGTCCAGGACGAAAAGGTTGGAAGCTTGAGGAACTGTAAGAAGCGGGAGCGTCCTTGTCAAGGACGATCCCCGCGGGCCCCGTGCTAGCGGTGGAAGGCCCCCTCGACCTTGTGGCGCTCTTCGTGGGCCAGGCAGGCCCCGTCTTCGTCCGAGCACACGATGATGTGCCGCACGGTATGGCATCCGGCCACCCGACCCAGTTGCATCGTGCGGCCCTCGGCGGCCGCCCAGCGGCCTTCGGCGCGCGCGACGTCGCCACCCAGGGACGCGCAGAAGTTCCGGCTCACGCCCTGGCTCCGCGCGAGGACATACAACGTGTCGCCGCTCGTCCGGAGCTGGACGTCCTGCCCGGAGAAGCCGGCCGAGCTGCATCCGGCGATCGCCGTCAGCAGGGTGAGGAGAAGAACCGAAAGGACTCGGGGCGGGCTACTCCGTGCGGTGGTCATGATGGGGTCTCCTGTTGCGGGAGACCCCCTCACTTCGAGAGTTCACGATACCCTTCCTTCGACAACCCGGCCGTCAGGCTGCTGCGACCTGACCCGTGGCTTTGCGTCCCCACCTCGCGGTGGGTTTGCCCTTATCGGGAAGGGGTCTCTTCCGCTGCTATTGTCCAGGAGAAGGGGCAACAGTTGTGCCAGGGCAGACCGGGGAAGCCCACAGAGGAAAAGAGCTTGCTAAATCCAGGTGTTAACGCATGTACCGGTGGCCAGATAGGAGGCCGGTCCAATGGGTCGGATGGCCAATTGCTGACACAGCGGGCACCGAAAGGTGACGGGCGACTCGTGGGCTCTGCCGCCGCTGGCGTGTGCTTGGTCTTGCTCGCTGCGGCCTGCGCCTCCTTCACCTGTCGCCCGCTGAGCGTCACGGTGGCGGCGAAGGAGGAGCGCGCGCGCCTGGACATGGTGCCCCGCGGCGTAGAGACTACCGCGACCGGACGCCTCGAGGATCTGCGTGCTCCTGAAATCGTTCGCGACTACTGGGTGCGGACCGAGGACGGGACCTGGTACCGCGTCTCCCTCGACAAGTTCCGGGCGGCCGAGGTCGGCCGGCCGCTGGAGCTCTGCCGGTAGGCCCGCGCGCGAGACCCGGCGGCGGCTTGCCTATTCGCGGTCGGAGCGCTAGAGTTTCGGCCCGTCGGGATTCCTACGATTTGTCGCTCCCGCCCTCGCACAGGGAGAACCACGATGGTGGCATCGACCACGCCCCGGCCCGCGCGCGAGCGCCGGCTTTTCCTGGACGCGGTCCGCGGCTGGGCGCTGATCCTCACGGTACTCCACCACACGAGCCGCTTGTGGCAGGACGCCGTGATGCGCTGGCCCCGCTACTACCTTAGCTACTTCACCCACCACCTGATCGTGCTGACCCTGATCAACCAGTGGCTCGGGCAGCGCTTCAACAACTGGTGGACGTACTCAGCGGCCAATACGCTCCTGGTGCTCTTGCTCGTGGCCATGGGCCGCGGCTGGCAGGCGGCGAAGCGGTGGTACCGGGACCACGGGCCCGCGCTCGGCGTCTTCGGGCGCGCGTGAAGCGGGGGGTGCTTTCACTTGCTCGCTCACGCGGATGGTCATGTGGACCGCGTCGGGCAGTGGGGAGCGCGCGGCCTCCAGCTGCCACGAGCCGAGCCGGGTGAGGCCCCGGGCGAAGTCGTTGTAGCGGGATTGTGGCACGACCACTTCGACTGCCGTGAACGCGCCACGGTGCTGCCGGCCGAGCTCGCTTCCGCCCACGCCTGCGAGCAATGCGGTGAAATCACGCTCAGCCGCAGTCCGGTCCTTGGCCGTGAGCCGCCCCACGACGTGCGTCACCGGGGCCACGCGCTCGGGGACTGGCGCCGGAAGGGCGGGGGTCTCGCGGGCCGCCTCGCGGACGGGCAGACGCTGCGACGGGATCGCGGAGGCCTTCGACGGAGACTGTCGTGGCCCGTCGATCCGCGGGGCCGCGGGCGCTGTGCCGTTCGGCTCGACGGATGGCGCGACCGGTGGCAGTGGCAAGAAGGACACTATCTGTGTTGGTTCGAGCCTGGGGCCAGGAGCCGCCGTGGACCGGACGTGCTGCCGAGGTCCAGGGGTCCACGGCAGCGTGTAGAGCACGAACGCGAGCACCAGTACGACACCTGCGGCCCGCACTGACGTCTTGAGTGGGATCGCCAGCCGCGCGATCCACGCGACGGACCGGGTGATGCCGCGGCCGATGGCCTGGATCACGGCAGCGCTGGCGCGCGGGGTGAGCGTGAGGGCCGCAGCCAGGCGGGCGATCAGGTCGGCGGAATGGCCGATGCCGCGGCCGATCGCCTTGATCACGCCACCCATGGGGCGCGCGACGAGCGCGAGGGCTGTCGCCAGCACCGCGTGGAGGCGTGCGATGAGGTCGAGGGACTGGCCGATGCCGCGGCCGACGCCCTGGATCAGGGCAGCGCTGGCGCGCGCGGTGAGCGTGAGGGCCGCCGTCGGGAATGCACGGAGCGGTACAAGCAGGGCGGCCGGCCGCGTGACACCGATCCGGGTGACCTCCATCGCGTTCCCGAAGGAGTCCATGAGCGCGCGCGGCGGTGTGACACGACGAGCTACGGCCACCTGCTGCAGGCGCGTTTCTTCTTGCCGGCATTCCGCGCATTGCCTTCGATGCGCTTCAGCGAGAGCCCACTCCGTCAAACTGATTCCGCCGCCGCGGAGGGCAGAGAACCCCTCACGGGCGTCGTGACACTTCATGGCAGTGGCCTGCGGGCTCCTCACAACGACCGGATCTCTTATCATCGCCACTGCCTGCCGGGCCCTGCCGACGAGGCGGCCCAGGGACGGTCAAATAGGTGGCAAGAGATTAGTCCAGCACGCGGGGGCGGTCAAGAGCCCACGTGGCCTCAATCTCCCGCGAAGCTTCGGGTGTTGGGTCTAGGCGGTGCGTAATCGCGGCATGCTCATCCGCGCGAAGCTCGTCGAGCCTCGACGGTCACCGCCTGCGCCTTGGCCTCGATGCGGTCGATCTTGACCAGAGGGACCAGGAACCAGCCCGCCGCGGTGAAGGCCGCCGAGATCAGCACCAGGGCGGTGTAGCCCAGCCAGTCGTAGAGGTAGCCGCCCACCACCTGCGAGTTCTGGTTCCCGGCGTTGAAGACCGACATGAGCAGGGCGAAGAAGGTCGCCTCCACCCGGCGCGGACAGGCCTTGGCGGCCAGGTCGAGAAAGGCGAGCTGGGTGATCATGCCCACGCAGCCGAAGACGATGTCGATGACGACGGCCGACCAGGCGTCCCGATAGAGCAAGTAGGCGAGGAGGCCCGCCACGCCCGCGCCGATCGAGACGTTGATGAGGCGCTTGAGCGGCACGCGCCGGGACAGGGGGGCGTAGATGATGGCGCCGGCCACGGCGGCGAGGGAGCCGAGCGCGCCCAGGTGGCCGATGAACTGCTGGCTGAACTCGAGCGCATCGGTCTGGTAGTAGAGCAGCGCCGGGCCGAAGGACGGGCTGAAGGTCCAGAAGAAGATGAAGCCGGCGACGATCCACAGGTCGCGCCCGCCGACTGCCTCGCGAACCGCCGCCATGGTCTGGCGGAAAGCCTTGCGGTCGGCGCGCGCCGGAGGATCGTGAACCACGAAGAGCGTCATGGAGAACGAGATCAGGGGGAAGAGGGCGGCCAGCGTGAACGCGGCGCTGAGGCTCCGTCGCTCGGCGAGAAAGCCGCCCAGCACGCCGACGAGGACGGCGGCCGTGTAAATGGCGGCCCACTGCACGGCCTGGAAGGCACCCGTGAGCCCCCGGGGCTTGCCGTTCTCGACCATGAGCGCATCCACCAGCACGTCGGTGAAGGCCAGCCCCAGTCCCATGACGGTGATGAGTCCCACGAGCCACCAGTAGCTATGCGGCGCGGCGAGCCCCATCGCCAGGCCGGCCCCGGCGGCCAGCGCGGAGGTCAGGAGCAGGTAGCTCTTGCGGCGCCGGCCGAAGAGCGGCACGCAATCGGACAAGAGCCCGTAGACCGGCTTGATCAGCCAGGGGATGATGCCGAAGCTGAAGAACGTCGCGACCTGGCCGGCGGACAGCCCGCGCTCCTTGAGCGTGATCGTCAGGCTCTGGTTCGGCAGCGACCACATGCCCTGGGCGAAGTAGACGACGGCGAAGAGGATGGCAAGGCGCTGCGCGTCGGGGGTCTGAAACGGGTGCAGCCGCCTCAGACGATCAAGCATGTGAGCTGGTCGATCCGCTCCACCACGACAGTGTACTGCCACGGCGTGAGGGTGCCGCAAGTCGCTTGCGCGCCGGCGGGCTTGCCCGGACGCTCCTCTCCCCGCATACTTGGCCTCGACTCTTGAGCGCTCCAGATCATCGCTGGAGGAGATGAGTGACGGGATCGCCCGCTCCGCAGGGCCGCGCGTTGTTCGTGGCCCTCACCCCCGAGTCCAGGATTGCCCTCGGTGCCCCGGAGCGGGAGATCACCAGGTTCCCGTATCGGGTCGGCCGCGAGTCTCGCGGGGTGCAACGAACACCCCACGGAGTCATCAGCGAGCGCCGCAATCCCGGATCCCAGCCCAGCAACGACCTCTACCTCGCCGAGCATGCCGAGCCGCTGAATGTGAGTCGCGAGCACTTCGAGATCGACCGCGATGACGCCGGGTACATCCTCGTGGATCGCGCGAGCACCTGCGGCACGATCGTCGAAGGCCAGGCCGTGGGGGGCGAGACCCGGGGCGGCACCCTCTCCCTCCGCGACGGGGACGTGATCATCGTCGGCACCTCGCGCAGCCCGTACGCCTTCAAGTTCCGGGTCGGTTGACCGCCGGCGCCCCTGGCGGCGCAGGATGCGATGGAGGTGACAGCCATGGCGAGCCAGATCGTCAACGAGCTGCGAACCACGACGGACGCGGTTTGGGCCAGGCTGAGCGCCCAACTCCACGGCATGGAGTCCTACATGGAACGTTCGGACGCGCCGGGGGAGTGGACGACCCGGCAGGTCCTCTGTCACCTCCTCTTCGAGCCAGGCTGGAGGCCGGGGCCCGTGCTGTTTTCCTTCGCCCCTGCGGATCTCCCGGTGATCGAGATCAAGCCGGGCCAGATGCATCTCACGGCCGAGCGCCAGATGATGACCCTCCGGCAGTTCGAGAATGCGCTCGACCGGCATCGGCGGGAAGCGTTTGGCTACCTCGAGACGCTGGGGGACGAGGATCTTCAGCGGAAGGCTCGCATTCCGCTGTTCAAGCCGCTTCTGGGCACCGACGAGGTCACGATTCCGACGTGGGTAGAAGTCCTCTTTGCGATTCACTGGGGCGACCATGCGGGCCAGCTGGCCAAGATCCGGAAGGCTGTCGGTCTCTCGGAGGCAACGGTGCTGGTGACGGCTACCTAGCGCTGATCGAGCAGGGGGGTCCGTCAGCGTGAACGGAAAATTCCTCGTCGTCGTTGCCTTCATCATCGAGCGCGACCATCACGTGCTACTTCTCAGAAGGAGTATGTCCAAGGACCATGCCCCTGGTGAGTGGGAGCCCGGGAGCGGCCGCGTGAGACCGGGCGAAGCGCCCGTCGCGGCAGTGCTGCGGGAGGTAAGGGAGGAGACCGGGCTGGATGTCACGGTGCTCGGGCTACTTGACACGTTCCACTTCTACCGCGGAACCGTGCGGGAAGAGGCGATCGGGATCACGTTCCACTGTCGAGCGACCGGCGGCGACCTGATGCTTTCTTCCGAACACGTTGAAGCGAAGTGGGTGCCCTTCGAACAGCTTCTAGACCTTGACTGCTCCGACTGGATGCGACGAGCTTTCGCGGCATTGCCGGACAGGAGGGCCCCCCCGTGGAACTGATCAGCCGGATGATGGACGGCTCGATTCCCTATGACCCCGAAGGCCGCCTGGAACCCGTCTTGTCCGGACCGGGAGCCAAGCAGGAGGACAAGATTGAGCGGCTCAAGGAGGTCTCGCTCTTTGAAGAATGCAGCCAGCGACAGCTCCGGAGCGTCGCCAAGATCGCACGGGTCTTCGACGTCGCAGCGGGCACTGTGCTGACCCGTGCCGGCGAGCCCGGCGACGAGTTCTTTCTGATCATTGACGGCACCGCTCGAGCCGACGTGTCGACCGACCGACACGTGCTCCTCCACCCGGGCGAGTTCTTTGGCGAGATGAGCCTTCTGGACGGGGGGCCACGGTCAGCGACCGTCGTGGCAGGCACATCGGTCCGACTGCTCGTGATCAGCCGCCGGTACTTCTCCGCGCTTCTCCGGGACGTTCCGGGGCTCACCCAGACCATCTTGGTGACGCTCTCCAAGCGCGTTCGGCAGGCGGAGGAGCGTGCCGAACGCCTCGGGTCAGCCTCGAGCGGGCCATGACCGAGAGCCAGGACAGAATGCCTGTGGGCCTTCCGGCGCCAGGTCGGACATGACGCCCAGGCCAAGTGGTCCGCTTTGACGCCAACCTGCTGAAAGATCAGCCCTTGGGCGTGTTGCCCGCCCTGGCATCGAATAGGCACATCCGCCGCGTCGGGACGGGTGCTTTGCGCGAGCTTCGCGAGACCATCGTCGGATTGCTCAGAGAGCGCGATCAGGCCCTGTGTGCCGAGTGCGTCGCGACGGTGCTCGGCCAGCAGGTGGGCACAGTCATGATGACCATGCTTGGACTTGACGACCGGGTTGCTTCATTCCAGGGGGTGTGCTCTACCTGTCATCGGCACGCGCGCGTTGTCAGGCGTGAAGCCCCTGGGCGCACTTAACGATGTGATAGACCTCCAGCGCCCGCGTTGGCTCGGAAGCTGATTGGCTTTGAGCTCTTGCGCGCATTCCTCCTTGGCGCCCGCACGAGGACCGGGATGTCTAGTCTCGCGTGCGCGGTGAGAGGTCGAAGATCACGTAATCCTCGGTCTCCTGAACTCGGCGATATGAGGTGGTTACCGCCCGGCCAAACTCAGGGTACTGGTCGAACCACCACATGGTGTTCCGGAGGAACACCAGATATCTTGCCCCCTCGCGCCGCAGCGTCTCGAGCTCCCGAATGGCCTCGGCGTCTTGTGCGACGGGGCTGCCAAAGTCGCGCGGAAAGTGCCAGCCCTTCCGTCCACTGTAGTAGATCGCCGTCGGGTCGCCCGCATCGACGACGGCGACCAGAGCGTCGCGCGGCGCAAGCTGACGCAACGCCACGCCGGCCTTGAAAGCCGGAAGCGCCAATGGCTGATAGAGCGGCGCGACCTGCATATAGGCGGAGAACCCCAGGCTGAGGTAGAGGACGAGTCCGGCACAGATCGCCGGGCCCCGTCCCCACGCGTGTGCCAGTACATCGGCGAGGCGGTCGAGTGCTGCGCCAGCAAGAGCGGCCGCGACGGGGACCAAGGCGAGGGGATACCACTGATGCGGGTGCCGCGCGGCCGTCACCAGGAAGAGCAGGACGCCGATCAGCCAGTAGTGAAATACGTGGCCACCTGGCCTCCGAGTTCGCACGAAGAGGCCGATCGACGCCAGGACGGCAACCGTCGGGGTCAGGCTCACGAAGACCACCTCCTCGGCAATCCCTGCGTAGTCTTTCAGCGACCCGAGGCCGACCCCGCCAGACCCGAAGAAGTGGTAGGGAGGGTTTGAGATGCTGACGTAATAGGCGTGGGCGTACCAGACGAGCGACGGGAGCACGGCGAGGGTGGCGAGAGTCCAGAGCCACGTGGCGCGTAACCAGCCGCGTCCATACTTGCCAATGGCGAGGTAGAGAAGCGCAAACCCGACGGTGGCTATGAAGGGCTTGACGAGGAGGGCCAGCGCCAGGGTTACCGCCACCCCGGTGAACACCAGGGGGTGCCTGTCGTGCTCGAGCCAGCGCGTGAAGAGATAGAGCGCAACCAGCGCCATGCTAAGGGACGCCATGTCCGGCATGAATGAGCGGCTGCTGAAGATCGAGAGAGGGACCGCGATGTAGACGCTCACGGCGGCGAGCGCAGCTCGCGCAGTATAGAGGCGACGGACGACGAGAAAGAAGACCGGCAGTGACGCCGCGAAGAACGCGACGGAGACCGCCCGGCCGATCCACTCGTGCACCCCGAAGAGCCGGTAGAGCAAAGCAGCGAGGAGTGGAACGAGCTGAAATTCCGTCCCCACATAGCCCGGGGTCGGTCCCGCCCAGTTGATCTGCGGGAAGAACACGTGAAACCCATTGCGGGAGAAGTTCTCCGCAATCATGGCGACGTCGCTCTGGCGCCAGCTCCAGAAATCGATAAACGGGTCCGTGATCCGGACGACTCGAATCGCTACGCCGAGGACAGCCAGGATGAAGACCCCAAAGCTCAAGTGCAGTTTTTTCAGGGAAATCGACTCAGCCGGAGTGGGTGATCCGTTACCCATAGCCGCTACTTGCTTTCGCCGCCTCGCGCTTCGCGTCCCGTAAGTGCCTGAGGTTTCGCGCATGCCGGGTTTGGAACGCGGCTTGCTCCTCTCTGCCCGACACGAAGTGAGAAAGGAGCAGCCCAAATGTTCAGCCGTCGCGCGTACAGCATCGAGAGTTGCTATATCGCCTTCGCGGTCACCGGTCGCCATCCGTGGGTGCGCCCGTGGTGGCAGTGGTTCTGGACGCGGTAACAGGCCTTCATGTGCGTCGCCTGCCAAGTCGATACGTCCTGTGAGCATGCGCTGAAGGATTGCGCCGCGATCGAAGGGGAGTACTGCATCGTTTGCCATCACCACTCATCGATGCCGAACCTCGCCCGCCGCAAGCCCGCGGCGCTCGGCCCGCGGAAGGCCCGGCCGAGCATGTCTGCGCTCCTCCGTGAGATTCGGCAGCGCCGAGGCCGCCGCCGAGCCTGATCATGCTGCTGCGAGCGCTGGCCCAGGTGTTCTCGGAGGACCTCGCCGTCGATCTCGGCACGGCCAACACGCTGGTCTACGTCCGCGGCAAGGGCATCGTCCTCAATGAGCCCTCCGTCGTCGCCATCAGCCAAAAGGATCGCTCGCTTCTCGCGGTCGGCCAGGAAGCCAAAGCCATGCTGGGCCGGGCCCCCGGCTCGATCGACGTTCGCCGCCCCCTGCGGCATGGGGTGATCGCCGACTTCGACGTCGCGGAGAAGATGCTGAACTACTTCATCCGGAAGGTCCACCGCCGTCAGAGCCTGGCCCGTCCACGCATCGTGCTCACCGTCCCATCCGAGATCACGCAGGTCGAGAAACGCGCCGTGCGGGACTCCGCGCGGGAAGCGGGCGCCCGCGAGGTGTACCTGATCGAGGAGCCGATGGCCGCCGCCCTCGGGGCCGGCCTCCCGATCGAGGCCCCAGGGGCCCACATGATCGTGGACATCGGCGGGGGCACGACCGAGGTGGCGATCATGTCCCTGGCCGGGATCGTCTACGGCAAGTCCTTGCGAATTGCCGGCGACGAGATGAACGAGGCCGTCATCCAGCACATGCGGCGGACCTACAACCTGCTGATCGGGGAGCGGCAGGCGGAGGAGGTCAAGATCAAGCTGGGGTCCGCCGGCCCGTCGGGCAGTGAAAGCGAGAAGATGGCGGTCAAGGGGCGCGACCTCATCGACGGCTTCCCCCGAGGCATCGTCGTCACGAGCGAGGAGGTCAGGGAGGCGCTCCGAGAGCCGGTCGGTGCCATCGTGGCAGCGGTCCGTACCTGCCTGGAGCAGGCCCCGCCGGAGCTGGCCGCGGACATGATCGACACAGGCATCACGCTAACGGGCGGGGGCGCCTTGCTCCGCGGCCTGGATCGGCTGCTCCGGCAGGAGACGGCCCTGCCCATCACGGTCAGCGACGATCCGCTGACCTGTGTCGTCCGGGGTGCCGGCAAACTGCTCGACACGCTCGACCTGCTCAGGCGGGTGGCGATCTCCACGTAGGTCGCGCAAGCCCGCGGCTTACGGTGCATCCGAGCGCAGGGGCCCCCGGCGGGCGCGAGCCCGTCGAGTGGTCACGGCGGCCTGATTCCGTTGCCCTGGCCCCGCCTTCAGGACGCCCAGGGCATCCCGGATCAACTTCACGGCTACGATTGCGCGTCGGCGGTAGGACTCCCGCGTGCCATCGAGGGTGCCAAGGGCTCGGCCGTGACTGTCGGTGTCCGCCGCCGTCGCGGCGAGCGGCAGCCACTCGTCCGCCAGGCGCGCCTCGTCCGCGAGGAGATGCACCTGCCAGCGAATGGCACTGAGCGCTTGCAGCTGGACGTCTCCGAAGCTGGGGGCGGGATTGGCAAGCAGGCCGTCCAGGACCGGCACCTGCACCTTGAGGGGGCGCGCTCGCTGCGCCGGCGCGAGCGTTCGCAGGATCTCCGCCGCGCCGTGATCGGATACGCCGTGCAGATGTCGCAAGGCCTCGATCTGCTCCGCGGTCAAATCGAGGACCCCGGTGCTGAGAATGCGCTCGGTCCCGAGCTCGAGGAGTACCTTGAGCTCCCGGACCGCGTCGGCGACGGTGTCGGTCCCGATCGAGAGGTTGACGATGATGGAGCTCAGGACCAGTTCCACATGGCGGAGCTCAGCCACCACGGCCCGACGCGTGACGGCTTGAGCCATCCTCCGGCGCCGGCATTCCGTCAGCTGGAGGACCCCCCAGGCCGCCAGGAACCCAGTGACCGTACCGATGATCGGCGACCACCAATCATGCACGATGGCGGGAGTCTAGCAGAGTCAGACTGCTCGTGTGCCGGGTGGATCTGGTCGAGCACGCCGAGCCGATGAACATGAGCCGCGCGCACTTCCAGATCGACCGCGACGGCGCCGGCTACGTGCTCGTGGATCGCGACAGCACCTGCGGCACGATCGTCGAAGGCGAGATCGTCGGCGGCGCCACCCGGGGCGGCACCATTGCGCTGCACGACGGCGACGTGATCATCGTCGGGACGTCGAACAGCCCGTACGCCTTCAAGTTCCGGCTCGAGTGATCAGGAGGCCATTGCCCACGCAGGTTGCTGGGTCTCGCTCCGAACGACCCAGCGACATCGGGTGGACTTGCCCCGGTTTGGTAGACACCTGGGTTAAGTTGCCACCGCGTCCTGTTCGTGCCGTTGCTCGAACACTCGCGGACTGAGGTAGCCGAGCGCCGAATGCCGCCGCTGCCCGTTGTAGAAGACCTCGAGGTAGT